>JACXTT010004399.1_pt1 | contig 20948 bp, 11 predicted proteins | sample 9270951 | NCBI WGS metagenome assembly JACXTT01 (sample SAMN15532306, study PRJNA645909) | rock metagenome | isolation source: weathered quartz diorite | place: Puerto Rico | collected 2017-06-21
GGACGCCGGCACTTGGCTCGGGGATAACCAAGGGTGGACGGATCTGGGGAACGAGAAACCGCGGATCGGGGGAGTCGTGGGGCACCTCGAGCCGGGCGGGGGGATGTTCAAAAGCCATTTGCAACGATTCACAAAGCAGCGGCTCTTCCGGGGAATTCGAATTGACGGTAAGATGATCGCAACCGGGTTGTCGCAGGCAGCCTTCGTCGCGGACTTGCAGCGGCTTGCCGATTCGGATCTGGAGCTCGATGTGATCGGAGAGAACGAGATACTCACCGATCTAGTGACTCTGTCAGACCGAGTGCCGCATTTGCGTATTGTCATCAATCACCTCCCGTTTGATCCTCCCGAAGAGGGAAGCGCAGGCGACAAGGCCCGAAATGCCTTGCGCGAATTGGGCCGCCGTCCTCGGGTGTATGCCAAGATTTCCGGCGTCCTGCGCCGCATCAACGGGCGCGTGCCGTTAGAAGGGAGCTTCTACAGGCAACAGCTCGATCGGCTTTGGGATACTTTCGGCGTCGATCGTCTCGTCTACGGCAGCAATTGGCCCGTCAGCAATTTGTTGGCGCCTTACGGAGCGGTGCTGCGCATCGTCCGCGAGTACTTCCTTGCAAAGGGAGTAGAGCCCGCCGAAAAATACTTCTGGAAGAACTCTCTAGCGGCGTATAAGTGGTTGGATAACGCTTGACTATGACATCGGCGAAAGCAGAGGTCCGGCTCGGCGCTCGATCTCTGGCACTAGCGCTTGCTTTGATCTTGGGCGCCTGCGCCAGGAGAGCCACTGGTCCCGGCGCGTTGTCCCCCCAGGCAGAGCTGAAAAGCTTTCAGCTCAATGGTGATCTGAACATTGAGTTGTTTGTGAATGAACCCGAGGTGGTGAGTCCGGTTGAGATGGTTTTTGATGAAAACGGCCGTATCTACGTAGCCGAAATGCTGGACTACCCTACGGATCCGCCGCCGGAAAAACTGGCCCGTTCGCGAATCCGGCTCCTGGAAGATACCGATGGCGACGGCAAAGTAGACCGCAACACGATTTTTGCCGACAACGTGTTGGACGTGAGCGGCCTGATGGCCTGGAAGGGCGGTCTCATCGTCACCAGCGCGCCCGATATTCTGTTCATGAAAGACACGGACGGGGACGGTAAAGCCGACATTAGGGAGGTCCTGTACACGGGATTTCCCAAGGTGGATGCTGAGTATCGCATCACGAACCCACGGCTGGGCATCGACAACTGGATTTATTGCTCCAACTTTGGCCAAGACGGCCACATCACATCGCCGAAACATCCCGAGCGGCCTGCGATCCCGATCCGCGGAGCCGACTTTCGCTTCCGTCTCGATCGGGACCTGGCCGAGGCCACGTCGGGCTCGGCGCAATTCGGTTCAACGTTTGATGTGTGGGGCAATCGGTTCATCACCCACAGCACGATGCATGTCCGGCACGTGGTACTGCCGAGGCAATATCTCGCTCGCGCACCGCTGCTGGATGCTGGGGCTGTCGCACTCGAGATCTCGGATCACGGCCGGCCCTCGGGCCGCATGTACCCACTGACGCAACCCCAAGCATGGCGGGTGGAAAGGACACGCTTGCGGCAAGAGCGCTATCACGAGAGTAAGCTCGAAAGTGTGCGTCCCCTCAGCCCTTCGACCGAGATGGCTGCAGGGTACTTCACAGCGGCCAGCGGCGGCACCATCTATTCCGGCGATCAGTTCCCTGAGAAATACCGTGGCAATTTGTTTACTGGAGATGTAAGCGGCAACCTGGTTCATCGCGACATCCTCTCCCCGGACGGCGTTAGCTTCATTGCCAGCCGCGCTCCTGAAGAGCAGGAGCGGGAATTCCTAGCCTCCACCGATCCCTGGTTTCGCCCCTTCAACTTTGCCAGTGCGCCCGACGGCAACTTCTACGTAGTGGATATGTATCGCGAATTCATTGAAGCCCCCAGCGCCATTCCGGACGCGATCAAGAGAACCATGAACTTTTGGAGCGGAGACACCTTGGGCAGAATCTATCGCATCTTCCCGAAAATTCCTCTGCGCAAAGGAAATCTCAAACCAAACTTGGGCAGGGCCACTACTCCGGAACTGGTCCAGAACCTGGAAAATCCGAACGGCTGGCACCGCGACACCGCTCATCGCTTACTCGCGGAGCGGCAGGATGCCGCAGCGGTGCCACTATTGAAGCAGTTGCTGGCAAAAAGTGAATTCCCACCGGCGCGGATTCTCGCCCTCTGGACCCTGGAAAGTCTATCCGCCGTTGACACGACCACGGTCATGAACACTTTGCGGGACCCTAATCCGAGAGTGCGTGAACAGGCGGTGCGTGTCGCCGAGGAACTCATCCCGAGTTCCAGGATGGTAGCGCAAGCCCTGCTGGCCATGACATCGGACCCGGACCCGCGGGTTCAATTTCAACTTGCTTTCACGCTGGGACAAATGAGTGACGAGCGTGTCACCGGCGCTCTAGTTGAGCTAGCAACGCGGCATGCCGGTGATCGATGGTTTCGTATCGCCGTCCTCAGTTCAGTTCACGATTCTGAAGTTCAGTTTCTCGACCGGCTGTCCTCCAAGAAGAAACTGGCCGATCAGCCGGAGTTGCTGTCCCAGCTTGCTTCTGCTGTTGGAGCCAAGCACGATCCAGGCGAGATCACGCATTTGTTGGGCACGCTGCCCAAGTTGAAGCAACCCGATGCAGGTTTGTCAGGGTTGGCCCGCGGTTTCCAGTTGGCGGGTGTGAAAGCGCTTCGGATCCCTGGAGCTGAAGCCTTGCTGATCCGATTCCTTAAAAGCCCCTCTGAGCAAGTCCAAAAGGTCGCCTGGGAAGCAGCGCGGTATCTCGATATGCCGGAGGTCAGCAGGCAAGCGACCGCCGACGCACTGGCGCCCGACCTGAGCATAACCAAGCGCTTGAATGCCGTACTGGCCTTGCGCAGCGCTCCATTCTCGGCGGCTGGCCCGGTCCTTCGGAGGGTGCTGGAATCACAGCCCGGATCTGAGTTACAAGCCGCGGCCATAGAATCGCTGGCAGCATTTGATGAGCCTGGCGTCGCCGCCACGCTAATTGCAAATTGGAAGAGCTACGACCCCGTAGCACGCACGAAGGCGTTGGATGCGCTGCTGAATCAGCGGGCCAGAGTCCCGACTCTGCTTGAGGCGCTCGAGAGTCGCCAGCTGGACACCAACGTGGTGGACGCAGCGGGCCGGGCGAGGCTGCTACAGTATCCAGACCGGGCAATTGCAGAGCGCGCACGCGCACTGTTTCAAAGTAATAGCGACGACCGCATGAGAGTGCTAGCAAACTACCAAGGCGTTGTCAGAATGACGGGCAATCCCGCGCACGGTAAGAAGGTATTCGACGAAACTTGTGGAAAATGCCACCTGCCACGCAAGCATGGTGGCCGGGTCGGACCGGACCTTTCTGGTATTAGCAGTAAGACCAAAGAGGAGCTTCTAACCTCCATCCTGAACCCGAGCTATGCAATCGAGCCTCAGTTTACCAACTACATCATCACGACAAAGGATGGCGGTCTTCATGATGGCATTATTGCCAATGAAACTCCGGGAACCATCACCCTGCGAGGTGGATCGGAGCAGGATGAACCTCTGTTACGGAAAAACATTGTGCAGATGCGCGCGTCTACTATCTCGGTGATGCCGGACGATCTGGAGAAGTCGCTCAGCCGGCAAGATCTGGCGGACGTGATTAGTTATCTGCGAGGCGGCCTCTAAGACATTCCTGGAGTGATCCTATGGATGAAACGACCCGGCGCAACTTTTTGAAAAGCGCGGGCGCTGTCGCTGGTGGAATCGGTCTTGCGAAGCTGGTCGGCGGCATTGGCATTCTTTCCGCGAGCGCGAAAAAGACTGACGTCCGGATTGAAGATATTTCCCATAGCTACGAGGAGTATCTATATCGAGCCCCGGTTAAATTCGCGGGTTCGGTGATGGATCGGGCCACACTGTTAACGGTGAAGTGCACGGTTCGGACGACGGTGGGAAAGATCGCAAAGGGATTTGGATCAATGCCGTTCAACCATATCTTCTCGTTTCCTTCCAAGAAAATGTCGGACGATATCAAACTGAACGCAATGAAAGCGCTGGCGATGCAGGTCGCGGAAATTACCGGCAACTACCAGGAATTTGCTCACCCGATTGACATCAACTGGACGCTGGCACCGTTTTACCTCAAAGCCGCGGCTGAAGTCTCCGACCGGCTACATCTGGCCGAACCCATCCCCAAACTTTGCACGCTGGTTACTGCAAGCGCTTTTGATGCTGCGGTGCACGACGCATTCGGCAAGGCCCACGGTCTCAACTGCTTTCACACGTATCGTCCAGAGTTCATGAAGCATGATCTGTCGCACTACCTGGGAGCAGAATACGAGGGAGAGTATCCAAACCAGTATGTCCGGAGTGAACCCAAGACTCGCATGCCGTTATGCCATCTGATCTCGGCATTGGACCCGATCGAAGACTCAGAGAACAAGAGACCCATCAGAGATGGGCTTCCAGAAACACTTCTCGAGTGGATCAACTACAACGGCTTGACTTACTTCAAGATCAAGCTAAACGGGGACGATCTGAAATGGGACGTGGAGCGTGTCCTGCACATTGACAGGGTGACCACTGAAACGCAGGAAAAGCGCAGCGTCCGAGACTGGGCCTACGTGCTCGATTTCAACGAGAGATGTCCGAATGTGGACTATTACCTGACGTTTCTCCGGCAGCTTAAAGACAAAATGCCGATGGGTTTCCGGCGTGTCGAGTATGTGGAACAGCCTACTGCCCGCGACCTCGCGGCGCACCCGGAAAACAGGATGCATGAAGCGGCGAAATTGTGTCCTGTCGTGATTGACGAGTCTTTGATCGACATCGACTCATTGCTCCTGGCCCGCAGGATGGGCTGGACGGGCGCTGTCATAAAGTCTCCGAAGGGGCTGACCCATATGCTCATGATGGCGTCAGTTGTGGGGAAGCATAAAATGCTCGCTTGTGGTGGGGATATGAGCTGCCCTGGTGCTGCGCTCATACAAACGGCGAGCTTGCAGGCTCGTGTACCGGGTATTTCGTCGGTCGAGGCAAACGCGCGGCAATTCCTGCCAGCGGCGAACAAAGCATGGGAGCCTCGATTTCCGGGTATGTTTCGGATAAAAGATGGGATGATGCAGACTGGAGAGCTCGATAGACCCGGCCTCAGCGCTATGGAGGGCTAGTTAGTCATGACAATCTGGTATTCCAGAGATGGAGAAAACCAGCAGCAACCAAAAGAACCTTTCCGTGCAATCTCTCGCCGTGAATTGCTGGCTGCGATCAGCGCCACGACTTTCTTGGGCAGGCGCGCACAGCCGGTGCCTTCTGCAACCGCAGGACCTCTGAAAATCTCCGTATTCTCCAAGCACTTCCAATGGACCAATTGGAAGGAAATGGCAGCCATCGCAAAGGACGTTGGTTTTGACGGCATCGACCTGACGGTACGCGAGGGTGGACATGTGCTGCCGTCGCGCGTCGAGGAAGACCTTCCCAAAGCTGCCGAGGCAATCCGTAAAGCTGGGCTTGAGTTCCCGATGATCACCGCGGAAATCGTCGACACTCGGTCCCCTCATGCTGAGGTCGTCCTGAAAACCGCTAGCCGGCTCGGCATCCGGAATTATCGCTGGGGAGGTTTCGTATATACGGCGGCCAAGAGTATCCCCGACCAACTTGCGGAGTTTAAGACGCGGGTAAAGGATCTGGCCGACCTGAACAAAGAGTACGACGTCTGCGCTATGTATCACACCCACTCGGGCATCGATCGGATGGGCGCCTCTATCTGGGATCTCTGGTATATTCTCAAGGACTTCGATTCCCGCTACGTCGGCGTTAACTATGATATTGGGCACGCGACGGTAGAGGGCGGTTACGGAGGATGGATCAGCAGCGCCCGAGTTACGGCTCCAATGATGCGCGGCGTGGCCGTCAAGGATTTCAGGTGGGGCGCCAGCGCGAAAGGACACTGGCAACCTCAGTGGTGCCAGCCGGGTCAGGGAATGGTCGACTTTGCGAAGTTCTTTGCCATGCTGAAAGCAGCCCGGTTCTCAGGCCCGTTCCAGCTTCATTACGAGTTGCCCGAACTAGGCGGCGCTAACGAGGGCAAGACCTCCATGAGCATCTCGCGAGAGACGTTCATTTCTATTCTTCGCCGCGATCTCACTTACATGCGAAACTTGCTCAAACAAGCGCAGATGGTATGACGTTCCTACGCAGTACGCTTAGTGTAGCCACCAAGCTTCAGCCTGCCTCAGCTGCGAAAAGTGTTAGATGAGGGTTAGAAAAAGGACAGCCCAAAAGGTGTTTTGGTTCATAGTTTGTCTATTTTTGGGCCTGCTGGTTTTGTTCCCCCGGATCGCCCCAAGTCAAGCCCACCCAACCGAAGGCAATTTCTACGTTGCGCCCAACGGAGAGGATAACTGGTCTGGAAGGCTGGCCACTCCCAACACGCTCCGCACCGACGGGCCCTTTGCTACGTTGGGTCGGGCCCGCAAGGCGGTGCGGTCATTAAAAGCCTCGGGCGCACCGACGGCGCGCATCCAGGTGTTCGTGCGCGGCGGAACCTACTTGCTCGCGGAACCCCTCGTCTTTGAACCCGAAGACTCCGGCACGTCGGACGCCCCGATCACCTACGCTGCTTACCCCGGCGAGAAACCCATCCTGAGCGGGGGGTTGGTGATCAAGGGATGGAAGCCAACGTTAGTGGGACGAAAGAATCTGTGGGTTGCGGAAGCCCCAAGCGGAGTGCCGGTGTCCTCCCGTCAACTCTTCGTGAACGGGAGGCGCTGTGCGAGGCCGCGTCTCCCCAAAGAAGGCCTCTATCGAATTGCCCAGGTTCCCGATTTGACGTCGGATACTGCAGTCACTGCACGGCAGACACGGTTCCACTACTTCGCTGGCGACATACGGGCCTGGGAGAACCTGACCGATGTCGAGGTCGTGGCTCTCAGCTTCTGGGTGGAGTCGCGCATGCCCATCGCACGCGTGGATGAGGTTTCAAGAATCGTCTATTTCAGCCAGGGAAGTGTCTTCCGGCTCTCCGACGACTTCTCCATGACTCCCGCTCCTTACTATGTGGAGAACGTCTTTGAGGCACTCGAGAAGCCAGGCGAGTTTTACTACAATCGTGCGAGTGGAAAGATCTATTACATACCCCGCCGCGGCGAGGACATGACGACGGCAGAGGTGATTATGCCTCGACAGGTACTTCACCTGGTCCAATTCAAAGGGCAGCCGGAGGCGGGACGTTTCGTCGAGTATGTGCAACTCTTCGGGCTCGCCTTTGCTCACACCGAGGCTACGAGGCCCCCGAGGGACTGGCCGGGGGACTCCTGGCGCGTCAGCGGTTCGATTACAGCGCCTGGTGCTATCCAATTTATCGGGGCGAGGAACTGTGCAGTCGAAAACAGCGAGGTCGCACACGTGGGAAGTTATGCGATCGATCTGGGCTTCGGCTGCATCCACAACCGCATTGTCGGGAATGAGATCTACGACTTGGGGGCAGGAGGTATCAAAGTCGGGCCCAGGGTAGCGCCTAATGATCCGCTCTTCCAGGTAGGAAAGAACGTCATCACAGACAACCACATTCATGACAGCGGCCAGATCTTTCACAGTGCGTTTGGGATTCACATTGCCCATAGCAACGAGGATATTGTTGCCCACAACCATATTCACCACCAGCCCTACACCGGAATTATCGTCGGCGTGGGGGATGACACCGCCATCGGGACCGTGATCGAGTCTAATGATATCCACCATATCGGACTGGGTATGCTTTCCGACCTGGGGGGCATCTACACGATTGACAGATCCGCGGCTCCCCGTGGCATCGTCATTCGGAACAACGTCGTTCATGACGTCGAGTCCCGCGGATATGGCGGGTGGGGGATCTACTTTGATGATGGAACCACCGGTGTGATAGCCGAAAACAACATCGTCTACCGATGCAAATCCGCGGGGTTTCACATGCACTACGGAAATGAGAACCAGCTGCGTGAGAACACCGTCCGGAATAACATCTTTGCGTTATCGCGCGAGGCCCAGATCCAGCGCTCGAGGAATGAGCCTCAACTTCAGTTCACCTTTGAGGGCAACATCGTCTACTGGAACGAGGGGGCGCTTTTCACGGGCAATTGGAGCAATCAGGGCTATCGCTTCGATCGCAACCTTTACTGGGACGGGCGTTTTGTAGGGACCGATCCGGAGAAGGCCATCCGTTTCGGCCCCTGGACGCTACAGGAGTGGCGAGACCGAGGCCAGGACCTGAACTCTATCATCTCGGATCCGCTTTTCGAGAATCCCGAAAAAGGAAACTTCACGCTCAAGCCCAATTCCCCGGCGCTCAAGCTAGGCTTCTCTCCGATTGACGCCGCGAACGTCGGTCCTCGCCCGCGCCCGCCCGGCGTCGCGGCAAATTAGGAGCAGAGCAGTGGCGACAGCAGAATTCTAGGGGACTCGTCCTATGAAAAAGTTGCGAGGAAATACCGAATGCACGATTGCACGAACTCTCGGACGGCGGGAACTGCTACAGGCAGGCTTAGGTGGAACGGCGAGCCTCTTGACAGGGCTGGCGATCAATCAGACAGCAGCTTTCGCCGCTCAAAAGGTCGAAACTGACGGCAAAAGAGCGCCGGATCACCAAGTCATCGATGTGCATTGTCACGCCCGATGGAACGGTTACAACGGTGCTCGAATGATCGAGAACATGAATGCCGCGGGCATCCAAAAAGCCTGGCTATTAAGTTGGGAGCTTCCGGAACGTGAGATGGATCCGTACTATTACTCCGAAATAAATCCAACCGGTGCAGGTATGCCGTTCCACGACGTGATTGACGTCGTCGAGCGCTATGCCGACCGGTTTATTCCTGGGACGACAGTGGACTCTCGCGATCCGCACGCTCACGAGCGACTCAAGGCCGCAGTTATGACCCATCGGGTTCGGGTCTTCGGCGAATTGAAACTTCGCATGCGCTACGACGACCCCGACGCGATCCGCCTCTTCCACTACTGTGGCGAACTGGGCCTGCCGGTGATTTTCCACCTGCAACCGACGTTCCCGCGGCTTGGAGTACCGAGCGCCCGGCAATGGTGGTATGGCGGCGGCCTCGAGAACATGGAAACCCCCTTGCGACTTTGCAAGCAGACTCAGTTTCTCGGTCATGCGAGAGGCTTCTGGCGTGAAATCTCCGCCGATGCCGACCAGGATCCGCTGGCTTATCCTGAGGGTAAGGCTATCATTGGCCGTGGCCGCCTACTGGAATACCTCGACAAGTATCCGAACCTGAATTGTGATCTGTCAGGAGGCTCTGGCCACACCGCCCTTTCCCGGGACTTAAGCTTCAGCAGTAAGTTTCTCATCGACTACCAGGACCGTGTGTTTTTCGGCCGCGACGAATTTTCCAATCGGCTTTACGATCTCCTGGTTTCATTGAGCTTGCCAACCGCGGTGCTGGCGAAGATTCTGGCTGGTAACGCCAAGCGCTTGGTGCCGGCGTAGAGCGGCCCGCCAAGTGTCCTGGAATCCAGGCGGTAACAAATTACTTACTGAACTGGACCTCGGTGTTTAGGAGGGTTATCGAGAACATCACCGATGTCAATAATGTACATTTGCCTTCCCAAATCCTCGTAGGTGGAATCTATCGATACGATTCTTCCATTCCGGCTGAGCCTCGGATGCAAGTCAACTCGGTGTATTCCCTCTTGGGCATAGGTTCTTAGCTTGGCGAGAGGAACAAATAGTTTTGTTGGTCTATGATACATAAACAGATGTTGGAAGCCATTTATGTTATACGTATCGGAGATAATCCAGTCGCCACCCGGGCCGGGAACGTAGCTGTTATGGCCGTCGTAGTTCGTTTTCCAGAGTAGATTCTTTGCTTCTCCGGTTCCGTCATCTTTGAAAACGAAGTAGCCCCCCACAGGCGAACCCCCGCCAGGAGGCGTGTGATTGCCAAAATCCAACACATGATCGTCGTCCTGCCATGAATGGTGGCTTGGATCGCTGTACAGATAACGAACATCTGTGCCTTCCGGTGTCATGGAAAAGGCCCTAAAGAAGCTGTTTTCGGGGTCTTTAAGGAAGGCAATAAAGCGTGCACCGGATGGGTTCCATCCTTCGCGGAAGAAGTAAAGACAGCCTGACGAGGGGCTTCCATTGGGGTAGGCGATAGCGGCCATCCTCTCCAGAGTCATTATCAGCTCTGCCTCTGCTGTATCCATATTCATCTTCCAGATACCCGTCTTGCTTGGGGCGTACTCGTTCTGGTATTTGTCCTCAATGCCGACGTACTCGGTTCCGCGGTGCTTCATTCGCTCGAAATCGTGGGTCAGCGCAGTAGCACCATCGGGTGAGAGGTCGTAAATGGGCCGGGGCAGCGTACGCCTTGTGCCCGTGCGGAAGTTATACACACGGCACACATACTTCTTGCCATCGTCTGAGCGGTCATTCCATACGATCTCATCAGATGCTGGCCGCCATTGGAGCCGGGCACCCTGCTGCCAGTTCCAGGCCGTTGTCTCTCCGATTTTGGTCCATTTGTAGCCATCTTTGAGATCGATAAAGCCAATATCAGCACGATCTGTCGGTTCAACAAGCCGGTTTTGAAAATAGACTCTCATTCCTAGTAAGTAGCGCCCTGAGCGATCGAACTGAAGACATTGGTAAAAAAAGAATCCTGTGTAGGCTCGGTGTCCGCTGGGTCTCGGATCCGAGACACGGGTAATGGCACGATACCGCGCATGGCGACCTTCAAGCACCTGGCTGAAATCGGTGTATGTCGTGTACGGGAGATTGTCTTGTGCCTGGACGGGCAGGGCTAGCGCCATCAGAAAGATCAAGACTCCGCGTAGAGGCTGTTTCACCGCGTTGTGCGCTTTCGTCATATCAGAGTTCCGCCGTCTCTAGGAGCGTAGTGCGCATCATCCACCCCTTTATGGCACTGCAAACGTAAACAGCGTCGAATCCCCCGCGATGGCCACGTATTGCTTCCCATCGACTGCATATGAAATCGGCGAGCTGCGGATTTCGCCGCCGGTTTGATAGTGCCACAGCAGCGCGCCGGTGCGGGCATCGAGCGCGATGAGGCTGCCTTCGGGGTCGGACGCAAATACTAATCCGCCAGCGGTAGCGAGCACTCCGGCAGCTGCAGACCCCAAGTGCATAGGGAAATCCCAGCGGATGTCGCCGGTCATCGGGTCAATGGCGCGGACGGAACCGGGAGCACCACGCATGTGATCTTCCTGCGCCTCGCCGCCGGTGAAGGGATCGCCGGCTACGGGCGTAATGGTTTCGCGAGTGTAATTCGCACAACCTTCGCGCACCGGCACGAAAAACAAAGCCGTTATCGGGTCGTACGAGGGCGCCGCCCAGTTGGTCGCGCCAGTGGCATCGGGGCAGACATAAGTGCCCTTTGGCGTGGGGTCAGTGTTGGGGAGGACGATGGGCCGACCTTTGTTATCGAGACCCTGGGCCCAAGTCTGGTGCGCGAACGGTTTCCCGAGAAGGAACTCGCCGGTCTGGCGGTCGATCACATAGAAAAACGCGTTGCGGTTAGCCTGGATGAGCAACTTGCGCATCCGGCCGCGGAATTGGGCGTCGACGAGGACAGGGGTTTCGTTGGCGTCCCAATCGTGCACGTCGTGCGGCGTAAACTGGAAATACCACTTGATCTTTCCGGTGGCGGGATCTAACGCTAGGACGCTGCACGTGTAAAGGTTGTCGCCCAGACGCGTGGTGCCATCGTAATCCGCGCCGGGGTTGCCGGTGGTCCAGAACAGCGTATCCAGTTCGGCGTCAAAAGTGCCGGTCATCCAAGTGGGTCCGCCGCCGATGTCGGCGGCTCTTTCAGGTGACCATGAAGCGCGCGCCGGATCGCCTTTCTGAGCCGTGGAGTAGGTTCGCCACAGTCTCTTTCCCGTGGCCGCGTCGTAGGCATCCACGAAACCTGCAATCGCGCATTCGCCTGCGGTGATGCCCACGATGATTTTGCCATCGAGCGCGAGTGGCGCGAGCGTGATGGAGAAGCCCTGATTATAGTCAGCGACTGTCGTGTCCCAGATCAGGCTTCCGGTCTTAGCGTCGAGCGCGACCAGATGGGCGTCGAGCGTAGCCATGTAGAGGCGGTCGCCGAGAATGGCGAAGCCGCGATTCGTCATGACCGTGCACTGGGCATGGACGTTGGGCAACCGGCGTGCGTAACGCCAGATGGGCCGCCCCGTGCGTGCGTCTAGTGCAGCTGCGTTGTTCAGTGCGCCGGTGACGAACATGATTCCGTCCACCACGATGGGCGTGTTCTCGACGTTCGTGCCGGCGAATTGGAACGACCACTGACTCCTGAGGGATTTCACGTTCGTGGGCGTGATGGATTTTAACCGGCTGTAATGCCTGCCCTGGTAATCACCCCAGTAAGTCAGCCAGTTCTGCGGCTCCTCACCTGCGTTGCGCATTCGCTGGAAGGAAACGTTGAGATCGGGGCTGGGAGTCCAGGGACCAGGCGCAATTTCCGAAGGCTCGGTCTTCTTGAGAAACGCGACCAGGTTGTCGAGATCGGCACCGCTGAGATGCGGAGCAGGCATGAGCGATCGCTGCGGGCGGCTTAGGTCCTTGAGCGCGGCTTTGTAAAGCAGATGCAGCTTTTCCTGCTCATCCATCATCTGCAGGGAGAAGGTGTCCTCATTCTTAATGACTCCGCGGAGGAGGTTCCCGTCGGCTGAACGCACCTCTGCGGTTCGGTACCCCTCGCGCAGGTTCTCGTCGGGCTGTGCAATCTCCTTCCTCAGCTCGGTGACACTCTTCTCTTCGGCAATGCGGCTGAGGTTGGGCCCAAGCCTGCCACCCTGCCCACCGAACATATGACATCGGCTACAGCCCGCGGCTCCGAAGAACAGCCCGCGGCCGGCCACTGGATCTCCGGTCACTTGTTCTTCCGGACCCGCATGGAGTAGCGAGCGCAACCAAACGACGATGGTCCGGCCTTCATCTTCCGGCATGGCGAACGCAGGCATTTGCGTTCCCGGAATTCCCGTAAGAATGTTTTGCAGGATAGCGGCATCGGTCGAGCCCCACTTCCAACGGCGGGAAGTCAGATCAGGGCCGCGCCCACCCTTGGCCTCAGTACCGTGACATGCCGAGCACATTTTCTGAAACAGCTTGTGGCCAGCTTCAACGCGGCTCAGCTGGGGCGCTTGGCCCGCTAGAAGCGTTGCTGGGAAAAGGAGGAACAGACCGAAAAATTTCATGATGGACATGCTACCACCTGACCTGCCCAAGCAGCCTTATCAGAATTTACTAGATGCTTTCGATCAAGCTTCTGCCTTTGGCGGATGAACTGACGCCTGTCTTAATTGGTGGCGAAGCAGTAGAACAAGCCATCGCCGCCTGTGCCCCGCAAGTTCTCCTGGCTGCAGCCGCGAGAAGGGTGCGCCGAGTTCCATGAGGTTGCATGCTCGCCTCCACCCTGGCGGTCATGATGGCCGACCTGGGCGCTGCCTTCACCCTCACTCGTCCAATTTTCGCAGGTGGCGTTGGCAGGATCACCCGAGAGCGCCGTTCCATCTAACTGCGATCCAGTCAGGATATCGTGGCGATTGGGTTGGTCTCCCCGACCATTCACTACCTCGCCCTTTTCGGTGAGAGCTGTCTGCTTGGTCAGATTGTTCTTGTCTCCGTGCAGGTCCGCCACGCTTTCAGCAATACGGACACCTTTGGCGTTATACCAGGGGCCTCGACCGATCCGGTCGCGGGCATTGACCGCTGGCTGGCCGCCAGAAGCGCTGGTGCTCAAGTAGGCGTGCCAAGTCCGGTTGCCCGCTCCAGCAGCAGTGGCTAGACTCTGGCAGTGTTTGTCGGCTCCGGTCAAGCCGCCGAGCTTGGCTCCATTGCCGGGTCCTGAACTGGTGATGAAGAAGGTCATGGGGTTCTGCGAAAGTACCAGGTGTGTGCCCAGAACTAAGAGCAAAAGGACGCCAAGAAGAGATGGTATTTTTCTCATTTCGCTTCTCCTTGTGTTTAGTTAATGACCGCCAGTAATGATCGTGTTTGCGAAGTCTTCACGCAAGTTCGTGCGGGGGGATTCGAACGCCGACCGCCACCCACCGCGGCTATGGCCTGTGGCCATAGCATCCCCGTCCCTCAACCGAGGTGATCTTTAGCCCATAAGTCAGCCCCGGTGGACACGCCGGGTGCTTTGTCCCGGCGGGCGAGGCTTTCCAGCACCCCTACTCCCCTTCCCCTCTCCCCCGTACCGCGAAGGCTTTCCAGATGGTGAGCCCTATCGCGGGGGAGAGGGGTTAATAACGATTTGCCTCATAACCCAGGGCGGCGGTCGCGCGTGACCACAGTCACTTGCTCCCTGGCCCTGGGCTATAATATTCGGCCCTTACAGGGCCAAGACCCTCTGCCCATCCAACCGTTCCAGGCCGCCGTGTCCAGCACGAGAGATGTGGGACACGACAGCTCAACCGAGACGGAAGGGATTGAGTCCTTGCTCCAAGGTTGTGCACTTATGGCGTCGCATAGAATAACACAACTTGATTAGGTCAGCCGGCACTGTGGCTTTTAGCGTGGCCAGCTCGGTTTTTGTGCAACAATCAGACAAGATCAGGAGACAACGATGAACAGGCGATGCTTCATGAAAAACATCTGACACAACGTCTCATGTCTTCGAAGCTAGGGATGCAGTTGAAACCAGAAACCCCGACTATTGTCAGAACGCTGCGATGGTTCCATCGAATTTGATCATTCTCCCCCGCTCACCGTTACTATCCTCAGAGCTTGACCTATTTCAAACTCACATCTGCTGTGATGATGCGACTATAGCCCTCCGCGCAAATAACTGATCACGTCGGCGAGACCTTGGTGTGTCATCGATTTTTCGAGATCGTCAGGCATTAACGAAATGCTGGAGGCCCTGATTTGTGTGATGTTCTCTCTAAGAAGCGTTTCATCTCCTTCCTCGGAGCCAGTGCGAAGGGTAATCGTCCCTGGGGTTTCATTGGCAATGATGCCATCATGCAACGAGCCGTCTTTGGTTCTGACCAGATAATTGACGAAACGGGGCTCAATTGCATAACTCGGATTGAGAATCGAGGTTAGGAGTTCCTCCTTGGTCTTGTTGCTGACGCCGGAAAGGTCGGGTCCTACTCGCCCTCCCTGCCGCCGCTGCATATGACACTTCGCACATTTGTCTTCAAAAATTTTCTTGCCTCTCTCTCTATTTCCCGCCATCGTGAGCACATCCCGATAGCTCTCTATGAGTCTCACTCGATCTCCGGCTGGGCCTTGAAATAATCGGCTCGCGCGCTGAGCGATACCCGGTTCTGAATCTTCGAGCAAGCGTGCTCGCACTGTTGTATCGATGGCGCTGAGCTCGACTGTTTGCTCTTCCAGCGCCCGAATCAACGCCGGCACTCGTTCGTGCCGCTTCACCAGCGCCTCGACTGCCTTCTTACGTGCTTCAGGGCTCAAGCTCCTAAAAGTGTTCACTAATAGGGGAGCAATACCGGGATCATCAAAGGCCGCCAGCGAGTCTATTGCTGCAATTTGCAATTCGGTGGGCGGGTTCGCTTCAATAATTTTGCGAAGCACAGGTCCGACGGACGAATACGTACCGCTACGCAACAAGCCAACGGCCTTGACCCGCTGGTTTACCCCCAGATTAGAGGCCAAGGCGTCGACAGCTGCTCTTTGGACCATCCCCGGCAGCTCAAGATAGCGCGCAGTCTCCCAAGCAGCCTTCTGCATCTCCTCCGAAGCGCTGTTCAGGAATCTTTGCAGGATGGCTTCAGCCCCTGGAACACGCAAGTTTTTCACTCCTGCAAGCTTCATCCCCTTCGCCAGACCAAACAGACCGGCCTCTGGCCGTTTCACGTTGAGTAGTGAGTTCAGGAAGCGACTAATCTCATCAGGGTCGTGTTTGCCTCCAATCAGAGAAGCGAGTTGGGAGAAGAAATCGACATTGTCCAAGGATCCCTTCTTCGCCAATAGGAGTTGGAAGAATTGAGCGGGCGAATCGTGAACCGAGCTCAAAATCGCGATCCTGAACCACGGATCACTCCCATGCTGAGCTGCAATTTTGCTCAGAGCGTTCATCTGCCGATCGCCGCTTAATTTGCCAAGCGTGAAAGCGAGCTGAAATTGGACCCGTGGTTCTGGGTCCGATGCAACCCCAAGGACGGCCTCTGATACCGGCTTGGAATGCGGAAGGAAAACTTCGGAAAGACGCAAGGCATGTTCTCGTACACGAGCATCCGAATCTTTCAAGGCTCTCATCACGATGGCTGGCTCTAGCCCGGAGAGTCCCTCCATCGTCCAGAGCGCATGAATCCTGGTCAGGGGAGATTGACTGGTCTCGGCCAGTTTTTTTAACAGAGGCACAGCTCCTGAATCCTGGCGCTCTACCAGCAATCGTTGAGCAGTCTGCCGGTGCCAGCCATTCGTATTCTCAAGTTCCTTAACCAGCTGGGTTGTTGTGGCGCTCCCGAGCTTTGGCTGAAGGCTGTGCTTTCGCAACGGGCTGTTTGGAACAATGCGGTAAATTCTGCCCAGAGTTTCACCCTCCCAGAAATTCATGTTCTTTTTGATGGAATCGGGAATCGACTCGGGCGTCTCGATAAATAGCCGGTGCATATCCATTACGTATAAATTACCGTCAGGCGCGTTGGCGAAGTTGCAGGGACGAAACCAAATGTCAGTGGAGGCCAGAAATTCCCCGTCTTGCTCATCCTTGGCGCGACTGGCAACAAAGGTAACACCATCGGGATGGAGCAGGTCGCGATGGACTAGATTTGCACTGACATCTCCTGTAAACAGGTTGCCCTGGTACTTCTCCGGAAAGGTGTCTCCGGTGTAAATCGTGCCACCTGCTGCAGCAGTAAAGTAGCCTCCTGCCATCTCAGTGGATGGGTCTAAATCGCGAACGCTTTCCAAGTGATTTTCATGATACCGTTGCTGCCGCAACTGTGTTCTTTGGACCTTCCACTCCTGAGGCTGGGTCAAGGCAAAGATCCTGGCAGAAGGACGGCCATGGTCGGAGATGTCCTGTGAGACGGCCGGTACTTCCAACAGCGGCGCTCTCGCCAGGTACTGCATAGGCACCACGACATGTCTCGTGTGGACTGTGTTCTGAGTAATGAAACGATTCCCAAAGTTATCGAATGTCGCCCCAAATTGAGTAGGCCCCGAAGCCGCTTCGGCCAGACCCCGGTCGGGCCGAAAACGAAAGTCTGTGCCGCCTACCGCAATTGGTGGTCGCTCGGGATGCGCGGGCGAAGTAATCGGCCCCTCCTGGCCGTCATTGGCAACATAGATCCAATTGTCGATGCTTAGTCGGGGATTTGTTACTCGGGCCTCGGGGTTCACTTTCGGGAAACCGGTATAGAGGACCTCCCTCACGTCAGCTCTGCCGTCTCCGTTCGTGTCTTTCAGAAACAGGATATCGGGAGCGCTGGTAACGATGAGACCTCCTTTCCATGGCAAAATTCCGCTGACTTCCAGAACCTCCTCGGCGAAAATTGTGCTGCGATCGATTTTGCCGTCACCGTCGGTGTCTTCGAGAACTCTAATACGCGAACGGGCCGGTTTCCCGGGCGGAGGGTCTTCGGGATAATCTCTCATTTCCGCCACATACACCTTTCCGTTTTCATCGAAAACCATTTCCACAGGATCCATTACTTCCGGCTCAGTGGCGAATATTTCAATTCTGAAATCGTTGTTAAGCTGAAAACTTTTCAGTGCCTGCTGCGGAGTCAGGACCTGTGGCTCCGAACCTTTCTTGCTGCACGCCGCAGCAGTAAACAGGAATACGATCATCCAATGCCGTAATGCTGATCGGGGGGCACGAAAAACGGGTGGGCCGCAACAGCCTGGACCGATTTTAAACATAGGCCCGTTGCAAAAGTTCGGCCGCAGTTTCGTCTAGTTGATCGGCGCGCCTTAAGTCTTCGAAGCGCGCGAGCAGATCTTCGGCACGAAGGCGACGTTTCTCAGCCCCGCGGAGGTCGTGCACAATGGTGCCGCGGTGCATCATGATGAGGCGATCGCCGAGGTTCGCCGCCTGTTGCATCGAATGAGTGACCATCAGCGTTGTGAGCTTCTCGCGCCTGATGATGTCATCGCTGAGCTTAACGACCTGATCGGCACTCTTCGGATCCAGCGCTGCAGTGTGCTCATCGAGCAGCAACAAGTGGGGTTTGAGCCAGGTCGCCATCAGGAGCGTCAACGCCTGCCGTTGCCCTCCGGAGAGGCTCCCGATCGCGTTGTCCAATCGGTCTTCGAGGCCCATCTTAAGAGTCCGCACAGTGTCGCGCATTTTTGCCATGAGGTCGGACTCGAGCGCCCATCCGAATCCGCGGCGGCGTCCGCGTCGTGCGGAGAGGGCAAGATTCTCGGCGATCGACAAGTTTGGGGCGGTTCCGCTAAACGGATTTTGGAATACGCGGCCGATGAACCGCGCGCGCCGATGCTCAGGCCAGCGAGTGACGTCTTGGCCCTGGATGTAAATACTGCCAGCGTCGACCAAGAATGTTCCCGCAATCGCATTCAGCAGCGTGGATTTTCCTGAGCCATTGGTTCCGATTACGATTACGAACGAACCGTCTTCGAGGGTGAGATCGACGCGATGCAGAGACCTCACCTCATTGGGCGTACCGGCATTAAACGTCTTTAAGATCCTTTTCGTCTCAAGCATGGGCGGGGCGCCTCGCTCTCGCCACGCTGAATCTCGTGAGCAGGTTCGGCAGGATCAGTGCCAGAAAGACAAACGCAGCTGTAATCAGCTTTAGGTCGTTTGGGTTCAGGCCCCACCGCAGGGCGATGGCGACCAGAAGACGGAAGAGCACCGACCCCATAATGGCGCCGATGATCGCGAAACCGAGCTGCCGTGTGCCCACCAGAGCTTCACCGATGATCACACTGGCCAAACCCCACACTACCATTCCAATGCCCATTTGAACATCGGCAAAGCCTTGGTACTGGGCTAACAGTGCCCCGGCAAGCGCGATCAGGCCGTTCGAGATCGCGAGACCGAAGGTGATCATATTGCCGTCGCTGACGCCGAGAGCGCGAATCATCTGGCTGTTGTCTCCGGTGGCCCGCATGGCGGTGCCGACGTCGGTGACGAAGAAAAGGTAGAGCAGTATCGAGATTATCGCAATGACGATAATCACAAAGATAAAGATAGAGGCGTCACGTGCGCTGACGTCCCAACCCCAAACGTTCAGTGAGTCGCGTCCGCCGAACACGAGGGCTCCGGCCTTCTCAGCAGCATTCGCGAAAGTGGTCTGGGTAAGGAGAGGGATATTGCTCTTGCCCATAATGTGCAGATTTATGGAATAGAGCGACGTCATGACGAGAATACCCGCCAGGAGGCCGTTGATGTTGAACCTGGTGTGAAGGATGCCCGTCGTGGCACCGGCAATCGTGCCAGCCACGAACCCTGCTATTGTGGCGACGAGCGGGTTGAAACCACTTACGAGCAGTGTCGCGGCGACCGAGGCCCCAAGTGTGATCGAGCCCTCAGCAGTAATATCAGGGAAAGCAAACACTCGGAAGCTGAGAAAGACACCTAGAGCCAGCAGAGACAGGATGAAGCCAATTGTCATCGAACCGATTAGCAGACTCATGCGACCCCCCGCGATAGGACTGATCCAGCAGGACCCGCGGACGAATTCGCTCTGCGCGGCGGCCGCGGATTCGCGGTCATCAGCCAGGAGATGAAGAACGCCCTGCAAGGTTTCCGCTTCAAATACGGATTTAATGGTTGTTTTCAAGTCGACTCTTCCCTTCTGAATTGGACGGTATGAGAACGCAGCGGCGTGGAAGTGGCCTGTGATCGAGGATCCTGGCCCGATGGGCCGAAGCATCGGTCCAAGCCTCCCGCCAGGAGAGCGAGAAGCAACTCCAGCGATCACGACCAGCGAACGCATGTGCGAGTGTTCCGGACTGAAGGAGAGCCACCGGCGGGCTTCGGGATAGTGGAAGAGCGCGCCTTTGAACACTGATTGTGTGGGGGCCTGACGAAGGGCGGCTCCAATGAGCCCTGCTGATTCGGCGATAATTGCGATGCCCGCGGTAGCGGCGCCTGAAAATTCGAGGGCAGCTTCTGCGAGATCGCTAATCGGGATGACGCCTCGCTCGCTCTGGGCCTCGAAGCGTGCGAGGCTAGCGAAGGAACCTTCGCAGACCAGGCCATAAAGGACCTGGAGCTCAGGAATGAAATTTCCTTCAGCGATTAGGTAGTCGGGAACGTTGCTGCCGTCCGTCGGTTGATAGGCGGCAGCGCCGGCAACCGAGAGGAACTCGCCGAATCGCTGCTCACAGTCTTCGAAATGATGGCCGAACGCACCAAGCCCGATGGCCATTGCCGATTCTGGGAACGTCATCGTCTGCGAGTGCTCATTCCGGAATCCGCAATTCGAAAGCAAGGCGGGATTGCCAACCACGCTGCATTCGAGCTTCGAGTTCGCGACGCAATCGAATACTTCGAATCTTGCTGTTTTGCCATCGATACGACGGCCCGTTTCGGAAATCGCCGCCGGGGCAGGATCGGCGGACTCAGATATCAGGAGTTTGCCAAGCTGCATCATTTCGAGTACACGCTTGACTGGTTCAGAGGGATTCGAGACCACCAAAGCGCCATTGATTCCATGCAACTGTCGGTAGAACTTTATGAGGACGCGGACGCCCATCGAGCTGATATAGCCGACGCCGGCAAGGTTCAGTCGGACGTGATCGGCACCACCGCGAACCACCTCCTCGAGGGCGCTGGTCAGATGATCAGCCCAGTAGCCGTCGAGGCGGCCTTTAACGATGAGTTCGGTGAACTGACCTGCGCTTTGCTTTGTGATCTCCATACTAATTCCCAATTATCTCCGGGTTTCGCTTCATGACAGACTCCGGGATTTTCAAGCCGACAGCCTGGGCGGCA
>JACXTT010004400.1_pt1 | contig 20945 bp, 20 predicted proteins | sample 9270951 | NCBI WGS metagenome assembly JACXTT01 (sample SAMN15532306, study PRJNA645909) | rock metagenome | isolation source: weathered quartz diorite | place: Puerto Rico | collected 2017-06-21
CGCACTCGATCTGGCCTACATCGGACCAAACCCGGCCATCGCCGGCTATGTGCGTTCCAAAGGCGAGGCTCTGCGCGTCATTGCAGGCGCCACCAGCGGCGGAGCAGCCCTGGTCGTGCGTCCCGCCGCTGGCATTGCGAAGCCCGAGGATTTTCATGGCAAGAAGGTCGCCACGCCGCAGCTTGGCAACACGCAGGACGTTGCTCTGCGTGCATGGCTGCAAGCGCACAACTTGAAAACGCGGGAAAAGGGCGGGGACGTCCTGGTTATCCCCATTGCCAACCCAGATCAACTCACGCTTTTTCTCAAGAGGGAAATTGATGCCGCCTGGGCGCCCGAACCTTGGGCGTCACGCCTCATTCAGGAGGCCAACGCCCGGCTCCTCGTGGACGAGCGCGACGTCTGGCCCAATCGCCAATTCGTAACCGCACATTTGATTGTGCGGACGCGTTTTCTTCGCGAGCACCCGGACGTCGTCAAGAACTGGCTCCGTGCCCACGTCGAGCTGACGGAATGGATCAACGCAAAACCCACGGAAGCAAAACAAGTCGTCAATCAGCAAATCCAGAAAGATACTGGCAAGGCGCTTCCGCCGAGAGTGCTGGACGAATCCTTCTCGCGCCTGCAAGCCACCTATGATCCGATTCGCAGCTCTCTTCTGACCTCGGCGCAGCAAGCCTACGATGCGGGATTTTTGGGCCGTGAGCGTCCCGACCTCTCAGGCCTCTACGATCTGGCTCTCTTGAACGAGGTACTTCTGGAGAAGAAAGCGAAGCCCATCCAATGATTTGCAAAAGCAGGGACGAAGCTGCCCCAGGGCGTTGCTGTTTGAACGTGATGATTTTCGATGCACTGCTTCTCTGCAAGCAGTGTTGAGAGGCTGATATGGCTGCAATACTTGAAGCACACTTGCCACTTCGCGCGGTGAACAACAAGATCCGGGTGGATGGCGTGTCACGTCATTTCTCGTCAGCGCAGGGTGGCCAACTAGCAGCTCTCGAAAATATCAATCTCGAAGTCCTCCCGGGAGAATTTTTGTGCATCGTCGGTCCGTCCGGGTGCGGCAAGTCCACATTGCTTCATCTCATCGCGGGACTCGATCGCCCTTCGACTGGAGAAATCTGGATCGATGGCCGCAAAGTGCAAGGACCTGGTCCCGACCGTATACTCCTGTTCCAGGAGCTGGGACTTTTCCCATGGCTCACGGCGCGGGAAAACGTCGAATTTGGCTTGCGGCAGAAAGGGATCGACCGGCGTGAGCGCTATGAGCGGGCACGCTACTACCTGGATCTCGTTCACCTCTCCCAATTCGAAGAGCACCATCCGCATCAACTTTCGGGAGGCATGAAGCAGCGCGTGGCGCTGGCACGCGCGTTGGCGATGCAGCCCGACGTGCTGTTGATGGACGAGCCATTCGCAGCCCTGGATGCGCAAACCCGCGACCTCCTTCACGACGAGCTCGAGCGCGTCTGGCGCGAGACCGGACAAACCATCATCTTTGTCACCCACAATGTACGCGAGGCCGTCCGCCTCGGTGATCGCGTTCTCGTTCTGAGCTACCGGCCAGGCCGCATCAAAACAAAGTTTTCCATCTCTCTGGCGCGGCCTCGTCATATCGAAGATCCCGAGGTCGCTTCCATGTCTAAGAGAGTCCTCGGGCATCTTCGCGAAGAGATCGACAAATCTGTGCGAGCTGAATTTCATCATGAACAATTTGCGTAAGATCGCGAGACAAGTCGGTTTCTACGCCGTTGTGCTGGCGCTCTGGCAAGGCCTTGCGCTCATGAAGCTCTGGCCTCCTTATGCTTTTCCAACTCCGGCCAGCGTCTTCGAGGCCCTTCGAATCGGTTTTTCGGATCACACGTTTTGGATCGGCATCGATGTCAGCTTGAAACGCATGCTCGTGGGCTACGCTCTTTCCGTCATCCTTGGCGGCGCGCTGGGGCTGCTTCTTGCGCAGAGCGATTTCCTGGAGGAGACCCTTGGCCGCCTGGTCGTGAGCGTGCAAAGCATGCCGAGTATTTGCTGGCTACCCCTGGCGATCCTCTGGTTCGGACTGAGCGAAAAAGCGATTCTTTTTGTCGTCGTTATGGGCTCGCTGCTCTCCATCAGCATCAATGTCGAGGCCGGCTTGCGAAACGTTCCGCGAATTTACTCTATGGCCGGCCGCAATCTCGGTGCGAGCGGCGTTCGGCTCTTTCTCCACGTCCTCTTGCCCGCCAGCCTCCCTCATCTGGTCTCGGGCCTGAAACAGGGCTGGGCCTTCGCTTGGCGCTCGCTCCTCGCGGGAGAAATGATTTTCGTCAGTCTCGGGCTGGGGCAGCTTCTGATGATGGGGCGCGACCTTAATGACATCAGCCAGGTGGTGGCAGTGATGGTGGTCATCATTCTCATTGGATTTGCCGTCGATGGACTCGTATTTCGCATCGTCGAACGGAATCTTCGCCGGAAATGGGGTTTGTCCTCGGCGGCATAGAAATCAGGGGGTTTTAGAGTGCACCTATCGGAAGTTTCATTCGAACGGCAGGACTCCTCGGTCGTCAGCGAGGGTCCGGAGCAGCTTCTATCGAAGAGGCTCAATCACCTTCGCATGCTGGAGTCGGAGAGCATCTATATTCTCCGCGAGGCGGCGGCGGAATTTGCCCGGCCGGTCATGCTCTATTCCATCGGGAAAGATTCTTCGGTCATGCTGCGGCTCGCGCAGAAAGCATTCTTTCCAGGCAAGATTCCTTTTCCCCTGCTGCACATCGACACAAGTTACAAATTTCCAGAAATGATCGAATTTCGCGATTCCTATGCGAAACAGATCGGTGCTGAACTGATCGTCCACAAAAACCAGGAAGCTCTCGACGCAGGCGCCAATCCATTTTTGCTGGGCACGCAGAAGTGCTGCGGGCTGCTCAAGACGAAATCTCTACTTGACGCCCTCACTGAAGGTAACTTCGACGCGGCCTTCGGCGGAGCACGCCGCGACGAAGAAAAATCACGCGCGAAAGAACGCATCTACTCCTTCCGCGATTCCCTCGGCCAGTGGGACCCCAAGAACCAGAGGCCGGAATTGTGGAATATCTTCAACTCGCGTCTGGATAAAGGCGAAAGCATTCGTGTCTTCCCGCTTTCGAATTGGACCGAGCTGGATGTCTGGCTGTACATCCACGTGGAACAAATTCCGATTGTGCCGCTCTATTTCGCTCGGGAACGCGAAGTTGTCTTGCGAAACGGCTCCATCGTGGTCATCAACAATTCCTCGCAGCTCCTGCCGGGAGAGAAAACGCAATCCCTGAAGTGCCGTATGCGGTCCCTCGGTTGCGTTCCTTGCACGGGAGCCATCCGCTCCGAGGCGGATACTCTGCCGAAGATCATCGAAGAGATGGTTTCGTTTCGCCGTTCCGAACGTGAGAATCGCGCGATCGACCACGATGAAGAAGGATCCATGGAACTCAAGAAACGGGAGGGATACTTCTGATGATTCCTTCCGCAAAGAATCGGTCTGAAGACGCATTCGCCGTTTTTCTCGATCAGGACCTGAACACCGAGCTCCTTCGCTTTACGACGGCGGGAAGTGTCGACGATGGTAAGTCGACTCTGATCGGGCGGCTACTACACGATTCGAAGGCCGTCTACGAAGATCAACTGGCCTCGGTGAAGCGGAGCCGCATCAACCGTTCCACAGGCCCCATCGATTTTTCACTGATCACGGATGGCCTGCGCGCCGAACGCGAACAGGGCATCACTATTGACGTGGCTTACCGCTATTTTGCTACCTCGCGGCGCAAATTCATCATCGCAGACACGCCAGGCCACGAACAATACACCCGAAATATGGCTACGGGCGCGTCCACGGCGGACCTGGCCGTCATTCTGATTGACGCTACCAAAGGACTTCTTGCGCAAACGCGGCGCCACGCATTCATCGCTTCCGTTCTGGGAATCAAACACGTGCTTGCCGCTGTGAACAAGATGGACCTGGCAAAGTATCGCGAAGATCTCTTTCTGAAGCTGAAAGACGACTTCGTCACTCTGGCTGCCCAGCTTGGAATCACCAACGTCCAGTGCATCCCCATCAGCGCGCTGGAAGGAGACAACATAGTCGAGCGCAGCACGCGGATGCGCTGGTACGACGGGCCAACGCTGCTCGAGCATTTGGAAACCGTGCCCCTGCCGGGGAGCGATTCTTTGGAGGGCTTGCGGTTCCCCATCCAGAGCGTCATTCGGCCCGATGCAAAATTTCGCGGCTTTGCCGGGCGCATTGCGAGTGGCGCAGTGCGTCCCGGTGATTCCGTTGTGGCGCTTCCTTCCGGGCAAACGACGCGCGTGCACTCGATCGTGACCTACGATGGCGAGTTGTCCCGCGCTTACTCGCCGATGTCGGTGACGTTGCGTCTTGAAGAGGAGATCGACCTCAGCCGTGGCGATATGCTGGTGTCCGCCCGCGATGTACCCCGCGTCGCTCGGAATTTTCACGCCACCGTTGTGTGGCTTCACGCCAATCCGCTGGAATTGGGCCGCACCTATCTCGTCAAACACACGGTTCGCCAAACGAAAATCCGCGCCACGGGCATCCGCCATCGCGTCAACATAAATACACTCACACAGGAGCAGGCGGCGCAACTGCGAATGAACGAAATTGGTTCGGTTGAGTTCGAAGCAAACATGCCGCTTTTCTTTGATCCGTATGCCAGCAATCGAACGACAGGCAGTTTCATCTTGATCGACGCCCTTTCGAACGCCACCGTGGGCGCAGGAATGATCCAAGAAGATCCGGCCGCAAAACGAGGGGGTGCTCCGGCGGAAGCAGTTGCGAATCTGCGGATTTCGCCAGGTTCACCGGTGTCCGCGGAGGAACGCCGCAAGCGGCGTGGGCATTTGCCCGCCGTTCTGTTGCTCGAAGGCCGGCAAGAGCTTGCGACCAGGCTCGAACGCCATCTGTTCGAACAAGGTTTCGAAGTACTCCATCTCACGAACTCCGCAGTTTCCGCCGGTGCGCTCTCAGAAGCAATTCGCATAACGCAGGCCGCGGGAATCGTGGTGCTCTATTCCGGCAGAGCTCTCGATTTAGAAACCAAACGCCTCATCGCAACAAATTCGGAAAACCGCTTCTTCGACCTAGCCGAATCGAAAACTTCGCATTTGTCTGAAGAAGAGCACACAAGGCACGCACTTGCATTCGCGCGGGCCCTCCGGCTTTCTCCAGCGCAAAAGGATCAGGAAAAGGTGAACTAGATGGATGTCGATCGGATCGCAGAAACTGCGGAAACTCTAACTCCAGAGTCAACGCTTGATGCCGTGCTGGGCGCCAACGAAAATGCACGACCGTGTCTCACGAGTAGTTTTCAGGCGGAAGACATGGCGGTGCTTCATCTTCTCCGCAAGCGCATCCCAAACGTGCCGGTGCTTTTCCTGGACACCGGCTACCATTTTCCGCAAACGTATGAATACCGCGACCGCCTGGCGAAAGAATGGTCGCTCAATCTTGTTAATGTGCTTCCAGTCCAAACTGTCGCAGAGCAAGAGTCCGCATTCGGCATTCTCAATCGGAGCGACCCGACACGCTGCTGCCAATTGCGAAAGGTCGAGCCGCTTCTCGGTGCACTGGAACCTTTCGATGTTTGGTTCACGGGCCTGAGACGCGAACAATCACCGACTCGCAAGAACCTGAAGAAAGTTGAGCTTCATCGCCTTCCCACGGGCAAGAGTCTGTGGAAAGTAAGCCTGCTTGCAGACTGGAGTTGGGAGCAGGTTTGGAATTATGTGAATTCGAATGGGATCAGCCACCTGCCTCAGTATGACGAAGGATATCTAAGTATTGGATGCCAGCCCTGCACCGCGCTGCCTTTCGATCCGAACAATCCAAGATCCGGCCGCTGGGGCGGAACAAAGCTCGAATGCGGCATCCACACATTTTCGAAACAGACGAATGCATAGTGTTCAAGGGGCCGCTACGGGGCGGACTTTTTTCTGGTTCTTCAGACGCGCGACCTCGACGTCGCCTGTTAGTTTTTTCTTGCGCGTGACGAGCCCCAAAACGATCGGTGAAGGAAGAACGGACCAGATTGAAGGAATATTGCGAATTTTCCCAGGACGCGACAGGTTTTTGCTTCACGTCATAGCGTCCGGTTCTAAACTTTCTCGACAGTTTGCAACAATGAGGGTGATGTCGTCTTGCTGTTCGTTAGGATTGAATTGCCGAACTTCATCGAGAAGTGATGAAACCAAGGCCTATGAAGACTCTCCACGATGCCGCTGCAGCGCTTCGATCAGGCGCCGCTCTCCGAATTCCTCTCCGGAATCGTTGAACGATTCGGTCATGCCGTCGGTGTAGAGAACCAGTGTATCTCCGGGGAATAGCTGTCGCTCCTCCAGCATGCAATCCCAATCCTCAAACAGACCCAGAACCGTCGCGATGGAGGCGAGCCGTTCAAGAGTGCCATCGCGCCGGAGGAGAAGCGCGGCAAGATGTCCGCAATTCGCAAAGCGCAACCACCCCGTTTTATCGTTATATTCAGCGAAGAAAAATGTTGCGTAGTCGCCGTCGGCGGTATTCTCGTAAAATAGCTGATTCACCGATCGCAAGAACCTCCGCGGCTCGTCTGCGGCAATCGCGCATTGGCTGCGCAGGTTGGCCTGCAGATTGGCCATCAGCAGAGCGCCCGCGATTCCCTTACCTGCGATATCACCGATCACTAGGACAAGTCGTTCTCGGCCGAGGTCAAGGAAATCGTAGTAGTCTCCCCCCACCTCCCGGGCCTGAAGACAAGCTCCTGCGCATTCCAGGGTGCGAACCGCCGGCATTCTTTGGGGAAAGAGCCTCGCCTGCACCTGCCGCGCGATTTCCAGGTCGCGCGCGGCGCGCCGTTCGGATTCGAGCTTTTGGGCGATGGCGCGGCGTTGCGATTCCACTCCAAGGGTTAATTCGTCGAAGCCAGCGAGGCCGAACGAATTTCCGTCCACATCCTCAAATCGTGTGAAGGTTCCGCCCCATTCCGGTTTGTGTGGTGGAAATCGAAAGCGAACTCCACGACGGCTCCATTCGTTGAACTTGGCATTGACATCCTCGGTGATAAAGTAGATCCGCGTATCCTGCCCAATGAGTTTGCATACGTCGGAGTCGGGTGTCGCCAGAGCTAGGGAGAGGCTTGCGTTGCCGTCCGGAGGCGCAACCTCGATCCACCGGCCGCCAGATTCAAGACGTTGATCCACAACTAACCTGAAGCCAAGCTGGTCAACGTAGAATCGCAGGCTTCGTTCCTGATCGCGAACGAAGATCATGATGAAGTGCAGGCAGAAATAGGGATCCTGACGGTCCAAGCGCAGAAGGGATCGGTCAATCCCAAAGGGTAGAGAAGAGTCGCCCATCCGCGCGATTATACGTTTGAAGACTGTTTTTCCGGAAGGCTGGCAAGGGGCCCGGCAGGGAAATAAGTGAAACTACATTGCCAATCTGACAATCGAGAACACTGCAGATTCCGTTCAGCACTCTCGGGAGGCGCTCACTGCAGAGATCGATTGAAGAAGTTGTTCTTCCGCCCTCAATAAATACTGGATTTTGCCCTTTTGCAGGTCGTACCCATTTCAAGAACCGCGAGGCAACACACAGCTTGGGTCACGAATCACCCTGGTTCGCTCTCTCACGGTCAATCCAATCGCGAATGTAGGGAGAGCATTGACTGAGTTCGACGCCGTTTGCCTCGCAGAACCCGAGGAAGCGCACCACATCCCGGTCGACGAGTTTCACTTCTTCCAAGTTCAATATGACTCCCTGTGTGCTCCCTTCGATTTGGGCCCTCAACTGATCGACGTGCTCCGATTGAAGCCGGCCACTCAGGCGCAGAATCATCAGTTGTCCGTCTGAGACTTTCTCAATTCTCAGCACCATCGAGATCTCCCGAAGCGCATTTCCGAAAAATGAGCAACGGGAATGCCATCTCTAAGTAACTGAATTCATTAAGCTTTTCATTTGTCTTTCTATGGCGGGTTCCGACAAATGGTGGATATCGGCAGAATGGCGGGGTGTTGACTAAGCTTTCGCTTCGTCACAAGTTGGTGCGAGCGAGGCGAGCTTTCCACTCCGAGCAATCAGGGAAATGGATGCAGCCAGCCACCAAAGCGCCTGAACACCACCAAAGGCGGTGACCCAAAGCGGAAGAGTAAGGGTGAGCATGAAAATGATCCCTAAGGCAGCAAAAATGGTTGCCAGCAGGAGTGCGAAGTAACCAAAGAATCGGGGAAGTATGGCGGAATTCAGCAACACGATTCCCAATGGCAAGAAAAGAGCAGGAGCCGCAACGACGAAATAAAGGTGTTGAACGGCAAAGATCACTCGCAGACTGATGAAGGGCATGACCGCAGGTTCAGGATTCAGTGCGCTGATATAGAAGCCGATTTCGATGAGACTCACCGTCATCAGGACGCTTGCTCCAAAAAGAGTCATCCAACCGGCCAGCCGCACGGCAGCTCCGGCGAGATGAACAAGGGTGAAGGCGAAGAGGACGAGCAGGACGGGCCCTACAGCTTGTAACCACGCTCCCCACAGAATGTGGGAATAGTTCTCCTGGCCAAACTTGAGCATCTCCGCGGTGGTGGCGCCTGTCGGAGGAGGATTATTGATGGCAAAAGAGATGCCCAACATTGCAACCCCTGCGATTCCGCTGAGGCCACTGAAAATACAGAGCTGCCGATTCGAGAAGAAACGCTCCATGTTTTCTCCTTCTATAAATACGTGACGGTGATTTTGAGATCGAGACGGCCACCCGGAAAACGAAATGCAGCAGCATCGAATTTTGGAGGACCGAAGTGCCCTTTGGCGTTGTTGGATGCCCCAACGCCTTCGCGCGGAATACCCATGAAGTTGGTATCCAGCTTTCCATTGGAGTTTTCATCGTGAAAGACGGAGACGGCGTAAGTGCCGGGACGCAATCCGGTAAATTGACAAACAGCGCGGCGATCGGAAATCTCGGATGAGATGCGCGCGATTGCCTTCTCCGCCTTCTTAGGGAAGCCCTCCGAGGAAGAATAGAGTGAGCACAAGACCTTGCCCTGATCATTGCGCAGCCCTGTGATCTCCACTTGGATTCGCGAGTCCGCCGGAGGATTTTCCTGCGCACATACAGCGACGACGAACATCAAAGCCTGGAGCAGGCAAGCAGCTATGCTGCTCCACAGGAAATTGCGAAGCACGCTGGTATTATCTCTTGCATTCTTGGCCATAACAGTTCCCCGTTCTATTTCCACGACCGATAAACGCTGTTCGGAGCGCTCTCCCGGTTCACTTATTTGATGGCTTGCCGCGCATCACCCAATGCGAAGTTTGGACAGCCATTTGTTTGATTAGCCGCTCCATTTGCTCTGGGTGGAGCTTGACTTGCAGTCCAAGGCCGCGCAGTTGGGTCATGATGGAGTTGGCGGTCTGTACCACATTCAGATCGGAACGAAATTCACCTTCTGCAATGCCTTGCTTCAAGATCGAAGAGAGATGGCCACGCCACTGTTCGTCCAGATGGGCGAGAATGCGGGCGATTGCCGGGTCGCGCCACGAGCGAATAGCCAACTCATTTAGCACCAACAACTGATCCGGAGCTTCCCGGATGCGAACGCTGACGTCCCGGAATTCGAGTTGCAGCTTTTCCGAAGCGGTGAAAGGTTCCTTGCGTTGTGGGACGAGTGGCCGCTTGAGTTCCTCAATGAGGTAGAGGACGACGCCCTGAATTAGTGTCTCTTTCGTTGGGAAGTAATAGTGCAGAGTGGCGGTGTTGATGGCAACCTTGGCGGCGACGTCGCGGGTGCGAAACCCTTCGAGTCCTTTGTCAACGATGAGCTGATAGGCGGCTCGCACGATTTGCTGCCGGCGCTGGTTCATACCGCCGGGTATCGCGGTATCACCGTGAAGAGAAAATTCTTTTGAATGCTTCACGACGGAGTCATACCTCCGAGTGACGGACGGTGAAATTCTGGAGTGCCCAGATCATGAGGGTGGCATAGGCAAAGAAGAATCCCACTCGCAACCAATGAGTGGACATCAAGACGTGGTATTTGGCGAATGAGATCCCGGCAGACGTTGCCAACTCAGCCTGGAGTGGAGCCCAGAAAAGCGCAGTTATAGTATGCACAGTAATTTGCAGGAGGAGCCCCGTCCACAGGACCCAAACGGAAATGCCGTGAGGCCGCAGGTACAGAAGGACGATGGAACAAACGAGCATGGCGATCACTGGACCGAAAGATGGCCACATGCCATGCCACCAGGTGAGATGATAATCGTGGAACTCATTGGGCCCGACGAGGGGCCACAAGGGATAAACCGCAATTTGCGTAAACCAGACGATTCCAGCATTCCAAACGCCCAACAACGCCGCGAGAAATAACATCCACCAGGCCTTGCCCATGACTTCCTCCAAGTGAGCCCCATCTGAACCACGGCACAACTCTATTCCAAAGACACCTCTCCGTCAAGCAGATGATTGAACACAATCAAGCAGTTGGTCTACCACCACAGAAAAGTTTGTTTTTGGGCCTGCGAAGCATTTCTAATCAGGTTGAATTGGTACTTGAACGAGTGCCTGCAATAGGAATGTCGTCTCAGCTGGCCTTATACCGAAAGAAATCCGTGTTTCTTGATCCCGAGTTTGCGAATTTTTGTTTCCAGCGTGGACCGTGGGATACCCAACTTTGCCGCGGCACCGGAAGGACCGGCAATTCGTCCATGGCTTTCCGCTAGAGCAGACTCGATCAGTTCTCGTTCACGATCGGGACCCATGCGAGCCAAGCCGTTGCCGGTGTGACTCGCGCGAATTGCCCCAGGGGGTTCGGGCTGCAGCCATGATTCGTCGACGGAAAGAGTCTGACCTTCACACAGAATCACCGCTCTCTCAATAACGTTCTGAAGCTCTCGAATATTTCCCGGCCAATCGTAGGCCTGAAACAGTCCCAGCGTCCTCTTGTGAATATTCTTGATCTTTTTTCCGGCCTTGCTGGCGTAGCGCTCGGTGAGATATTCCACGAGCAAGGGTATATCGTCTTTACGGTCGCGTAGCGGCGGTACCGTGATAGGGAACACATTCAGACGGTAAAACAGGTCGCTTCGGAAAGCGCCGGAGCTGACGACTGACTTCAGATCGCGGTTGGTGGCGGCAATGATTCGAACGTCGACGGTGATCGATTGCGTTCCGCCAACGCGTTCTAGTTGCCGCTCTTGCAGCACTCGCAACAACGCAATCTGCGTTTCAGGAGGAAGGTCGCCGACCTCGTCGAGAAAGAGCGTGCCTCCGTCGGCAAGCTCGAAGCGGCCCAGACGCCGCTGAGTTGCTCCTGTAAAGGCTCCCTTCTCGTGACCGAACAGCTCCGAGCCGATTAGCCCTGCCGGTATAGCCGCGCAATTCACACTGACAAAGGTCTTCGACGATCGTTGCGACCGCTTGTGAATGGCGCGAGCAATCAATTCTTTTCCAGTGCCGGTTTCTCCGGAAATAAGAACAGTTGAATCGGTACGGGCTACCTTTGCCACTTGGACCAATACTCGCCGCAGCACTTCGGAAGTGCCGACGATTTCCTCAAACATGGAAGCTTGATCGATCTCGTCTTTCAAGGCGAGGTTTTCTCGGTAGAGCTCGTCTTTGAGTTGCTTGATCTCCTCGAAAGCCTTCTCCAGAGCCGCTCTCGCTTGGTGCTGCTCCGTGACGTCCATGTTCGTTCCAACGAGCTCGACAACCTCACCGGAGGCATTGAGAAAAGGATGACTGACGCAATGGATGTGCTTGATTGAGCCGTCCGGGAGCACTATGCGGAAATCGATCTTGGCCCCCGTTTTCTCGCGGATACCTCTTTCCCTGGCCTCATCAAACCTCTGCAAATCCTCTGCGTGAACGCGACTTCGTGCTTCCTTAAATGAGATTAGGCCTTTTGCAGGATCGAATCCAAATATACGGTAGGTTTCTGAAGACAAATAAGTGATTTCCCCGGTAAGCGGATCGTGAGCGAAGCTCCCGGTGTGGCTCAGTCTCTGAGCTTCAGCAAGGTAGGCCTCTTTACGGTGCAGGGCATCCTCCGCACGCTTGCGCTCTGTGATATCGCGAATGATGGCAAGGCCTCCGATAATGTTCCCTCCTTCATCCATTAGCGGCGAAAAACGAGCATCCAGGAATATCTCTTTCCCTGTTTCGGCAAAAACGTACGGAATGTCTGTCGCAAGTACCCCCTTACCAGCGAGTGCCTCGCGATAACAATTCACTCCTCCTGTCAGATGAAAGAAGGGGCAGAGATCCGATGCCTGCTTGCCGAGCCTTTGTAACTCGCTGATCCCGAAGATTCGCTCGAGTGCCGGATTCCAGACCGTGTACCGACCCACGCTGTCGAACGCCAGGATCCCTTCCATGCTGCTTTGGACTAGCTTTTGAAAGATCGCCAAAGTCTCGGTTTCACGCTGAAGTTCCCGCTCCACCCGTTTCCGATCTTCAATGTCGGTCGCGGTGGCATACCACCGCAATACTTGGCCCTGATCGCCTTTGAGGGGATTAAACAGAACTAGGAACCAGCGATATTCTCCGCTTCTCGAGCGCAGTCGCACCTCGGTTTGGAACGGGAGGCCAATTGAGATGCCACGCTGGCGAGTATTCAAATAGCTCGCAAAATCTTCCGGATGAACTTTTTCCTTGAGCTTCGCGGCGTCCAGGCATTCTTCGGGCGTGTAACCGTAGAAATCTACAGCGACTTTATTGACGTAGAGGGCTCGCCCGTCTGCTGCGAGCACGACGACGTGCTGAGGGATGGCGTCCACCATCTGCCGAAGCTCCCGCTCCGCCTGCTTCCGATCTTCGATGTCCGTCCTCGTCAAGTACCAACGCATGACGAGTCCCTGTTCGTTTCGTAGTGGTTTGGCGCGGATCAAAAACCAGCGATACGCCCCATCCTTTCTGCGCAAACGTGCTTCTGCTTCCCAGGGCTCTCCGCGCGCGATTCCAGAATCGCGTATTCGGTTGTAGTTTTCTATGTCATCGCGATGGAAACAGTTAGTGATGGGCTCGACGAGAAACTGATCCAAAGTCAAACTGTGATAATCACGCGCGGCCTGATTGGCGTAAAGACGACGCCCGTCTCCGCTAAGCACCACAATGTGTTGAGGGACAGCATCGACGAGCTGCTGAAGCTCGCGTTCCGCCTGCTCGCGATCCTCGGTACTGACGAGCTTGGTTATCGGGGATCGAGATGCCATAAATGCGCGTCCTTCTCGGAATGCCAGTCCTCGGGGGAGGCCGAGCGACCCTGCTTTCTGAACATCCTAACGCTGCTTCAGGTGAACGCGATAGCGGAATCATAGCTTAGCCCTGTCTGTCTCATTCCTCCCCATCCCAGTCGGACAAAACGAACGCAAATACATTTTTGGAAGCACAGGTAAATCGATCAGCTTCGGCTTGGTTTCCTGGAGAGCCACGCTGCCGCAATCAAACATGCAGTAATCAGGATGGAAAAAACGATTGGACCGATGAAAAAGTACCTCCAAGTCAGAACTGTTTCAGCCGCAAAGCAGATGGCGAGTCCCCACCTGATGTCTTGCACGAGTGCCAAAGTCTCGGGCTTAAGACCGCTCAGCTGCCAAGCGAGAGAAGCCGCGAATACAAGAAATACCGAAATGAAGAGGCCGAATCCGACGTAGAAGTCCCAAAAGGTCCGGCTAAACCCTTGGACCTGGAAGTGAAGTGTTTGAAGTGAGGCAATGAGAGAACCAACTCCCAGTTTGGGATCGGTCATGCGGAACCCAAGTGTATGCCCGATGGCAAACAGCAGTAGAAGCACAGAAGCAATTCGATAGAGGACAGAAGCTTTCAACTCTCACCTCCAAAAGTGAATTCCTAGCAAGGAGCTCAGACGTACCTGGATAAGCTTCAAAATCGAAATGTAATCGTAGCGTAGAAGTAGCCCACGCCTTTGTCAGGAGGAGTCTCATGCAGGAATTGGCCAGTGAAAAAGCAAAAGTATCCGGCCGTACTCGAAAAATGAGGAGGAAACGAGCGCTCTAGGACGACGCCAGGTTGGTACCCCACAAATCGGGCCGTGCTGAGATTCCCCGAGCGAATCATCACTCCTGCAAAGTTGTATATCCCATCATGAATCGAGCTGCGCCAATAGAATGGCATTTCCGGCGAGATCGCCGTCTTGGAATTCAGGGTAAAGCGGATGAGCGGTCCGACGTCGGTAAGGTTTGACGGGCCAAGAAGCGCAGAAATACTGGAATACTGGGGATTAGGGAAAAGCGGACTGAACGTATTCAGATTCTTACTGTTATGGTCGGAGTCGCCGCTCGCATAGTCGAAGCGCACTGCAAAGCGAGGCTGGAATCTCAAGTTGTGCAGGGCAATACCGTCGTTGCTGGAGATGGCCCCCGCTAAGATTCGACCCGTGCCAAACGTGCCGCTCTGGAAGATGAAATCAGTGTTGTAATCGAAGAGTGCTCCCTGATTCCACACACGGCTGCCGAAGGTTTCTGAGATTTCTTGTCCAGTCTTCCCATTGAAAAAGGCCTGCTTGCGATTCAGCCCAAAATAGTAACCCGACCAGCCCCCATGTTCGCGTGCGCGAGTGAACCCCGCGCCCCACTCGGTTTGCGTGTGATCGGGAATATCGAACGTATACGGTCGAACGAGAACGGGATGAGTCAACGTCGAGTTCCAAGTCCAGCGGCCGTGCTTGAAAGTGAAGCGAAATCCGTCGAAAGCGCGGCGGATGTTCAGACCCTCGCTCTCGCCGATGAGGTGCCCCGTGCCAAACTCGATTTCTTGTCGGCCAACGCGCAGCCGCAGATTCTGGGAAGAATCGGTGATGTCGAAGAATCCCTGATGTAGGTCGGCGATATCCACATCTGTCGGCCGTGGGCCGCCATTTCGTCCGTTTTCCAAGCCGCTTTGAAATTGCGCGAACACGCGGAAATGACGCCCGAGATGCCAGTCCGTGTGAAGAAGATAGCGTTGGAGAATGTATCCCGAGGCGCTCTCCGGGCCGACACCAAACCCCGGATCCTCGTAATTTTCATATCGATAGCGGATTTCGCCGCCAACGGATATATACCAATTCTCGCGTCCGAGCGGAATGTACTTGAGATCATCGATTGGTTCCCTCTTGCAATCCGGCTCAGAGAGCAAGCTCCAGTCTTCCTCATATCGAAGAGGTTGCAAGACTGGCGGCTTTTTCGCGCATTGTGCGCCCGCGCTAACGGGAAGAAGCAAGAACGAGATAAGGATAATGCTCCTGATCGTTAGGCGGTAACCCTGTAACGCTTGGCGCATGATCAGGCCAATGAAAAGCCGTGCTTGCTGAGCGGCAGGGAGCGAAAGCGCGTTTCGGTCGCGGCAAAGATGGCGTTAGCAACCGCTGGGAGCATGGTGACCGGGCCGACTTCACCTGTTCCGCCGAGAGGGCGAGCACCGCTATTGATCAGGTACACTTCAACCGGCGGCATGTCCGGCATGCGCAGAATCTCGTAGTCGTGATAGTTGCTTTGGACGGTGCGGCCACGATCAAAAGTGATTTCTGATTTGAAGGCGCAGGAAAGCCCCCAGGCGATTCCGCCCTCAAGCGAATTGATGGTGATGTCCGGGTTTAGGGCAGTGCCGGGATCGGCCACGCAGATGACCTTGTGAATTTTCACTTCGCGATCTTTGGAAACCGTGAGCTCAACAACGTGCGCAATATGTGTTCCGAAGGCTTCGGCATAAGCGATTCCGCGATAGTGGCCTTTGGGTGCGGGCGTATTCCAATTGGATTTTTCGGCAGCAAGGTCCAGCACCGCGAGAGAGCGAGAACTCTTGGCCAACAGATCGCGGCGGTAATGATATCCATCGATGCCCTTTTTGGAAGCTAACTCGTCAATGAAACTTTCGAGCGCAAAAATGTTGGGGCCGTAGCCCGTGGTGCGAAGGACAGACGTGGGCACAGGCACGTGAAGCAACTTGAAGTCCACGCGAATGTTGGGGATCTCGTAATGGGTTTCTAACAAGCCTTCCAGGCAACTGGGGTCGTAAGTGTCGGTGACCGCTGGCGCATACACATACTGAAGGATGGATGGCGACACCAAGCGATGAGAAATTGCGCCGAGTCTTCCAAACTCGTTGATTCCCGCTGTGATTCGGTGAAGCGTCGCCGGGCGATATATGTCATGTTGCATGTCTTCTTCGCGCGACCACACTACCTTCACCGGCCTCCCCGCTGCTTTGGAAATGAGAGCCGACTGCAATGCAAAATCAAAAGCGACTAGTCTCCTCCCAAATCCCCCGCCGAGCAGGGTCCGTGAAACCTGAATGTTTTCTTTTGGGAGTTTGAAAACAGCCGCCAGAGTCATCCTGGTGATTTCTTGTCCCTGTGTTGGCGCCCAAATTTCGACGGTGTCACCGGATACTCTAGCGGTGCAATTCATTGGCTCCATCGTGGCGTGGGCGAGGAACTGCGATTCGTATTCCTGCGAATAAATTGTCGGATACGTTTCTCTGCCGGCGCCGGCGCTGCCTGCGGGGATCGCATTTTTGTCCAGCGGGACGTTGGGATAATCGTGATGCAGAGCGTCAGCATTGCCCTCGACATGGACAAGTAGCCATTCGTTGCCTTCCATGGCTCGGCGATAGTCATCACGTAGCGAATCACTGCTGACGCGCGCTGCCGGGCCTTCGCTGAATGAGACGTTCAGTGCATCCAGAGCTTTCCTGGCCTGCCAGTAGGTTTCCCCGACCACGGCAATTCCGTTCGGAATCCGAACGATGTCGATAACTCCTGGAAAGCCGGCAATTGAGGAGGGGTCGAAGGAGGCAACATCGCCTCCGAACACGGGGCATTGCCGCACGGCGGCATGAAAAAGGCCCGGCAGACTGAAGTCGAGGCCAAAGATCGCACTTCCATCTACTTTGCCGGGGTTCTCGACTCGAGGCAGCGATTTTCCCAACAATGTCCAATCTTTTTCGTTCTTGAGAGCAGGCTTGGCCGGAGGAGTGATTTTCGAGGCGGCTTCGACCAAATCGCCGAAGCGGGCGCTGCGGCGCGAGTTCTTGTGGATGACCCTGCCAGCTTCCGTGCGGCAGGCGGCGGGATCGACATTCCACTTTTGCGCCGCCGCAGAAATGAGCATCTCGCGCGCACTCGCACCCATTGTCCGCATCAACTCGAAGAAGGACGGAGTGCTTTCGCTGTTGCCAGTGAACTGCCAGTTGATGCGTGGATTGCGATAAGCCGGATCGGTCGGAGAATCTTCCAGTTGCACGCGGGACCAATCCGCACCAAGTTCTTCGGCGATCACCGCGGGAAGGGTCGTGCGGATGCCTTGGCCCATTTCTGCTTGAGAAATTATGATGGTGACGGAATCGTTGTTTCCGATTTTCACCCAGGCGTTCAGCGAAGTGACTTTTGGGGCGACCGGCACCTCTGCCACCGAGGCAAAAACTTCTTGCACGTCAAGCGTGCCTTTGAGAAGCAGGCAGCCTCCTGTCAGGCCAGCGGTAACGAGGAATTGACGCCGATCGACTCGCGCGGGCAGGAAGCCTTCGGGTTCCAAAACTTCGGGAGTTTTCATCTCCATGCTCCTCACTCCGGGCAAGCCGCTCCGGTTTCGATCCACTCTTTCAACTTGTCGACGAATTCATCGTGCGAAAGCGGCGGCAGGGTTCTCCCCGGCCCAGGGTTCCACGCCCAACGCACCAAGGACGTATCCATGTGGGGAATCAGATCTTGCAGCGAACGGTTTCCATTCTTGGCCGGATCTTTCAGATTTCGGCAAATTTCGCCTGTGCTTAAACCTTTCCACGCCATCGGCGTGTCGGACGGCGGAAGTTGCCAATCAGCCGCGCCAGGAGGGCCATGGAGAATGTTGGTGTTTTCTGTTTGATGGCAAGCCCGGCAGCGCAGAGCAGCCGAGCCCTTTCCATCTATGCCTCGCTTGACGTTCATGGCATGCGGATGATTGTCGTCGCCCTGCAACGGCCCATCTCCGGGCACATGGCAGTTCAGGCATCGCGGGCTAGTAAGAACGGATGCAACGGCGCGGAACGCTTGCAGGCTTTGCGCATCTTTTCCCGCCGAGTTTTTTTGGCTCGTCGCAAGAGCAAATGGCAGACAGAAGATAACTCCAAGAAGCAGCGCGAGAATCACGTCGCATACGCAGATCAACACAGAAAGTCGGCAGGGTTGAATCATTTTTCGCTCCTTGCCATTTCTGCTGCTACATGGATCGCTTTGCGTACGCGCGCATAGGTTCCGCAGCGACAGAGATTTCCTGCCATGGCGTCATCGATGTCAGAGTCGGACGGGTTTGCGTTGACCGAGAGCAGAGCGGCCGCGCTCATCATCTGTCCAGGCTGACAGTAGCCGCATTGAGGGACCTGCACCTGGAGCCACGCCTTCTGCACGGCATGTGACCTGTCGACAGACAGACCCTCGATAGTCGTGACTTGTTGGTCCTTTACGGCTCGGATCGGCGTGACGCAGGAGCGCACGGCGCTGCCGTTGACGTGCACCGTGCAAGCCCCGCAGAGGGCCATGCCACAGCCGAACTTCGTGCCTGTCAGGCCCAACTGCTCGCGCAGGGCCCATAGCAACGGCGTTTGCGGATCGATACTGAGTTCGACTGACTTACCGTTGACCTTGAATCGAATAGTCTCCATGTGAGTTCCTTGATAGCTAAACTCCTAGGCCTGCGAAGATGTTGATGCCGCCCACTAATAAAGAAATGTCCGCCACACCGTGGCAGTCGCTGCTGTTTCGCTGCCGTTTCGACGCTGCGACCGACGAAAATTCGGTACTCACGGCCGAGATTGCAACCGAGGGACCAGCGTTAATGGGCTGATTTGATTAAACTTCTTGGCTTGGCGTCCGTGGCGGATTCCGCCAAATGTCGGATTCCGCCACGGGGAGACAACGACGAGCGCGGCGAATAGTCCGCCGCAGGGTTCGCACGTGTACATTTTATTCGCACATCGGGGCAGGCAAGGCCATAAGCGAAAGTCGCCCGCGTATCCCGTAGTCGATGCCATCCGTATAGATAAATATGGACAACGCGCAAGCCATGGATCCCTCAGGTCCGTTCGAAGCACGCTACCAGGCGTTTCTCGAGACCATAACTAATCTTCGTCCGAGCTTGCACCGCTACTGCTCACGCATGACCGGGTCTGTTCTGGATGGCGAGGATGTTGTTCAGGATGCGCTATTCGAGGCCTATCGAAAGCTGGACCAGTACGATGACCGTCGTCCACTTAAGCCCTGGCTTTTTCAAATTGCACACAATCGATGTATCGATCTCTTGCGCAGGCGTGGCGTCCGCGTCGAGGCCGAAGCCGCCGTCATGAGTCCGGATTCGGTAGAGGCTGCCGATCCCGCAGTTTTTGGTATTAACCGCGCTGTCGAACGCCTCGTGACCAGCCTTCCTCCCAAGGAGCGCGCTTGTGTGCTCCTCAAAGATATATTCGATTACAGGCTCGAAGAGATCGCAGAACTCGTAGGCTCAACCGTAGGTGGCGTAAAAGCAGCGCTCAAACGCGGCCGCTCGAAATTGGCGGTCGCACAGGAAGAACACGCGCAGCCACGAGCGAAGAATCCAGAAGTCGCACGGGTACTGCATCTTTACGTCGAGCGATTCAATCGGCGCGATTGGGACGGCGTTCGAGAGTTGATCGCCGCCGATGCTCGGCTGCGCGTGGCGGACGCCTTCTCCGGTCTGGTAAGCAAATCACCTTACTTCAGCAATTACGAGCGCTTTACTGTGCCATGGCGATTGTCAGTCGGTGAAGTCGACGGCGAACCAGTGATCATCATCTTGCAACGCGACGCCGCGAATCAATTTATGCCTAGAGCGGTTGTACGTCTCGACGTGGTAAACGGCATTATCACGGCCATCGCGGACTACTCGCATTGTCCGTGGATCCTGCAACCTGCCACCTCTGTCATTCTCGGTCCATCTTTGCCCAGTTGATCTCCTCTGCACGCAGTATCCTCTCCCGACCGGCAGCCGTATTAGTCAGTAGCAGTAGATTCGAAAAAAGAGATGGAGTCGAACATGAAAAAGCTGACATTCGTATTGCTGGTCTACTTCGCGAGCATCGGTGCCGCCACTGTCCGGGCTCAGGCCTCCAAGTATCCTCCGCTCAGCGAGTATCTGATGCCTCATGACGCGGAGATCGCCCTCGCCCGGAGTGCGGCCCCTGCATCGGTCACGGACCGCGCAACCATCAAGGTACTGACAACGTCTGGATTTGAAGTCGCCCACCAGGGCGATAACGGAGCTGTGTGCCTGGTTATGCGCGGGTTTTCGGCGCCAACATATACGCCTGCGCAGTTCCGTGAAATTGTCTACGACCCAACCATTCACGCGCCAATTTGCTTCACTGCGCCGGCGGCTCGCATGGTGCTTCCTTATTACGAACTGCGAACCAAACTCGCGATAGCGGGGAAGGGCCCGGACCAAATTGCCGAGGGTGTCCAAGCGGCATACGCAAAAGGAGAACTTCCGAGAAGAGACGCTGTCAGTTTTGCTTATATGTGGTCTGCGGACCAGAATCTCGGATCAGGAATCGGTCATTGGCATCCCCATATCATGGTTTTCTGCCCGTATTACGAAAACTCGATGGTCGGCGGCAATGAGTTCGGAAGTCTACTCCCCCAGGTGAGCGATGACGCTGGAACCCCGTTTGCCGTGGTGGTTATTCCAATCGACGACCGGCTGGCCGTCAAAGCCCGGGCAAAATAGCGCTGGTTCTCAGGAGATGTTTTCCGATCAGCTCAGGTTGTGAGCGAGCTATGCGGAGTCATCGCTAAGCGGTTTGTAACTTCCGCTTCGCCGACGATCCGGGAGTTATCTCAGCACCATGAGGGACCTTCGATTTCAGTTAGAAAGCCCACGCATTCGGTCGCGAGTCGAATGCTCTACTCCATATTTTCAATTGATTGAGGGCAAAGAGTTTTGGCTCCCCGGGCTAGATTCGAACTAG
>JACXTT010004401.1_pt1 | contig 20944 bp, 21 predicted proteins | sample 9270951 | NCBI WGS metagenome assembly JACXTT01 (sample SAMN15532306, study PRJNA645909) | rock metagenome | isolation source: weathered quartz diorite | place: Puerto Rico | collected 2017-06-21
CGGGCACCGCCTGGCCGGCCAGTACTACGTCGAGGTCGAAGGAAAGTTCCTGATGGACGACGTGCCAAGCGAGAAGCGCACGCGGCTGCGCCGCGTGCTGGAGGCCTACAGGACGGGCAAAGCTAGGTTTTGAGGGTGAAGGGGTTGAAGTTGGTGGTGCGGTCGTAGTAGTCCTCGCTCTCGGCGCGCTTCAGAAAGCCGACGATCTTATAGGTGAGAGGCGTGAACACCACCTCCACGCCGACCTTGCCGAGGAATTGCGCCAGCATGATCGCGCCGAGCATTTCGTTGGGAATCAGTCCCGAGGCATAGAACGCAAGCGGGTAGAACAGCGCCGAGTCGACTGCCTCGCCGACGATGGTCGAACCGATGGTCCTCGTCCAGAGCCACCTGCCCGCGGTCAGGATCTTCATCTTGGCGAGCACGAAAGAGTTGGCGAACTCGCCGCAGAAGTAAGCGATCATGGACGCCGCCGCGATCCGCCAAGTGGTGCCGAACGCGATTTCGTAGGCCTGCTGGTTCTGCCAGAACGGCGCAGGCGGCAGCGCCACGACCACTGCCGCCATAAACGCGGCGAACGCGAGCCCGGCGAAGCCCGCCCAGATCACGCGGCGCGCGCGCGCGTAGCCGTACACTTCCGTGAGAACGTCGCCGAAGACATAGGACACCGGGAAGAACAGCAGCCCGGCGCCGAATGCGGGCAAGCCGTCAAGCTGCACGATCTTGGCCGGGCCGATCAGGTTCGAGCAGATGAGGATGGTGACGAAAGCCGCCATCACGAACTCGTAGTAGCGGTAGCTGCGCTCGGCCGTCACGGTCCTAGGCAAGCCTGGGTGAATAGCCCCGCATCTCGGGCTCGAGCGGCACGCCCATGGCGTCGAGCATGCGTCCGACCATCGCGTAGAAGGCCGCGACCATCGCCAGCTCGACGAATTCAGCGTGGTCGAACTGCCGCGAGGCCTGCGCGTACACCTCGTCGCTGACCCGGCCTGTGGTCACCGCTTCGGCGAGCGCGAGCGCCGCCTTCTCCCGCGCATCGAGTTCGGATGAAGAAGTCCACGAAGGCAGATTTTCGATCTGCGATTCGCGCACGCCGCTCTTCCGCGCCATCGCGAGATGCTGCGCCCACTCGTATTCGGAGCGCATGAGCTGCGCGCCGCGCAGGATCACGGCGGGCTCGAACTCCGCCAGCGGAACGCGTTGCATGGCGCGCATAATAACTGAATGGATGTCCGCGGCTTCGAGCTGACCCGCGTCCCCGAGGATTTCTTCGACGATCCGTACCTGTACTACGCCGCACTCAGGGAGGAAGATCCCATCCACGAGCTCGAAGGCGGCGGCGTGTTCCTGTCGCGCTACGACGACGCAGTCGCGGTGTACCGCGATACTCGCGCGAGCTCGGACAAGAAGATCGAGTTCAAGCCGAGGTTCGGCGACTCGCCGCTCTACGAGCACCATACGACCAGCCTGGTGTTCAACGATGCGCCGCTGCATACGCGCGTGCGCGGCCTCATCATGGGGGCGCTGAATCAGCGCGCCATCGCCAGGATGGAAGCCGGCGTGGCGGCGCTCGTCGAGCGGCTGCTAGACGCGATGTCAGACAAGAAGAGAGCCGACTTCATCGACGCCTTCGCGGCGCGAATCCCGGTCGAGGTGATCGGCAATCTCCTCGACGTGCCGCGCGGCGAGCGCGGTGCGCTGCGCGCCTGGTCGATCGCCATCCTCTCGGGCCTGGAACCCAGGCCCACGCCCGAGATGCTCGAGCGGGGTAACCGCGCCGTCAGCGAGTTCGTCTCATTTCTGGAAGTTTTGATAGCAGACAGAAAAAACAAGCCCGGCGACCCCGAGTCCGACGTGCTTACCCGGCTCATCCACGGCGAGCAGGACGGCGAGCGCCTGAGCGCGTCCGAGCTGCACCACAACTGCATCTTCCTGCTGAATGCGGGCCATGAGACGACGACCAATCTCATCGGCAATGGCATCTGGCTGCTGCTGAACAACCCCGGTGAGATGAAAAAACTGAAAGACGAGCCGGCGCTCGTCTCGAGCGCGGTCGAGGAGATGCTGCGCTACGAAGGACCGATCCAGCTGAACAACCGCCGGCTGACCGCACCGATAACGCTCGGCGGCAGAACACTGCCCGAAGGCACATCGATCACCATCGGCATCGGCGCCGCCAATCGCGACCCGCGCCAGTTTCCGCGCGCCGAGCGTTTCGACGTCGCGCGCAAGCCCAACCGGCACGTCGCCTTCGGCCATGGCGAGCACGCCTGTGCCGGCATGAATGTCGCCCGCATGGAAGCGCGCATCGCCTTTGCCGGCCTGCTCAGGCGCTTTTCCAGCATCGAGCGCGACGGCCCTGCCGCGCGCGACCGCCGCGTGCGCTTTCGCGGCTTCCGAAACCTCCCGGTGCGCGTCGCAGTCTAAAATCGGTCATGCCCGAGCCTTGGGACAACCCCATGGGCACCGACGGATTCGAGTTCATCGAGTACGCCGCCCCCGAGCCCGCCGCGCTGGCCTCCGTGTTCGTGCGCATGGGGTTCCGGCCGATCGCCAAGCACCGCCACAAGAACGTCACTCTCTACCGGCAGGGCGAGATCAACTTCATCCTGAACGCCGAGCCGGATTCCTTCGCGCAGCGCTTTGCGCGCCTGCATGGACCCAGCGTCTGCGCGATCGCCTTCCGCGTGCACGATGCCAAGGCCGCCTACGAGCGTGCCGTGTCCCTGGGGGCCTGGGGCTATGCGGCGCACGCCGGGCCGGGCGAGCTGAATATCCCGGCAATCAAGGGTGTCGGCGACTCGCTCATCTACTTCGTGGACCGCTGGCGCGGCAAGAACGGCGCAAGAGAAGGCGAGATCGGCAACATCGGCTTCTTCGACGTCGACTTCGAGCCCTTGCCCGGCGCCATGCTCAATCCCGCGGGCCATGGCCTGACCTACATCGACCACCTCACGCACAACGTGCACCGCGGCCGCATGAAGGAATGGGCCGACTTCTACGAGCGCCTGTTCAACTTCAGGGAGATCCGCTACTTCGACATCGAGGGACAGGTCACCGGCGTGAAGAGCAAGGCGCTCACCAGCCCCTGCGGCAAGATCCGCATCCCGATCAACGAGGAGGGCAACGAGAAGCCCGGGCAGATCACCGAGTACCTCGACACCTACCACGGAGAAGGCATCCAGCACATCGCGATGGGTGCAACGGATCTCTTCAAGACCGTCGATGCGCTACGCGCGAGCGGCATAAAGCTGCTCGACACCATCGATACCTACTACGAGCTGGTTGACAAGCGCATTCCGGGCCACGGCGAAAACGTCGCGGAGCTCAGGAAACGAAAAATCCTCATCGACGGGAAGAAGGGCGAGCTGCTGCTGCAGATCTTCAGCGAGAACCAGCTCGGGCCCATTTTCTTCGAGTTCATCCAGAGAAAGGGCGACCAAGGCTTCGGCGAAGGCAATTTCAAGGCGTTGTTCGAGTCCATTGAACTGGATCAGATGCGCCGCGGCGTATTGAAGCAACCTCAATAGGGTGAATACGGCCGAGCTTAGAGGTGATTACAGCCGGGCTGCGCCCGACTATTCAGTCGAGCAGGACTGGAGTGCCTATACCGCGGACGATCACGCGCTCTACCGGCGCCTGTTCGAGCGCCAGTCGAAGCTCGTGCCACGCTACGCCTGCCAGGAATGGATTTCCGCCATCGCGGGCCTCGATTCCGCCGGTGAGATTCCGAAATTCACGCAGATCTCGAAAAAACTGAAAAACAAGACCGGCTGGGAGATCGTGGCGGTGCCCGGCCTGATCCCCGACGACGCGTTCTTCACGCACCTCGCCAACCGGCGCTTCCCAATCACGGTGTGGCTGCGGCGCCCCGAGGAATTCGACTACATCGTCGAGCCCGACGTGTTCCACGACTTCTTCGGGCACGTGCCGCTGCTTTTCGACCGCACCTACGCCGACCACCTTCATGAATACGGCAAAGGCGGGCTGAAAGCGATGCGGCTCGATGCGGTCAAGATGCTGGCGCGCCTGTACTGGTTCACGATCGAATTCGGCCTGATGAAGACGCCCGCGGGCATCCGAGCCTACGGCGCCGGTCTCTTGTCCTCCGGCGGCGAGCTCGCTTACTGCGTCGATGATCCGCGTCCGCGGCGCCTGCCGTTCGACCTCGAGCGCATCATGCGCACCGAGTACCTGATCGACCGTTACCAGGACACTTACTTCGTCATCGACTCTTTCGAGTACCTGATGCGTGAAACCGCGCCCGACTTCACGCCCCTCTACGCCCGCATCCGCGATCTTCCTGTTTTAAGCAGCGCATCTGCCGCCCCCCTGTAGTACGCTAGAGGATCATGGCGGTTCCCCACGAGTCCGGGCGCGTCCGGTCCGGCGACGTTTCCATCCATTTCAGAAAGCTCGGAAGCCGGAGCGAGACGCCGATCCTGATCGCGCACGGACTTTCGTACTTCTCGTACGACTGGCTCGATGTCGGTGCCGCGCTTGGGTCCGATCGCGAGGTCGTCGCCATGGACTTGCGCGGCTTCGGCGACTCGACATGGAGCGCGCAGAAGGACTATTCGGTGCCGAGCATGGCCCAGGACATCGTCAACGTCCTCGATCACCTGGGCTGGAAACGCGCCGTCCTGATAGGACACTCGATGGGCGGGCGCAGCACCACTCATGTCGCCGCCAAGCACCCCGGGCGCGTGGCGGGGCTCACGCTCGTCGATTACACGCCGGAGAACGCGCCGACGGGTGCGAAGCGCGTGACTCAGATCGTGGCCAACACGCCAGACCGGTTCGCTTCCATCGAGGACGCGATGCGCTATTTCGGCAGCAAGAGCCGCGCGCGCTTCGAGGCCTACCTCAATGCCGATTTCAGCCTGAAGCGCGACCCGTATTTCCGTGACCAGTTCAAGAAGCTGCTCGAAACCGGCGAAAGACCGAAGCTCGGTGTGGACATGTGGCAGCTCATCGGCGAGGTACGCTGCCCGATGCTTTCCATGCGCGGCGCGCGCTCCGACATGTACGCCGTCGAGACGAAAGAGAAAATGAAGGTCGCCAACCCGCGGCTGCAAGTTGTAGAAGTCGACGCGGGTCACAACATCGCCGGCGAGAATCCGCAGGGTTTTCTCGCTGCCTTGCGGGCTTTCCTTGCCGCGTTGGAGGAAAAGAGCCATGCACACGAGAGGCATTGACCACCTCGCCATCGTCGCGGACGACATGCCCTCGGCAATGGACTTCTACACCCGCGTGCTCGGCTTCCGGCTGGTGCATGTGCGCCGCGTGCCGTACGAGCGCGACCGCGGCCAGCCGCCATACGACAATCTGCGGCATTACTTCTTCGACATGGGCAACGACTCGCTGTTCGCGATCTTCGAGTATCCGAAGGAGCTGCCGAAGCAGAACCGCGATCACGTCGGCGGCATGCAGCACATCGCCTTTCACGTACGCCCGGAGAAGTTCGACGCGCTGATCGAGCAAGTGAAGCGCTGCGGGGTCGAGGTGATCGGCCCGGTGCCGCTCGGCGGCCGTTTCTGGTCGGCCTATCTGTACGATCCGTTCGGCATCCGCCTGGAATTCGCCACCGACCGCAGCGGCGTGAGCCAGGGCGTGGTCGAGTCGGTGCTGCAGACAGAGGAAGAGGCGCGCACCGAACTCGAGACGCTGTTCTCGGATCCGCAGGAAGTCGAAAAATGGCTGCGTCACATGCCGCTCAAGAAAGAATCCGCAACGGTATAAGGGGGAGGAAGCATGAAAAGCGTGAGGATGGCGCTCGCGGCCGCGATCGCGGTATTCGGCGTGCCGGCGCAGGCGCAGGGGAGATTCGAAGTCAAGGTCGCCGAGTTCGTGACCCCGCAGCACTTCATGTCGAAGTGGCTGGTGCAGTGGGGCGAGAAGCTCGAGAAGGCCTCCAATGGGCGCCTGGCCTTCAAGCATTTCCCGGGCGCGCAGATGGCGCCGCCGCCGGCGCACTACGACCTCGCGCGCACCGGGCAGGCTGACGTTTCCTGGTTCCTGCACGGCGGCACGCCGGGCCGCTTCCCGCTCACCGAGCTGATCCAGCTGCCTTATCTCGTCGGCAGCGCCGAGATCGGCACCAAGGTGTTGAACGACGCCACCCTGCGCTCGAAGTACCTTGATGCGGAACACAAGGGCGTGCATGTGCTGCTGCTGCTCACTCACCAGCCGGGCAACGTGTTCACCACCAGGAAAGCGATCCGCGCCACCGACGACATGAAAGGCCTGCGTATCCGCTTCGCCTCGCCGACGATCCGCGATTTCGTCGGCGCCCTGGGCGCCACGCCGGTCGGGGTGCAGCCCGGAGAGATCCTCGAGCAGCTGCAGAAGGGCACCATCGACGGCGCGTTCATCGACTACGGCGGCGCCGGCACCGCGTTCAAGATGGCCGGCACGCTCAAGTACGCGACCGAGATGTACTCCTACGTCTCTTCCTTCGGCGTGGCGATGAATCCGGAGTTCTACGCGAAGCTCCCCGCCGACCTGAAGAAGCTGGTCGACCAGTCCGTGATCGGCGTGGAAAAGGAAGTCGGCGAAGGCTGGGACGCGCTCGACGCGATCGGCAAGAAGTTGATCATCGAGGGCGGCGCCGAAGCGATCAAGCTCTCGCCGGCCGAGGATGCCAAGTTCCGCAATATCGGCGCGCAGGTCACGGAAGCGAGGCTGAAGGAGCTGGAAGAAAAGAAGCTGCCGGCGCGCGCCGTATACAAGATGCTGAAGGCCCTGTCCGACCGGCACGCCAAGACCTCGAAGAATTTCTGGAACTGACGCGCTGAACCGCGCGCTCGACATCGCCGCGAAGGGATTCGGCTACCTCGCGGCGTTTTTTCTCGCGGCCATGATGCTGCTGACGGTGGCCGATGTCTTTCTGCGTGCCTTTTTCAGGCTCCCGATCCGTGGCACCTTCGAACTGATCGAGCTCGGTCTCGCCTGCGCCGTCTTCATCGCGCTTCCGGCGGTTTTTCTACGCGACGAGCATATCGTCGTTGACGCGGTGGACTACATGGTCAAGCCCGGGACCGTGCGCAGGCTCGACCTTCTGGGGGCATGCGCGTCGCTTGCGATGCTCACGGCCATGCTCCTGCAGATGGTGCCGCTCGCGCACGACATGTACGAGCTGGGCGACGTGACCTCGGATCTGTCGATCCCGAAGATCATTTACTGGATTCCGGTGCTGCTCGGCATCGCCGGCTCGGTGCTGGCGGCGCTCGTCTATGTCTGCCGCTGGAAGCGTGGCCCGTGAGCAATCTCGCGATCGGCAGCATCGGTGTGCTGGTGCTGCTCGCCATCCTGTTTGCGCGCATCCCGATCGGGGTGGCGTTGGCGCTCGTCGGGTTCGGCGGCTACGTCGCCATCGACGGCTGGCACAAAGCCTTTGCGGTGATTGCCTCGGTTCCCTTCGAGCTGGCGAGCGCCTATTCCCTTTCCGTGGTGCCGCTTTTCATCCTCATGGGCGCGGTCGCCTCGCGCGGCAACATGGCGAAAGAGATGTTCGATGCCGCCAATGGCCTGTTTTCCGGCATCCGCGGCGCGCTCGCCAATGCGACCGTGGGCGCCTGCGCGTTGTTCGGCGCGATCTGCGGATCCTCCATCGCGACCGCTGCCACCTTTTCCAAGGTCGCCATCCCGGAGATGCGCCGCCACGGCTATGAGCCGGCATTCGCCGCAGGCGCCGTGGCCTCGGCGGGCACGCTGGATGTTCTCATTCCCCCCTCGGTCCTGACGGCGATCTATGCCCTCTCGGCGGAACAGTCGCTGGCCAAGCTGTACGCAGCGTGCTTCGTGCCCGGCTTCGTGCTCGCTGGACTGTATGTCCTCGCGGTATGGGCCGTGGCGGCGATCCGTCCGCGCTGGGTGCCGCGTGTCCCCGGAATGAAGCTGGGCGAACGCCTGCGTGCGGCGACCGGTGTCTGGAAGCTCGGCGTGCTCTTCTTCTTCGCCGTATTCGGCATCTATCTCGGCTGGTTTTCCCCGACCGAGGCGGCAGCCGTCGCTGCCTTCGCCGCCATCGTGATCGCGTTTTCCACCCGCGCGATGAACTTGCGCGGCCTGATCGACGCCTTGCTCGAATCGGTCCACACCACCGCAGCGGTGTTCTTTATCGTCATCGGCGCTTTCATTTTCTCGCGCTTCATCGTTCTCACGCAGTTCCCGCTCGAGCTCAGCCGCTGGGTGGAGCAGACTCGGCTCGGCCCGCTTAGCGTGCTGCTTGCAGTGATGGCGCTTTATCTCCTTCTCGGTACTTTCCTCGACGAGGTGAGCACGATTCTCATCACCGTGCCGGTGACGCTGCCGCTGGTGAACGCGATAGGGTATGACGGCATCTGGTTCGGAGTTTTCGTCACCGTGATGTGCACCATCGGCCTGATCAGCCCCCCGACGGGCATGACCGTGTTCGTCATCCAGGCCCAACATCCTGACATTCCTGTCACGCGCATCTACATGGGGACATTGCCTTTCCTCGTAGCCGATCTGGTTCTCGTTGCTCTGCTGATCGCTTTTCCCGGGCTTGCGCTGTGGCTTCCCACAGTACTGAAGGTGTAAAAATCGGGGTGCGATGAAAAAACGCGCGCGAGCCGGATTCCAATACCAGAACGGGTTCGGCAACACGTTCTCGAGCCAGGCGATAAAGGGCGCTCTTCCCGAGGGTCGCAACGCCCCGCAGCGCGCGCCGAAGGGTCTCTACACCGAGGTGCTGTCCGGCACCGCCTTTACTGCGCCGCGCGCCGAGAACCTGAGCACCTGGCTCTACAGGCTGCGGCCCTCCGCGATGCACCGCCCATACCAGCGCATCGCAAATGGCCTGGTGCGCTCGGGCCCATTCACCGAAGTCGAGGTGCCGCCGAATCGCCTGCGCTGGGATCCGCTGCCGATTGCCGCCAAGCCGGCAGATTTCATCGACGGCCTCGCCACCCTCGCCGGGTCGGGCGATCCGGCGGCGCAAGCCGGCCTCGCGGTGCACATCTACCGCGCCAACCGCTCGATGAGCGAGCGCTATTTCTGGAACGCAGACGGCGAGCTCATGTTCGTGCCGCAGCAAGGTGCGCTCGAACTGTTCACCGAGCTGGGAAGAATCGAATTGAAGCCCGGCGAGATTGCCGTCGTCCCCAGGGGAATGAAATTCAAAGTGCTGGTGGACGGCCCGGTGCGCGGCTACCTGTGCGAGAACTACGGGCCGGCTTTCCGCCTCCCCGAGCTCGGGCCGATCGGCTCCCAAGGGCTGGCGCAGCCGCGCGACTTTCTCGCCCCGGTGGCGGCATTCGAGGACCGCAACGGCAAGCACCAAGTCATCGCCAAGTTCCAGGGCGGGCTGTGGTCCAGCGATTTCACGCATTCGCCGCTCGAGGTCGTCGCCTGGCACGGCGATTACGTGCCGTACAAATACGACCTCGCGCGCTTCATGGTGATCAACACCGTCAGCTTCGACCACCCCGATCCCTCGATCTTCACCGTGCTGACCTCGCCTTCCGGCCAGCCCGGCGTCGCGAACTGCGATTTCGTGATCTTTCCGCCGCGCTGGCTGGTCGCCGAGGATACGTTCCGCCCGCCGTGGTTCCACCGCAACGTCATGAGCGAGCTGATGGGGCTGGTGCACGGCGCCTACGACGCCAAGGCAGAAGGCTTCCTGCCCGGCGGCGTGTCGATCCACAACAGCATGTCGGCGCACGGACCGGACCTCGCGACTTTTGAGAAAGCGAGCGCCGCCGAATTGAAGCCCCACAAGATCGAGAACACGCTCGCCTTCATGTGGGAATCGCGCTACGTGTTCCGGCCGACCCGCTTCGCCATGGCGGCGCGCGAGCTGCAGAAGGACTACGACCGGGTCTGGGACGGCTTCAAGAAGCGCCGCAAATGACGCTCGACGAGACGCACGACCCCGGCCGCAGGAGCTGGGTCGAGTCGGCGAACGAGCCGGGCTGCGACTTTCCGATTCAAAATCTTCCGTTCGGGATCTTCGGAAGAAAGGGCAAAGACGAGGCACCGCGCGGCGGGGTCGCCATCGGTGACCAGATCCTCGATCTCGCCGCGCTCGGCTTGCAGACCGGGCCAACGCTGAACGGCCTCGCGGCTATGGGCCGCCCGGCGTGGAGAAAGATACGGAAGGAGCTTTCCCGCGCGCTGTCTTCAACAACGCAACAGAAAAGATTGTCGAAATACCTGATGCCGATGAAGCGAGCGCAGCTCTTCCTGCCTGTCGCGATCGGCGACTACAGCGATTTCTTCACCGGGATCCACCATGCGACCAACATGGGCAGGATGCTGCGGCCGGACAATCCGCTGCTGCCGAATTACAAGTGGGTGCCGATCGGCTACCACGGGCGCGGCTCGTCCATCGTGGTCTCGGGGACTCCGGTGGTGCGGCCGAACGGCCAGACCAAGGCGCCTGACCCGCCGAGCCCTTCATTCGGCCCGTCCCGGCGGCTCGACTATGAGGTCGAGCTCGGCCTCGTCGTCGGTCCCGGCAATCGTCTCGGACAGCCCATTTCCTTGAAGAATGCTTTGAAGCACCTATTCGGCGTGGTGCTGCTCAACGACTGGTCGGCGCGCGACATCCAGAGTTGGGAGTACCAGCCGCTGGGGCCGTTCCTCGCCAAGAGCTTCGCCACGACGATTTCGCCGTGGGTAGTGACTCTGGAAGCGCTGGAGCCATATCGCTGCCCCGCCTTCACGCGCGCGCCCGATGATCCAAGACCGCTTCCATATCTCTTCGACGAGATGGACCAGCAGGAGGGCGGCTACGCCATCGAGGTCGAAATGCACCTGCGCACGTCAAAGATGAAATCGCCCGTACGTCTTTCGCGGGGCAATTTCCGCGACTCGTATTGGACGGCTGCGCAGATCGTCACCCATCAGACCTCGAATGGCTGCAACCTGCAGCCCGGCGATCTGCTCGGCTCGGGCACCCTCTCCGGCACGCAGCCGGACTCGTTCGGCTCGATGATGGAGCTCACCCAGGCGGGCAGGAATCCCCTCGCCCTGCCGAGCGGCGAGTCGCGCCGCTTCCTCGAGGACGGCGACGAGGCGATCCAGCGCGGGCGTTGCAGCCGAGAGGGTTACGCGACGATCGGGTTCGGCGCGGCGCGCGGGATCGTTCGTCCCGCGCCGCTGGTCTAACCGGCACCATGAACTTTCGTCAGGTTTCCACGCGAGCCGCTTTCGCTGCCGGCGCCCTCGCCTGCGCGCTGCTTGTCGGCTTCGCTTACTACCTCCAGTACGCACAGGGGCTGGAGCCCTGCCCGCTTTGCCTCGTGCAGCGCGGATTGTTCTACGCGGTGATGGCGGTCTTCGTTCTCGGCGCCTTGCACGCGCCGCGCCGGGCCGGCACTGCGGTGTACGGGGCGCTCGCGTTCCTCTTCGCGGTCGGCGGCGCGGCGGTGGCGGGCCGCCAGGTGTGGTTGCAGCACCTGCCGACCGACAAGGTGCCGAATTGCGGGCCGGATCTGTTCTTCATGCTGGAGAATTTCCCGCTCGCGCAGACGCTGAAGAAGCTCTTCACCGGCAGCGGGGAATGCGCGGCGGTCGACTGGAGCTTTCTCGGCTTGTCGATCGCCGGCTGGTCGCTGGTATGGTTCGCGCTGCTCGGGTGCTACGCGATCTGGCTGGCGATGCGCGCGATCAGGTCGCCGGCACCGGCTTCCTGAGCCGCCGCGAACACTTCTCCCAGCAGGATGATCGCCGGGCCCTCACCCATGGCTTCAGCCAGGGAAGGCAGTTGCGCGAGCGTGCCGCGGACCTTCCTGGAATCTGCTAGCGAAGCGTTCTCCAGGATCACGATCGGGGTGCCGCGCGGCTTGCCGGCGGCAATCAGTTGTGCCGCGATCTGCACCGCTTCCCCTGCTCCCATGTAGATGGCGGCGGTGTCGGCGGCGAGCACCGCCCGCACCCAGCTGCTCGGCCGCTCGCCCGCTCCGACCCGAGGCGTGACGAAGCTCACGCTGCGCGCCGCGCCGCGGCGCGTGAGCGGGATCCGCAGCTCGGCGCTCGCGGCGAGGGCGGCGGTGACGCCGGGAACCACCTCTACTGGAATGCCCTTCTTCATCAAGAAGGAAATTTCCTCGTGCGCGCGGCCGAAGAGCATCGGGTCGCCGCCCTTGAGGCGCACCACCACGCGGTAGCGGCGCGCGGCGTCCAGCAAGCGCTTGTTGATGAAGCGCTGCGCGGTCGAGTGCCGCCCCGAGCGCTTGCCGACGGCCAGTTTCTCCGCTCTTGAAGCTAGAAGAAGTATTTCCTCAGGTACCAGGGCGTCATAGAAAACGATGTCGGCCTCGCCGAGCAGCCGAGCCGCGCGCATTGTGAGGAGGTCAGGCGCGCCCGGTCCGGCGCCGACGAGATAGACGGTACCCGTTTGGAGAGAAGCCATTCATCCCATGCGGCGGCGGAAAAGCGGCACCGGGCGCTTCACCGAAGCCTGGTAGGACTCGCTGAAATCGTCGAACGCGGCGAGCGCCTCGTGTGGATCCTCGCCCTCGCGCAGCTCGAAGGCGTCGAAGCCGCAGCTTTCCATGAAGAACAAGTGGTCGCGCGTGATGTGGCCGACCGCGCGCAGCTCGCCCTTGTAGCCGTAGCGCTCGCGCAGCAGCCGCGCGATCGAGTAGCCGCAGCCGTCGCCGAACTTGGGGAAGTGGACTTCGATGCGCGCCACGTGATCGAGCCGGCCCGTGACCGACGCCGGATCGTCGGTCGGCTCGAGGCGCACGACCTCGCCTTGATCAGGCGACGGCGCGCTCTCGCTGATGACGCGACGCCCTTTGATCAGCGTTGCCATAGACACTTTCCTTGAAAGGCTCGACTCCGATGCGGTGCACGACGTCGACGAAGCGCTCGGCTTCGCTGTCGCGGTTTTCGAGGTAGCAGTCGATCAGGTGCGCGATGACCTCGGGCACCTGCGCGCGGGCGAACGAAGGGCCGATGACTTTGCCGAGCGAGGCTCCGCGCCCGGGCCGGGTCTCGCCCTGGTTGCCGCCGATCTCGATCTGGTACCACTCCTCGCCGTTCTTGTCGACGCCGAGGATACCGATGTGGCCGACGTGGTGGTGGCCGCAGGCATTCATGCAGCCGGAGATGTTGAGGTCGAGCTCGCCGATGTCGTGCAGGTAGTCGAGATCGTCGAAGCGGCGCTGGATCGCTTCCGCCACCGGGATCGACTTGGCGTTGGCGAGCGCGCAGAAATCGCCGCCCGGGCAGCTGATGATATTGGTGAGCAGGCCGAGGTTCGGCGTCGCCAGCCCGAGCGCGCGCGCCTCGCGCCACAGCTCGGCGAGATCGCTCTGGCGCACGTCGGCGAGCACCAGGTTCTGCTCGTGCGTCACGCGCAGCTCGCCGAACGAGTAGCGGTCGGCGAGATCGGCGATGGCGTCCATCTGATCGGAGGTGACGTCGCCCGGCGGCACGCCGGTTTTCTTCAGCGACAGCGTCACCGCCGCGTAGCCGGGTACCTTGTGCGGCTGGACGTTGCGATTGCGCCAGGCGGCGAAGCCGGGGGTGGAAGGGAAAACGGCGTCAGAAGCTATCTTTTCGTAATGCGGCCGCGTAAAGCGCGCGGCAATGCGCTCGATTTCCTCTGGGATCAGCGTCGCTGGCCCGTCCTTGAGGTGCGCCCACTCGGCCTCGACCTCGTCGCGGAACTTCTCGGGGCCGCGCTCCCTCACCAGGATCTTGATGCGCGCCTTGTGGATGTTGTCGCGGCGCCCGTAGCGGTTGTAGACGCGCAGGATCGCCTCGAGATAGCTGAGCAGGTGCGGCCAGGGCAGGAACTCGCGGATCACGAAGCCGATCATCGGCGTGCGCCCGAGTCCGCCGCCTACCAGTACCTTGAAACCGACCTCGTTGGTGTCGTTTGTGATCGCGTGCAGCCCGATGTCGTGCACCGCTACCGCGGCGCGGTCGGCCTTCGCGCCGTTCACCGCGATCTTGAACTTGCGCGGCAGGTAGGAAAATTCGGGATGGAAGGTCGACCACTGGCGGATGATCTCGCACCAGACGAAGGAGTCGACGATCTCGTCCTGCGCCACGCCCGCGAAATGGTCGGTGGTGACGTTGCGGAACGAGTTGCCCGAGGTCTGGATGGCGTGCATTTGCACGGTGGCGAGCTCGGCGAGGATGTCGGGCGCCTGCGCGAGCTTCGGCCAGTTGAGCTGCAGGTTCTGGCGCGTCGAGAAATGGCCGTAGGCGCGGTCGTACTTGCGCGCGATCGCGGCGAGCTTCCTCAGCTGGCGGGTCGAGAGCAGTCCGTACGGGATCGCGATGCGCAGCATCGGCGCGTATCGCTGGATGTACAGGCCGTTCCTCAGCCGCAGCGCCCGGAACTCCTCCTCGGAGAGCTGGCCCGCGAGGAAGCGCCGCGTCTGGTCGCGGAACTGCCGGACGCGCTCGTCTACGAGGCCTTGGTCGATTTCGTCGTAGCGGTACACGGTCGGGAAATCGTAGCCCCCGACCTTATTCTCCCAAAGACGATTATGTTAGGATGTTATTCATATAAGACATATATGAAGCTCCAGCAGCTGCGCTGCCTGACCGAAGTCGCCCGCCGCGGACTCAATGTCTCCGAGGCCGCCGAGGCGCTGCATACCTCCCAGCCCGGGGTCTCGAAGCAGATCCGCGCCCTCGAGGACGAGCTCGGCGTGCAGGTATTCGTGCGCCACGGCAAGCGCCTGGTCGCGGTGACTGAGCCCGGCAAGGCAGTAATCGGCATTGCCGAGCGGATCCTCTCCGAAGCGCAAAACCTGCGCCGCGCAGGGGAAGAATATGCCAACGACCAATTGGGTACTTTAACGATAGCGGCCACTCACACTCAGGCCCGTTACGCGCTTCCCAGGGCGGTGGCAGCATTCAAGCGGCGTTATCCCAAGGTCGAACTCGTCATCCACCAGGGAAACCCGACCCAGATCTGCGAGCAGGTGCTGGCCGGCGAGGCCGACATGGGCGTCGCAACCGAGATGATTGCGCTCTATCCCGAGCTGATCTCGCTGCCGGTCTACCAGTGGAACCGCTGCGTCGTGGTGCCGCCGAAGCACCCGCTGCTCAAGGCCGTGCCGCTCACCCTCGAGAAGCTCGCCGAGCATCCGATCGTGACCTACGACTTCGCCTTCGCCAACCGCTCGCTGGTGCAGAAGGCATTCGAGAGCCGGGGCCTCAAGCCTCACGTGGTCCTGAGCGCGCAGGATTCCGACGTCATCAAGACCTATGTCGAACTCGGCCTGGGGGTCGGCATCCTCGCCAAAATGGCCTTCGATCCGAAGCGCGACCTCACCTTGCGCGCGATCGACGCGAGCCACCTGTTCGAATCGAGCACCACGCGGCTCGGCATCAAGCGCGGTGCCTACCTGCGCCGCTACGCGTACGAGTTCATCGAGCTGTTCGCGCCGCATCTGCCGCGCGCCATCATCGAGAGCGCAGTCATCGGGCAGGAAGGCTCGCGCTACGAGCTGTAGGTGCGCAGGAAATCCCGGACCTTCGGAAACACCATCTCCCGCCAGCGGCGTCCCGAGAAGATGCCGTAGTGCCCGACGCCGGGCGCAATGAAGTGCTCGCGCCGCTCGCGCGGAATATTGAAGCACAGTGCATGCGCTGCCTCGGTCTGGCCGTGGCCGGAAATGTCGTCGAGCTCGCCTTCCACCGTGAGCAGCGCGGTGTCGCGGATGGCCTGCGGCCGCACCAGCTCCTCGCCCACGAACATTCTGCCCCTCGGCAACGCATAGTCCTGGAACACGGCTTTCACCGTATCGAGGTAATACTCTGCAGGCATGTCGAGCACCGCGTTGTACTCGTCGTAGAAGCGCCGGTGCGCTTCCGCGGACTCGCCGTTTCCCTGCATCAAGCGATGGAAATAATCCCAGTGCGCGATCAGGTGGCGGTCGGGGTGCATCGCCACGAAGCCGAGGTGCTGCAGGAACCCGGGATAGACGCGCCGCATGTAGCCCGGATACTTCGGCGGCACGCGGTGGATCAGGTTCTGCTCGAACCACGAATAGGGCTTTCGCCTCGCCAGGTTGTTCACCGCGGTCGGGCTGCGCCGGGCGTCGATTGGCCCGCCCATCATCACCATCGTCCTGGGGGTTGGTTCTTTTCCGCAAGAAAGCAACGAAACGGCCGCGAGCACGGGGACCGTGGGCTGGCAGACCGAGATGACGTGCAGATCCGGCGACAGCAGCCGGATCCACTCGCGCACGTAATCGACGTAATCGGCGAGATGAAACGGTCCCGCGGAGAGCGGGACCATCCGCGCATCGACCCAATCGGTGACCCAGACGTCGTGCTCGGGCAGCAGCGAGCGCACCGTGTCGCGCAGCAGGGTCGCGTGGTGGCCGGATAGCGGCGCCACCACGAGAACTTTCCTGTGCTTCGGAATTTCCTGCTTGAAATGGATCAGCTTGCAGAAGGGCTTGTCGAGCGCGACCTCTATGGCGGCGCCCTCGATGTTCCACACCGGCTTCTCGTAGCGCCCCGTCAGCCGCAGGAACAGATCGCTCGCGGCGGCGACCCGGCGCGCCAGCGGCAGGTAGATGAAGGGACTGAACGGGTGCCCGAACCAGCCGCGCGAAAACTCCGCCCAGAAGCGCAGCGGCGCTAGCGCGGTGTGCTGCGCCTCGTACAGGCTGTAGAGCACCCGACAGCCTCCCAGAATTCAACGTAAGCTGTTGCTTATAACAGAATTGCCGCACTGCCGCATCGAACGATTGCACACCGGCGGCAAGTATTCGGCGGCCCGTTTTCAGCCCCCCTGCGGACCTGCTACGCGGCCTTCTTTTCCTCGCGCAGCGCGCGGCGCAGGATCTTGCCGACGTTGGTCTTCGGCAGCTCCGAGCGGAACTCGACGTACTTCGGGCGCTTGTAGGCGGTCAGCTCCTTCTTGCAGTACTCGAGGATGTCCTGCTCGGTAAGCTGCGGATCTTTCTTCACCACGAACACTTTCGGCACCTCGCCCGAGTGCTCATCGGGCACGCCGATCACCGCGCACTCGAGCACGCCGGGGTGCATCGCCACGACCTGCTCCAGCTCGTTCGGAAACACCTTGAAGCCGGACACCACGATCATGTCCTTCTTGCGGTCGACGATGCGGACGAAGCCCTTGTCGTCCATGACGCCGACGTCGCCGGTGTGCAGGAAGCCGTCCGCGCCGAGCACCTTGGCGGTCTCGGCGGGCTGCTGCCAGTAGCCCGCCATCACCTGCGGCCCGCGAATGCAGATCTCGCCCGGCTGGCCGAGCGGCACATCCTTGTCATCGTCATCGCGCAGCACGATCTCGGTGGAGGGCATCGGCAGCCCGATCGATCCGCTGTACTCCTCGAGGTTGAGCGGGTTCATCGTGGCGCAGGGGCTCGACTCGGTGAGGCCGTAGCCTTCGAGCAGCGTGCGCCCCGTCACCTGCTGCCAGCGGTCCGCCACCGCCTTCTGCACCGCCATGCCGCCGCCGACGCACAGCCGCAACTTCGAGAAGTCGAGCTTCTGGAACTCCGGATTGTGGAGGAATGCGTTGAACAGCGTGTTCACCCCGGTGATCACGTTGTAGGGATGCTTGCCGAGCTCCTTGACCAGCGCCGGGATGTCGCGCGGATTGGTGATCAGCACGTTGAGTCCGCCGACCTTCATCATGTTCAGGCAGTTCACGGTGAGCGAGAAGATGTGGTAGAGCGGCAGCGCGGTGATGATGATGGCGGTTTCGTTGGCCAGCCCCGGCGTCAGCCAGGCCGCCGCCTGCTCGATGTTGGCGAGGATGTTGCGGTGGAGCAGCATCGCCCCCTTGGAAACGCCGGTGGTGCCGCCGGTGTATTGCAGAAAGGCGAGGTCTCTCGGACCGACCTCGACCTTCTTCAGCTCCTTGCCGGCCGCCTCGGCGAGCATCGCGTTGAAGCGCAGCGCGCCTGGCAGTTCGAAATCCGGCACCATCTTCTTCACCTTGCGCACCACGAAATTCACGACTGCGCCCTTCAGGCCGAGCATGTCGCCAAGCGCCGCCAGCACCACGTGCTTCACCGGGGTCTTCGGCAGAACCTGCTGCAGCGTGGTGGCGAAGTTCTCGAGGATGACGATCACCTGCGCGCCCGAGTCCTTCAGCTGATGCTCGAGCTCGCGCGGCGTATAGAGCGGATTGACGTTGACGACCACCCCGCCCGCGCGCAGCGTGCCGTACAGGATCACCGGGTACTGCAGGCAGTTCGGCATCATGATGGCGACGCGCACGCCCTTGCCGTAGCCCTTCGACTGCAGCCAGGCGCCGAACGCGCGCGACAGCGCGTCGAGCTCGCCGAAGCTGATGGTCTTGCCCATGCAGTGGAACGCCGGCCGCTCGCGAAACTCGGCCACCTTGTGGTCCACGAGGTCGCCCACCGATTTGAACTCGTCGTACCGGATGTCGGCCGGAACGCCGGGCGGGTAGCTCTTGAGCCAGATGCGCTCCATTTTTCCTCCTAACGGGGGCCGCTGCTTTTCTTGGCTGTCATTTTTACCACGAGGGGCGCCGCAAGGCACCCGGCACCGATTGCAGCATACGCGCTTATCCATGCGCCGCCGCTCGCTGCGCCGCCCGCCGCGTCGAGGGCGGCGCCGAAGACGACCGGGCCGAGCAGGCCGCCGCCGAATCCGGCAAGCGAATACAGGCCCATCGCGGCGCCGCGCAGCTCCGCCGGAGCCGCAGCGATCAGACCGGCGGTGAGCGTTCCCGACTCGGCCATGACGAGCATGGAGTACGCGATGAGCAGCGCAAGCACGAGCCCCCAGTGCCAGGGCGCGGCCAGGGCGACCACGACCCCGCTCGCGCCGGACCCCGCCATCGCCAGCATGATCCAGCGCCGCCGGCCGACGCGCAGCGCAATCTCGTTGCCGACGATCGAGGCGGGCACGGCGAGCAGGTTCACCACCGCCGCAGTGGCCGGCAGTTGCCAGGGGAAGGTCTCGCTGCCGTGCAGCGCTGATGAAAACGCGAGAAAGGCCACCATCCAGGCGCGCGAGCCGAAGAGTTCCAGGCAGTGCGCGACATAGCCGAGCGTATAGCCCGCCGCGGCGCGATCGGACAGGACTCTGCGCCAAGCGGCGAGCGGAAACAGGCTTTTCAACGAAAACCCCTGAATCGAGCGCGCAGAACGAGGCAACGGCTCGATCAGCGCGAACACCAGCCCCGCGGCGAGCAGCGGCCCCGCGGCCGATACGATGAATGCCGCGCGCCAGCCGGCAAGCGGCGCGACGAAGCCGGCGAGCGCCAGCGAGAGCGCCGTGCCAATGCCGAAAAACGAAGTGTAAGTTGCGATGGAGCGGCTTTGACCCGGCCCCGCGATGCGGTCGGAGAGCAAACGCAGTCCCGGCATGTAGGTGGCGGCAATGCCGACCCCGAGCAGCACCTGGAAGAACACTGCGCTCGCGAATCCGCCTGCGGCGAAGCCGAAGCCTGCGCTTGCTGCCGCGGCGATGACGCTGCCGCCGACATACACCTTGCGGCCGTCGAGGCGGTCGGTAAGCGCGGTCCAATACGACACCGTGGCGACGTAGCCGGCGAAGAACATGCCGCCGACCACGCCCGCCTGCGCGTTCGACAGCGCCCACTCGTCGCGCAGCCCGGGCAGCAGCGCGGCGAACGTTGAGAAGCCCAGCATCGAAAGGATGTGGGCCGCGAGCAGGACTGAGGCCGGGCTAACGGTTCTTGAAAGCCGGTTTGCGTTTTTCGAGGAAAGCGGCCATGCCTTCCTTCTGGTCCTCGAGCGCGAACTGCGAATGGAACAGTCGCCGCTCGAACCGCACGCCCTCCGAAAGCGAAGTCTCGTAGGCGCGGTTGATCGATTCCTTGATCATCATCACCACCGGGAGCGAGCAGGCCGCGATCTTCTGTGCCACCGCGAGCGCTTCTTCCAGCAGCTTGTCGAGCGGCACGACGCGCGACACCAGTCCGGCGCGCTCGGCCTCCCCGGCGTCCATCATCCGCGCCGTCAGGCACAGGTCCATCGCCTTCGCCTTGCCAGCAAAGCGCGGCAGGCGCTGCGTGCCGCCGGCCCCCGGCATGACGCCGAGATTGACCTCGGGCTGGCCGAATTTCGCGTTGTCCGCGGCGATCACGATGTCGCACATCATCGCCAGCTCGTTGCCGCCGCCCAGTGCGTAGCCGGCCACTGCCGCGATCACGGGCTTGCGGATGCGCAAAATGTGCTCCCAGTCGCGCGTGATGTAGTCGGACTTGAAGGCGTCCATGTAGCTGAAGTCCTTCATGGCGCCGATGTCGGCGCCGGCGGCGAAGGCTTTCTCGCCGCCGGTGATCACGATCGCCCCGATGCCCTCGTCGGCGTCATAGTCGTACAGCGCCTTCGCCAGCTCCTGCATCAGCTCGGCATTGAGCGCATTCAGCTGCTTGGGCCGGTCGAGGGTGATGATGCCGACCCGCTCCTTCTGCTGGAGCTTGATGAACTCAGGCATGTTTTTTCTTCCTGAAAGCATTGTAAGCTTTTCCCATGTCATCGATCCTCGTTTCGCAGGAAGCAGGCGTGCTCACGGTGACGCTCAACCGCCCCGAGAAGCTCAACGCCTTCAACCCCGAGATGCACCAGGAGCTGCGCCGGGCGCTCGAGCGCGCCGACGAAGCGGAGGTGCGCGCAGTGCTGCTCACTGGTGCCGGCCGCGCCTTCTGCGCCGGCCAGGGCCTCGCCGAGCGCGACGTCAGCCCCGGCGCGGCCCCGATCGACCTCTCGGTATCGATCGGCTCGTACTACAACCCGCTGGTGCGGCGTCTGCGCGGCCTGCCCAAGCCGATCGTTTGCGCCGTCAACGGGGTCGCCGCGGGCGCCGGCGCGAACCTCGCGCTCGCCTGCGACCTGGTGATCGCGGCGCGCTCGGCGAGCTTCGTCCAGTCATTCTCGAAGCTCGGCCTGATGCCCGATTCCGGCGGCACTTATTTCCTGCCGCGGCTCGTCGGCACCGCGCGCGCCATGGGGCTCGCGCTCCT
>JACXTT010004402.1_pt1 | contig 20944 bp, 18 predicted proteins | sample 9270951 | NCBI WGS metagenome assembly JACXTT01 (sample SAMN15532306, study PRJNA645909) | rock metagenome | isolation source: weathered quartz diorite | place: Puerto Rico | collected 2017-06-21
TGATGTCGGCGGCGTAGGCATCGCGCTTTTCCTGGCGGTCCTGGCCCGGCACGACGACGCCCACGCTCATGCCCAGAAACCGGTAGATCTGCCCCATCCAGTCCGCGTCGCGGCGCGCCAGGTAGTCGTTGACGGTGACCACGTGCACGCCCTTGCCGGACAGCGCGTTCAGGTACACGGCGAGCGTGGCCACGAGGGTCTTGCCTTCGCCGGTACGCATCTCCGCGATCTTGCCCTGATGCAGGACCATGCCGCCGATCAACTGCACGTCGAAGTGACGCATGCCCAGCACGCGCTTGGATGCCTCGCGCACGCAGGCAAAGGCTTCGTGCAACAGGCTGTCGAGACTTTCGCCGTTCGACACGCGGGTTTTGAATTCGGCGGTTTTGACGCGAAGCTGCTCGTCACTGAGTTTGGCGAAATCGGATTCGAGCGCATTGACGCGCGCCACGTCCTGCTGCATGCGCTTGAGCAGCCGCGAGTTACGGCTGCCGAATATCCTGGTGAGTGCTTTCGTAATCATGAAAATCCACGCGCCCCGCGCGGAGGCGTATCAAAAGAGCGGCAATTATGGAGGAAAAGCGGAAAGACGTGAAGCGTTACGGCGACGCCGAAGGACTTATTTGGCGCTGGCCTGCTGCAGATACCGCATGGGATTCACCGGAGCGCCGTTCCGCACGACCTCAAAATGCAGGTGCGGACCGGTGGAACGGCCCGAGCTGCCCACCAGAGCGATGGACTGCCCCTTCTTCACACGATCACCCACCTTGACCAGCGTGGCGCTGGTATGAGCATAGCGCGTGATCAGACCGGATTCGTGCGTTACCTCGACGAGCAATCCATAACCGGCGCGTTCGCCGCTGTGCGACACGACACCGTCGCCAACCGCCAGTACCGGCGAGCCCATGCTCGACGCGATATCCACGCCTTCGTGCACTGACTGATGGCCGTTGAACGGATCGGCGCGCACGCCGAAACCGGAGGAAATCCATCCGCCCTCTACGGGCCACCCGGAAGGCGTCACGGCAGCATTGAGCTTGCGGTCCAGCAACAGGTTTTCGAGCGCTGCCAGGCGTTCCTGCTGGCGCTCGATCTCGCGCGTGAGCTGTTCGAGCGATGCCGTCAGTTCCGGCGGGTTCGAGGATGATACGGCTTTCTCCGGGCCGCCCATGGCTGCATCCGCGGAAAAATTGAATTCACGCGCGTCGAGACCCGCCATGCGGGTTAAGCGGCTGCCGAGCGCATTGAGCCGCAATACCTGTGCCTGCAACTGCCCCAGGCGCTGGGCCAGGGCATTGAGATGCGCCTCGGCGTTGCGCTTGGCCTCGGCAACCGCCGTCCGCTGCGCCGCCAGCTCACGACGTTGCGCGGTCAACAGCGAATCTGCGTTGTAGGCGGAGAGCATGTCCTGGGCGCGATAGGCAACCACGCCGAAAAGAACCGGCAACGCGACAAAAACAACCAGGGCGATCAGAATCAGATGACGCTGGGAAAGGGTGGCATTACGGCCTTTGCCGTGACGACTGTTGGGCACAAGAATGATGTTCATGTCGTTCGCTCCCCTTTCAACTCACCGATACACGGAACACGAAGTCATCGCTTCCCGCCACGCGCCGGTCAAACCGCCGGGGCCGTGCGCACGAAGGCGATGGGTGCCTCGTCGTTTTCGTTATAAGTGATAAGCTCCCACGCCTCCTGGTTCAGCACCAGTTCACGCAGAAGGCGATTGTTGAGGGAATGACCCGATTTATGGGCACTGAAGGCGCCAATGAGCGGGTGGCCCAGGAGATACAGGTCGCCGATGGCGTCCAGCACCTTGTGCTTGACGAACTCGTCTTCATAACGCAGGCCGTCGTCATTGAGGATCCGGTACTCGTCGAGAACGATGGCGTTGTCGAGCCCGCCGCCGCGCGCCAGTCCCGCCGCGCGCAAGGCTTCGAGATCGCCCATGAAGCCGAAAGTACGCGCGCGACTGACTTCCCGCACGAAGGATGTCGTGGAAAAATCAACGCTCGCGTTCTGGGTCGAATTGCGGAAGGTCGGATGGTTGAATTCGATGGCGAACGAAACCTTGAACCCCTCGAATGGCTCGAAGCAGGCCCATTTGTCGCCTTCCTTCACTTCAATTTTCCTCTTGATACGCATGAAACGCTTCGGCGCACTCTGCTCGGCGATGCCAGCCGACTGGACCAGGAACACGAACGGGCCGGCACTGCCGTCCATGATCGGCACTTCCGCGGCCGTCAGGTCTACGTAGGCGTTATCGATACCCAGTCCGGCGAATGCAGACATAAGATGCTCCACCGTGGAAACTCTTGCACCATTACACTCAAGTGTAGTCGAGAGGCGGGTATCGGAGACGTTTTCCGGACAGGCGTGAATCTCCACCGGTTCGGGAAGATCGATGCGTCGAAAGACGATTCCTGTGTCGGAAGGAGCCGGCCTGAGAGTCAGATAGACTTTTTCGCCGGTATGCAGCCCTACGCCCGTGGCGCGGATGACATTTTTCAGAGTCCGTTGTTTGATCATCTACTTAAATTATGACTATCCATAAATGTGGCAGAAAAATGACCGCATCTCCGGCTGGGCAGGAAATACATTCACGATTCGATACAGACGCACGCAACCCTGCATGCCGCCTTAAGATTTTCAGGGGACGAGGTTCTGGAAAAAAATCAGTCCCTACCCGTATTTAAGGATAAAACCCTACCCCTGTCCAGCCAATTTTCCGTCCAAATCGCGTTATCGGAGCATCACCCCCGATAAACGGCCCGGTTGGCGCATAAAAGTCCGGTTCAGTCGGCCTGTTTGCGCAAGAAAGCCGGGATGTCCAGATACTCGATCGCTGCCTCGGTCGTCGCCGCCACCGGCCGTTCCGTGCGCCGATTGCGGATCACGGTCGGGGTATCATAGTCCTCGAAGTCGGTCGTGCCGGTGCCGGTCTTGACCACCTTGTACGGCTGCTTGCTGCGCTGCTTTTCCTGTCCCAGGCCGGTTGCCACGACCGTGACGCGCAGCTCGTCGCGCATTTCCGGTTCGATCACGGTGCCGATCACGACAGTGGCGTCGTCGGAGGCAAACTCCTTCACCGCGTTGCCCACTTCCTCGAACTCACCGATCGACATGTCGAGACCGGCTGTGATGTTGACCAGGATGCCGCGGGCGCCGGAAATATTGATGTCCTCCAGCAGCGGGCTCGAGACCGCGGCAATCGCCGCCTCGCGCGCACGCGACGGACCGCTGGCCGACGCCGCGCCCATCATCGCCATGCCCATCTCCGACATCACGGTGCGAACGTCGGCGAAGTCGACGTTGATCAGGCCGGGCCGCGTGATGAGCTCGGCGATGCCCTGTACCGCATTCTGCAGCACCTCGTTGGCCTTGCTGAAGGCGTCCAGCAGCGTCGCATCCTTGCCCAGCACGGTCACCAGCTTCTCGTTCGGGATCGTGATGATCGAATCGACGTACTGGGCGAGATCCGCGATGCCCTGATCCGCCACGCCCATGCGCTTGCGACCTTCGAACGGAAACGGTTTGGTCACCACGGCCACCGTCAGGATGCCCATATCCTTGGCCACTTGCGCCACCACCGGTGCCGCGCCGGTGCCGGTGCCACCCCCCATGCCCGCGGTGATGAACACCATGTCGGCACCCGAGAGCACCTCGGCGATGCGCTCGCGATCCTCGACCGCGGCCTGTCGGCCGATTTCGGGATTAGCGCCGCATCCCAATCCCTTGGTGAGATTGGTTCCGAGTTGCAGGATGGTCTTCGCCTGCGACTTCTTGAGCGCCTGCGAATCGGTGTTGGCGTTGATGAACTCCACGCCGTCGATGCTGGCGGCGACCATGTGATCCACCACATTGCCACCGCCCCCGCCGACACCAATAACCTTGATGACGGCTTGTTGCCCATAAGTATCCATCAGTTCAAACATGTGTTGCCTCCAGTGTAGGTTTCCTTAAATCTGTTGATCGATCCATCTGTCCGTTGCCCGACCTCAAAAATTCCCCTGAAACCAGCTCTTCATCTTGCCCCAGACTCCCTTGACTCCCACGGATGCGCCCGGATTCTGCACATACTGCTTTCCCTCGCGGCAGCGCGCGCCGTACAACACCAGCCCCACGCCGGTGGCGAAGATCGGGTTCTGCACCACGCCCTTCAGTCCGCCGACGTACTGCGGCACGCCGAGGCGCACCGGCATGTGAAACACTTCCTCCGCCAGGTCGACCACACCTTCCATCTTGGCGCTGCCGCCGGTGAGCACGAGCCCGCTGCCGACCACGTCCTCGAAACCGCTGCGACGCAGTTCTGCCTGGATCAGGCTGTACAGCTCCTCGATGCGCGGTTCGATGACCTCGGCCAGTGTCTGGCGCGAAAGTTTGCGCGGCGGGCGATCGCCCACGCTCGGCACTTCGATGGTCTCGTCCCGGTGCGCGAGCTGCGTGAGCGCGCAGCCGTATTTCTTCTTGATGTCCTCGGCGTACTGCGTCGGCGTGCGCAACGCCACCGCGATGTCGTTCGTCACCTGGTCGCCGGCGATGGGTATCACCGCGGTATGACGGATCGCGCCGTCGGTGAACACCGAGATGTCGGTGGTGCCGCCACCGATGTCGACCAGGCACACGCCCAGCTCCTTTTCGTCCTCGGTGAGCGTCGACATGCTCGAGGCCAGCTGCTCGAGGATGATGTCATCCACCTCGAGGCCACAGCGACGCACGCACTTGATGATGTTCTGGGCCGCGCTCACGGCGCCGGTAACGATATGCACCTTGGCCTCGAGACGCACGCCGCTCATGCCGATCGGCTCGCGGATGCCCTCCTGCTTGTCGATGATGAATTCCTGCGGCAGGATGTGCAGCACCTTCTGGTCCGCGGGTATCGCGAGCGCGCGCGCCGCTTCGATCACACGTTCCACGTCGCCCTGCCCGACTTCCTTGTCCTTGATCGCCACGATGCCGTGCGAATTGAAACTCGAGATGTGCGAGCCGGCGATGCCGGCGTAGACCGAATGGATCTGGCAGCCGGCCATGAGCTCGGCCTCTTCGACGGCGCGCTGGATCGACTGCACCGTGGATTCGATGTTCACCACCACGCCCTTTTTCATGCCGCGCGAGGGGTGGTGTCCCACGCCGATGATCTCGACTTCGCCCGTCGGCGCGAGCTCGCCGACGATGGCCAGCACCTTGGAAGTGCCGATGTCGAGACCCACGATCAGTTTTTCATCATCCCGTTTTGCCATGGTTACCCCTTGTTGGCTGCTCCCGCGCGTCCTCTGCCTGCGCGTCCTGATGTATCGCGATCACCGGCGGCATAAGCGCCGTTCTCCACTGCAAAACCGTTGGCATAACGCAGGTCCACCTGGCGGATGTCCGGCGCTAACGACGCGAAGGACTGCACGTAGACGCGTGCGAAACGTTCCAGCTTGCGCTCCGGTTGCTCGCGGTCGAGCACGATCGTGATCCCGTTCGAAAGACCCAGGCGCCAGGTGCGCCGCGGCGTCAGCGTGATGCGCTCCAGTTTCAATCCGGCAGCGGCGAGGACTTGCCCGAGACTCTTGTAATGTTCGAGCACCTGCGCACCGGTTCCCTCCGGCCCGTCGAGGCGCGGGAACTCCGCGGGAAGCTCGGCGGCTTTCACGCGCACCACGTCGCCCGCCTGGTTGAGATACGCGCCCTCGCCCCAATACGCCGCGAGCTGCTGTTCCGTGAACCGCACGTACACGTCCTGCGGCCACTGGCGTCGCACCGAGGCCTTGTAAACCCAGGGCAGCGATTCCACGCGTGCCTTGACCGCGTCAAGGTTGATCAGGAAAAAATTTCCATGCACGACGTTCATCACCGACGCTTGCAGTTCCTGTTGCGTGACATGCCGGAACTCGCCCTCGAACTGCACGTGCCGCACCGGAAAGTTGTCGCTGCGCAACAGCCAGTCGGCGCCGAAGGCCAGCATCAGCAACACGAACAGCAGCACGCACAGCAGCACCGCTGCCTTGAACAGGCTTATGCTGTCGTCGGAATCGCGTCGTGCCGTATCAGCGCCTGACATCCGCCGTCTCCAAAATGCGCAATACCAGTTGATCGAAGTCCATTCCCGCCTGTTTTGCGGCCTTCGGTACGAGACTGTGATCCGTCATGCCCGGCACCGTGTTCACCTCCAGCGCATAGGCCTGGCCGGCCCGGTCGAGCATGAAATCCACCCGACCCCAGCCGGAGCAGCCGAGTGCGTCGAACGCGCGCCGCGCCAGGGCCTGGACCGCGCGCTCCCGGTCCGCGGGAAGGCCGCAGGGACAGAGGTAGCGTGTGGTGTCGAGAATGTATTTCGCCTCGTAGTCGTAGAACTCGCGGTCGGTCTCGATCTTGATCAACGGCAGCGCCTGATCGCCAAGGATCGCGCAAGTCAGTTCGGCACCATCAATGAAGCGCTCGGCGATCACCTGATCGTCGTACTTCGCCGCCGCATCCCAGGCCGACTTCAGCTCCACGATCGTCCTGGCCTTGCTCACGCCGAGACTCGATCCCTCGCGCACCGGTTTTACGAATGTCGGCAGCCCGAGTTTCGCGGCAACCTTGTCGAGATCGATGCCAGGCTCGAGCACGACGTACTCCGGTGTCGGGATGCCAGCCGCGGACCAGAGATACTTGCTGCGCAACTTGTCCATGCCGAGCGCCGAACCGAGCACGCCGCTGCCGGTGTACGGTATGTCCAGCACTTCGAGTGCGCCCTGGATCACGCCGTCCTCGCCCCAGCGCCCGTGCAGCACGATGAACACGCGATCGAACTCGCCGTTCTCCAGCAGCCGCAGCGTGGACTTGTCCGCGTCGATGCCGTGCGCGTCCACACCTTGACGCTTCAGGGCCGCAAGCACCGCGTTGCCACTCTTGAGCGACACCTCACGCTCCGCGGAAGGTCCGCCCATCAGCACCGCCACCTTGCCGAAATTCCCGCGCGTCATGAGACCGGTCCCTCCCCGATCACCCGCACTTCGGGCTCGAGCTTGATGCCGTGCCGTTTGGCCACTTCCGCCTGCACGCGGAGGATCAAGCGTTCGATGTCGGCAGCCGTCGCGCCGCCAGTGTTGACGATGAAATTGGCGTGCAGGTCAGACACGCAGGCTTTGCCTTCGCAGACGCCTTTGAGGCCGCAGGATTCGATCAGGCGCGCGGCAAAATTCCCCGGCGGATTCTTGAACACGGAGCCCGCGTTCGGCAGCTGCGTCGGCTGCGTAGCACCGCGCCTGGCGAGCAGGGTCTTGATCAGAGTCTTGCCTTGCGCGGTTTCTCCGGCGTTGAGCCGGAAATGCGCGGCGACGAACCACTCGTCCCGCGGTCCCGCCACCTTGCGATAATCGATTTGATACTCCGCCGGCTGACGTGTATGCCGCCCGCCGTGGCGATCGATCGTTTCCACCGCCGCCACGATCTTCCACGTCTCGCCACCGAAGGCGCCGGCGTTCATGGCCAGCGCGCCGCCCACGGTGCCGGGAATGCCGGCGAGAAATTCCGCGCCCACCAGCCCGCGCTCGGCGCAGAAACGCGCGACCTTGGCGCTGGCCACACCGGCCTCGGCGCGCACCACGCGGTCCCGCAAAACGTCGAGTGTGTTCAGCGCGCCGCTGGTCATGATCACCGTGCCGTGCACGCCGCCGTCGCGCACCAGCAGATTGCTTCCCAGCCCGACCCAATGCACCGCTTCCTGCGTCGGCAGCGATTTCATGAAGGTCGCGAGATCATCGACATCGGCCGGGATATAAAGCCGGTCCGCCGGTCCGCCGACGCGCCAGCTGGTGTGGCGCGACATCGGTTCGTTGACGAGCAGCTGACCGCGAAGATTGGCGTGTGTTTTTGCCGGCATCATCCGCCGCTCCCCGCATTCAGCGCCTGCGGAAGCGAGGCCGCGACGGCGCCGATACTGCCCGCGCCCATCGTGAGCAAAATATCGTTGCCGCGCAGCACGTCGGCCAGCGTCTGCGGCAACCGGTTCACGTCTTCCAGGAAAACCGGGTCGGTCTTGCCACGCGCCCGGATTGCGCGGCACAGCGCGCGCCCGTCGGCGCCGCTGATCGGCGCCTCGCCGGCGGCGTAAACCTCGGTGACGAACAACGTCTCGATGCCTGCGAGCACGGCGCTGAAATCGTCGAGCAGATCGTGCGTGCGCGTGTAGCGGTGCGGCTGGAACACCACCACCAGCCGCCGTTCGGGCCAGCTCGCGCGCGCCGCCGCCACCGTGGCCGCAATCTCGCGCGGGTGATGCGCGTAGTCATCCACGAGGATCACGTCGCCGCCGTCACGCTTGATGCGTCCGTTGATCTGGAATCGCCGCCCGATGCCGGCGAAACCGGCCAGAGCACGCGCGATCGCCGCTTCCTCGACACCCAGTTCGTGCGCGATGCCGATGGCGGCCAGCGCATTCAGCACGTTGTGCCGTCCGGGCTGGTTGAGCGTCACCGTCAGCCAGTTCCTGCGTCCGCGCAGCTCGACAGTGAAATGCATCCGCGTCTGTTCCTGGCGGATGTCAACCGCGCGCAAGTCGGCCTCGGTGGCGGTGCCGTAGGTCAGCACCGGCCGGTGCACGCGCGGAATGATTTCGCGCACCGCCGCATCATCGAGGCACAGCACCGCCAGCCCGTAGAACGGCATCTGGTGCAGGAAATCCACGAACGCCTGCTTGAGCCGGTTGAAATCGCCGCCGTACGTGGCCATGTGATCGGCGTCGATATTCGTCACCACCGACATGAATGGCGCGAGATGCAGAAACGAGGCGTCGCTCTCGTCGGCCTCGGCTACGAGATATTGCCCGCGACCGAGCCGCGCATGAGTGCCGGCGCTGTTCAGGCGTCCGCCGATCACGAAGGTCGGGTCGAGCCCGCCCTCGGCGAGGCAGCTCGCCACCAGGCTCGTGGTCGTGGTCTTGCCGTGCGTGCCGGCAATGGCGATGCCGCGCTGCAGGCGCATCAATTCGCCCAGCATCTCGGCACGCGGGATCACCGGGATCTTGGCCGCGCGCGCCGCGCGCACCTCGGGATTGGTTTCGTCCACCGCCGAGGACACGACAACGACGTCCACGCCCTTGACCAACTGCGGATCGTGGCCGATGTTGATCTTGGTGCCGAGCGAGACGAGGCGCCGGGTATTCGCCGATTCGCGCAGGTCCGATCCGGACACCGTGAATTGCAGGTTGTGCAGCACTTCGGCGATGCCACACATGCCCGCGCCGCCGATGCCGACGAAGTGAACGTTTTTTACGCGGTCACGCACTGATCTTCTCCATACATATCCCGGCCACGGTCTCGGCGGCGTCGATCACGGCCAGATGGCGCGCGGCGCGCGCCATCTTCATCAGCAGTTCGCGATTGACGGCAAACCCGGCAAGCAGTTCGACGAGTCGCTCGCGCGTCAGTTCCGGAGACGGCACCAGCACCGCGGCTTCGCGCTCCGAAAGAAACCGCGCGTTCGCCGTCTGGTGATCGTCCACGGCGTAGAGATAGGGCACGAGGATCGCCGCCGATCCGGAGGCGGCGAGTTCGGCCACGGTCATGGCGCCGGCGCGGCACAGCACCACGTCGGCCCAGGCATAGGCCTCGGCCATGTTGTCAATGAATTCGGCGACCCGGGCCGGCGCGTCGCCGTATGCCTGCCGCACCGCTTCAGCGGCGTTGCGCCCGCACTGGTGCCACACTTCGGGCCGGAGTTCGGCCGGCAGCGACCGGATCGCTTCGGGCACGACGTCATTGAAAATTTTCGCGCCCTGGCTGCCGCCCACGACCAGCAGCCGCAGGCGGCCCTGGCGCGAGGCCATTCGCTCCTCCGGCGGCGGCAACGCGGCGATCTCGTCGCGCACCGGATTGCCCACCGGGCGCGCCGCCAGGTGCCGGCCGAAGGCGTCGGGAAATCCGCACAACACCTGGTCGGCGAGCACTGCGAGCCATTTGTTGGTCATGCCGGGAATCGCGTTCTGTTCGTGGATCAGCAGCGGCGTGCGCGTGATCCATGCCATCAAGCCGCCCGGCCCCGCGACGAATCCGCCCAGCGACAGCACCACGTCCGGTTTGCGCCGGCGCAGCACCCGGAACGCCTGCGCCATGGCATATATAAGAGTGAACGGCAGCAGCAGCCAGCGCAGCCAGCCCTTGCGTCGCACGCCCTGGATCGTCAGCCATTCCATGTCGATTGTCAGTCCCGAGGCCGGCACGGCGTGAGCTTCGAGCCCGCGGCGCGTGCCGAGCCACACCACCTGCACGCGTTTCTCCAGCAGCCGGCGCGCAACCGCGAGGCCCGGGAACACGTGCCCCCCAGTGCCGCCCGCCATGATCAGCACGCAGCTCATGTTCTTCCTCCGCCGGTGCGTGCCTCGCGGCTGACGAGCAGCAGCAGGCCCATGGCGATGCAACTCACGATCATGCTCGAGCCGCCGTAGCTCACGAACGGCAGCGTCAATCCCTTGGTCGGCAGCAGGCCCATGTTGACGCCCATGTTGATCATCGCCTGGCTGCCGAGCAGCAGTCCCAGGCCCTGCGCCAGGCGCGCGGCATAAATCTGGCCGGCAGCTTCCGCGAGGCGCGCGACGGCGAAGGCGCGCGCGATGACAATGCCGAAGACGACCATGACGCCGAGCACCGAGACCAGTCCGAGCTCCTCGCCCATGACCGCGAACACGAAATCGGTGTGCGCCGCCGGGAGATAGAAAAGTTTCTGCACGCTCGCACCGAGACCCACGCCGAACCATTCGCCGCGACCGAAGGCGATCAATGCCTGCACCAGCTGGAATCCGGTGTTGTACGGGTCGGCCCAGGGATTGAGGAAGCTCGTCGCGCGCGCCATGCGGTACGGCGACACGAGGGTGAGCAGCACCATGCTGCCGATGCCGGCGCCGAGTACGCACATGAAGTGCCAGAAGCGCACGCCGCCGAGGAACAGCATCGAGAACACCGTGATCGTGATCACCACGAGCGATCCCATGTCCGGTTCCAGCAGCAGAAACATGCCGACCGCCGCAACCACGAGGCTCATCATCACGATGCCCTGGGTGAAATTCTTCAGCGCCTCCTGCTTGCGCACCAGATAACCGGCGACGTAAACCACCATGAACAGTTTCATGAACTCCGACGGCTGCAGGTTCACGATTCCGAGCCGGATCCAGCGCGAGCTGCCGTTGACGTGGGCGCCGATGCCCGGCACCAGCACCACCACCAGCGAGGCGAAACCGAGCAACAGCAGATACGGACCGGCCTTCTCCCACCAGCGCACGCGCGTGCGCATGGTGAACGCCATGAACAGCAGACCCAGCACCGCGGACACCGCGTGACGCACCAGGAAATACACGCTGTTGTGCATCTCGCGGTCGGCGTACGCGACCGACGCCGAATACACCATGATCACACCGAGCGCGAGCAGCACGAACGTGCATCCGAGGAGCCACGGGTCCCACGCCGGACGCGACCGGCCGGCGGCGCGCACGGAATCGGCGGTGAGGACGGCGCTCATTTTGTTTCCTCGCGCACCGCTGCGCGGAAGACTTCGGCGCGATGCTCGTAATTGCGGAACATGTCGAAGCTCGCACACGCGGGCGACAGCAGCACCACGTCCCCCGGTTGCGCGAGTCCGGCGGCGACACGCACCGCCTCGTGCATGTCCCGGGCGCGGTGCGTGGCGACGGCATCGCCGAGGGCGGCCTCGATCAGCGGCGCATCGCGCCCGATCAATACCACGGCGCGCGCATGTTGCACGCACGCCGGTTTCAACTCGCTGAAATCCTGGCCCTTGCCGTCGCCGCCGGCGATCAGGATCACCGGCGCGGTCATGCCATTCAGGGCCGCGACCGTCGCACCGACGTTCGTGCCCTTGGAATCGTCATACCACCGTACTTTGTTTCGATCGGCCACGAGTTCGGTGCGATGGGCCAGTCCTTTGAAGTCACGCACCGCGGCACAGGCATCAGCTGCAACGACTCCGACGGTTTCGGCCAGCGCCAGTGCCGCCAGCACGTTGGCAAGATTGTGCCGTCCGGCAAGCGGCACCTCGCGCGCCGGCATCAGCGCCTGCGCGCCGTGCATGAGCCAGGTCTCGCCCCGGATTTCATCGAGGCCGTAATCCTGCGCGTCCGCCGGACGACCCAGACTGAAACCGACCGTACGCCGCCCCGACTGGCGCATGCGCATCACCATCGGATCGTCGGCATTGAGCACCATGGTGCCGTTGCCGCGAAAGATGCGCTCCTTGGCCGCAGCGTAGTCGTCGATGTCGCGATAGCGGTCCATGTGATCCGGCGTGATGTTGAGTACCGTCGCGGCGCGCGCATTGAGGCTGTGCGTCGTTTCAAGCTGGAAGCTCGACAGTTCCAGCACGTACACGTCCGGCTCCGGCGCCTCGAGCAGCGACAACGCCGGCACGCCGATGTTGCCGCCCACCGCGGTCTTGAGACCGGCGTGCCGGCATATCTCGCCGGTGAGCGCCGTCACCGTGCTCTTGCCGTTGGCGCCGGTAATGGCGATGACCGGGGCGGTGGCCTCGCGTGCGAACAGCTCAATGTCGCCGACCGCCTGCACGCCGTGCTCGACGGCACGTGCAATCTCCGGTTCCCGGACCGACACGCCCGGGCTCACCACGAGCAGCCCCGGATCCCTGAAAAGCGCCGCCGGCAAACCGCCGGTCTGCACCGCCATGCGCGGAAACTCGCGCTGGAACTCGTCGAGCCTGGGCGGTTGTGCGCGCGTGTCCACGACCGTGACGTCGTAACCGCGCGCGACGAGATGACGCACGCAGGAGAGTCCCGTGAGTCCGAGGCCCACCACCAGCGCGCGTTTTGTCTCTGTCTTGGCCATCAGCATCGCACTCATGTTCAGCGAATCTTCAATGTTGCCAGTCCGATCAGCACCAGAATCAGCGAGATGATCCAAAAGCGCACGATCACCCGCGGCTCGGGCCAGCCCTTCAGTTCGAAATGATGATGCAACGGCGCCATGCGGAAAATGCGCTTGCCGGTGAGCTTGAACGACGCCACCTGCAGCATCACCGACACCGTCTCCATCACGAATACCCCGCCCATGACGAACAGCACGATTTCCTGGCGCACCGAGACGGCGACGGTGCCGAGTGCCGCACCCAGCGCCAGCGCGCCGATGTCGCCCATGAACACCATCGCCGGGTAGGTGTTGAACCAGAGAAATCCGAGTCCGGCGCCGACGATGGCGCCGCAAAACACGAGCACTTCGCCGGCCCCGGCGATGTAGGGAAAGCCGAGGTACGCGGAAAATTTGAGATGACCCATGACGTAGGCGAAGATGCCGAGCGCGCCGGCCACCATGACCGTCGGCATGATCGCCAGGCCGTCGAGGCCGTCGGTGAGGTTCACCGCGTTGCTCGAACCGACGATGACGAAGTAGGCGAACAGGATGTACACCGGTCCGAGCGGAATGATGATGTTCTTGAACACCGGCACGATGAGCGCGGTCTCGGCCGAACTCTTGGCGGTGTAGTAAAGGAACAGGGCCGCGCCCAACCCGGCGACCGTCTGCCAGAAAAACTTGGAACGGGCGCCGATGCCGCGCGGGTCCTTGTTGATGATCTTCTTGTAATCGTCCACCCAGCCGATGGCACCGAAGGCGGCGGTGGTGAACAACACCGTCCATACGAAGCGATTGGAAAGATCCGCCCATAACAGCGTGGCGATGAATACGGCGATGAGAATCATCGCTCCGCCCATGGTCGGCGTGCCGGCCTTGGACAGGTGGCTCTGCGGGCCGTCCTTGCGCACGGTCTGGCCGAGCTGGCGGTGGCCGAGACGGCGGATCACCGCCGGGCCGATCCAGAAACTGATCACGAGCGCCGTCAGCACGCCGAGAATCCCGCGCAGCGTGAGGTAGCGGAAGACGTTGAAGAACGTCATCTCGTGCGCGAGCCGTTCGAAAAGATAGAACAGCACCTAGCGGTCCTCCCCGGTGTCGGCCGCGGCCGGCGTCTTGCGGGTGATGCCGGCGACGATCCGTTCCATGCGCATGAGCCGCGACCCCTTGACGAGCACCGTCATTTCCGCGTGCAGGCAGTCCTGCAGCGCCTCGATCAGCGCCTCGGGCGTCTCGAAATGGCGCGCACCCTTGCCGAAGGCGGCCACGGCGATGCGCGCCAGATCGCCCACGGCGTACAGGCGCTGCACGCCGACGCGGCTGGCGAGTTCACCGACGCGGTAATGAATATCGGGCGCGGCCGCACCGAGTTCGCCCATGTCGCCCAGGACCAGGACGCGCTCGCCGGGAAATTCCCGCAGCACCTGGAGTCCCGCCGCAACCGAGGCGGGATTGGCATTGTAGGTGTCGTCGATGATGCGCGCGCCGCTGATGCCGCGCTTCACCTCGAGACGTCCGGACACGGTACGCAGTTTTTCGAGGCCGGTCTTCACATGATCGAGCGCTGCGCCGGCGGCCAGCGCCGCCCCGGTTGCGGCCAGCGTGTTCATGACGTTGTGTCTGCCCAGCAGCGGTACGCGCATGTCGATGTCCCCGTGAGTGGTGGTTTTGAGATGGATGGTGCTGCCCGTGTCGGTGTGGCGGTACTCCGCGCTCACGTCAGCCGGATGATCGAGCCCGAAGCTCAGGCAGCGGCGTTTTCCGATCATGCCTTTCCACAGCGAAAAATAGGCGTCGTCGGCGTTGAGTACCGCCGTGCCGTCAACGGCGAGGCCGGTGAAAATCTCGCCCTTGGCGCGCGCCACGTCCTCAACCGTGCCCACGCCCGCGAGATGCGCCTCGGCGGCGTTGTTGATCAGCGCGATGGTGGGTTGGGTCAGGTGCGAGAGATACTCGATCTCGCCGGGATGGTTCATGCCCATCTCGATCACGGCGTAGCGGTGTTCCGCGCGCAGACGTGAAAGCGTCAGCGGCACGCCGATGTCGTTGTTCAGGTTGCCGCGCGTGACGCAGCCGGGCCCGGTCTCGCCCAGGATCGCGCCGAGCATTTCCTTGACCGTGGTCTTGCCGTTGCTGCCGGTGACGGCGATCACGGGAATTTTCTTGAACTGGCCGCGCCAGAACGCACCGAGACTCCCGAGCGCGAGCCGCGTGTCCGGCACGCGCACGTACGGCAGCAGTGTGTCCATGTCGCGCGCGAGCAGGGCTCCGGCCGCGCCGGCGTTGATGGCCTCGGCCAGGAAACTGTGCCCGTCGAAATGCTCGCCCTTGATCGCGACATACAGATCTCCGCGCGTGAGCGTGCGCGTGTCATGGCAAACGCCCGTGAACACCACGTCCTGCCCCTTGAGCGGGGCATCGAGGACGTCGGCCAGGATCGATAGCGACATCACGCTTCCGCCTCCGAAAATGTATCGTCACACCTGAACGCCCGTTGTCGGCGTCTGGCGGCATTCGCGGCCGCTCGCATCCCCACTGCGTGGGGGGCGCCGCGGAGCGTCGGCCGAGGGACCCGCGCAGCGGGATCGGCCAGCGGAGCAGACGCCAACGACCGCATTCGGGGCGCCTGTGTCACGCACAACGCTTGCATCCCCAGAAGGACTTCTGCCCTGCGTTGCGCGGTCGCCTGCTCCCTGCTCATGCCGCCCCCCCCAGAATTTTTCTGACCGCGTCGCGGTCGCTGTAGGGCAAACGGGTATCACCCACCTGCTGATAATCTTCATGTCCCTTGCCGGCGACGAGCACGATGTCGCCTTCGCCCGCGCGATGCACCGCCTCGGCGATCGCGCTCTTCCGCTCGCGAATGATTTGGGGTGACGTGCGCATCCCTTCGAGTATGTCGGCGATGATGTCGTCGCCCGATTCGTGCCGCGGGTTGTCGTCGGTCAGCACCACGCTGTCCGCCAGCCGTTCGGCGATCCCGCCCATCAACGGACGCTTGCCGCGGTCGCGGTCGCCGCCGCAGCCGAAAACGCACCAGAGCCTGCCGCGCGTGTGCTCGCGCAGCGCCAGCAAAACCTTTTCCAGTGCATCCGGCGTGTGCGCGTAATCGATCACCACCAGCGGCAGCCCGCGCGCACCGCCAAAACGCTCCACGCGCCCCGCGGGCGCGTGTGCGCCGGAAAGCCGCGCCACCGCCTCGTCGAGCTTGATGCCCAGCGCCAGCAAGGTGGCGAGCACGGCGAGCAGATTGCTGGCATTGAAGCGGCCGATCAGCGGACTGCGCAGTTCGGTCTCACCCTCGGGCGTCGCGACGCGCAGCCACAGTCCGTCCGGCAACGGCCGCACCTCGCGCGCGTGCACGTCGCCGCCGTTGAGACCGTAACTCAACGCCGTGATGCGCGGGTCGAGACTCGCGAGCAGACTGCGGCCGAAGGCGTCGTCGTGATTGATCACGGCGTATTTGAGCCCCTCCATGGCGAACAGGCCGGCCTTGGCCTTGCCATAGGCGTCCATGTTGCCGTGGTAATCGAGGTGATCGCGCGTCAGATTGGTGAATACGGCGACGCCGAACACGACACCGTTCACGCGCCCCTGCTCGAGCGCGTGCGAGGAAACTTCCATCGCCACCCGCGTCGCGCCCTGCGCGGCGAATTCCGCCAGCAGCCACTGTACCGTCATGGCATCGGGGGTGGTGTGCAGCGATGCGTCGAGCGCATCGGGGAAACCGTAACCGAGCGTGCCGATCACCGCGCAACGCCGCGGCGGCTGGTCGAGCGCCTGCGCCAGCAATTGCGTGCAGGTGGTCTTGCCGTTGGTGCCCGTGACGCCGATCACCACCACCCGGCGCGAGGGCGAACCGTAGAAGCGATCCGCGATGACGCCGATCCGGTGGCGCAATCCGGAAACGCCGAACACCGGCACCGGCGCAGCGCGCAGGTCGAAGCCATCGCCGGTTTCGTACACGACCGCGCAGGCGCCGGACGCCACCGCGTCGCCGATGAAATCGCGGGCGTCCGTCACCATGCCCGGCACCGCCAGGAACAGATCGCCCGGCTGCACGCGCCGGCTGTCCGTCTGCAGGCCGCGTACCTCACGGTTCGCCACGCCTGGAACGCGCGTGATCCCTTCCAGCAATTCGCGCAACTGGCGGGTTCCGTTCATTCGGCCACCCGTTCGCTTTTCACCGTCATCAGACGCGGCGATTGGCGCGGCGCGTCAGGCGGCACGTCGAGCAGCCGCAAGGCGCCGGTCATGACATGACCGAATACCGGTGCTGCAATCTCGCCGCCGTAGTAACCGCCGTGCGTGGGCTCGTCCACCGCCACCACCATCACCAGGCGCGGCGCGGAGGCCGGCGCGAAACCGGCGAACCAGGAAATGTATTTTTCCTCTGAATAACCGCTGGCGGTGAGTTTGCGCACCGTGCCGGTCTTGCCGGCCACGCGATAGTCGGCCACCTGGGCGGCCTTGCCCGTGCCGGCGTCACTGACCGCCAGCTCCAGCATCGATTGCAGACGGCGCGCGGTGGTGACCGACATCACGCGCTCGCCTTGCGGCGGCGTATCCGAATGAACCAGCGTCAGCGGAAGCGCCTCGCCATCGTTGGCCAGCACGAGATAAGCGCGAGCCAGTTGCAGTGGCGTGACGGAAATACCGTAACCGAATGAAATGCTCGCCTGCTCGACCGGCACCCAGCGCGCCGGCGGTGTCAGCAGTCCCGGCACTTCGCCCGGCAGCTGCGCGCCGGTCGTCTGGCCGAAACCGACGTGCCGCAACATTTCCCACAGGCTCGTCTTGTTCAACGCGAGCGCGATCTTGGAGGCGCCGACGTTGCTCGATTTCTCGATCACGCCCGCGACCGTGAGCACGCCGTAGTTATGCACGTCGCGAATCGTGCGGTCTCCGATCTGCAGCGAACCGGGCGTGGTGTCGATGACGGTGCCGGCGGAAAATTTTCCACTCTCCAGCGCGCAGGCGATGGTGAACGGCTTGAGCGTGGAACCGGGCTCGAACAGATCGGTGACGGCGCGGTTGCGGAACGTGCCGCTGTTCAGTCCGGCGCGATTGTTGGGATTGAAATCCGGTTCGTTGACCAGCGCCAGTACTTCGCCGGTGCGCGCGTCCAGCACGACGGCGCTGCCGGCGCGCGCCTGGTGCTCGACCACCGCCGCCTTCAGTTCGCGATACGCCAGATACTGGATGCGGCGGTCGATGGACAGCGTGAGGTCCTTGCCCGGTTTGGGCAACATGACGCTCTCGGCCACTTCCACGGCGTTGCCCTGCAAATCGCGTAACAGCCGCTTGGCGCCTGGCACCGCGCGCAGCCAGGAATCGAAAGCGAGCTCGGTGCCTTCCTGCCCCTGATCGTCCACGTTCGTGAATCCGACCACGTGACCGGCGACGGAACCGAGCGGGTAGTAACGCCGGTACTCGCGTTGCAGCGCCACGCCCGGCACCTTGAGCGCCATCACGCGTTCCGCCAGCGCCGGCGGCACATGCCGCTTGAGATACATGAACTCGCGTTCGTCGTGCTTGCTGAGCAACTGGGTCAGTTCGCGTGTGCTCATGCCGAGCAGCGCCGCGAGACGCGGCCATTGGCGTCGTTGCTCGGCGAGGGTGGGCGGATGCGCCCACACCGAGTCCACCGGGGTGCTCACCGCGAGCGGCGCGCCGTTGCGGTCGAGGATCATGCCGCGATGCGAGTTGTCCTTGACCAGGCGCGAATGCCGGGCGTTGCCCTGGCTTTGCAGGAAATCGGTGTTGAGTGCCTGCAGGTACACCGCGCGCGCCGCGAGCAGGATCATTCCGCCGAGAAAACAGAGCAGCACGATGGCGTTGCGCACCGGATAACGGGTTTTGGCGCTGCGGCTCATGGCACGGAATCCCGGATGACCCGCACCACGCGGATATGCGCGGCATCGGGCGTGTTCATGCCGAGACGGCTGCGCGCCATCGCCTCGACGCGCCGGTGCTGCGACCAGGCCCCCTCCTCGAGCAGCAGTTTGCCCCATTCGACGTTGAGCGCGTCGCGCTCCGCCTGACGCGTCTGCAGTTCCGCGAACAGCTGACGGCTTTCATGCCGCGTCTGTATCACGACCATCGCGGTGACCATTACCGCGGCGAGCAGCATGATCAGGCGTTTAGGCACGGGTTGCATCCTCCCGCGTACGTTCCGCCACGCGCATCACGGCGCTGCGGGCACGCGGATTGTGATTGGCTTCGGCCTCGCCGGCGCGAATCGCCTTGCCGATGGTTTTCAGTCGCGGTCGGAACCGGTCATGACGCACCGGCAGGTCCGGCGGCAGATCGTCGCCCTTGGCCTCGGCGCGCAGAAAATGCTTCACCATCCGGTCTTCGAGCGAATGAAAACTGATCACGACCAGCCGCCCGCCCGCCGCGAGCAGACGCACCGTCTGCGGAAGCGTTTCCTGGAGTTCTTCGAGTTCGCGGTTGATGTGTATGCGAATCGCCTGAAACGTGCGCGTGGCCGGGTCCTTGTTTTTTTCCCGTGTCGGCACCGCGCGCGAAACGATTTCCGCCAGACGCCGCGTCGTCGTGATCGGCTCGACTTCACGCTCGTTCACGATCGTGCGCGCGATGCGTCTGGCAAAACGCTCTTCGCCGTATTCATCGATAACCTGCGCAATTTCATTTTCATCCGCACGATTGATCCACCCGGCGGCAGATTCGCCCGTGTGCGGATCCATGCGCATGTCGAGATTTCCCTCGGCGCGAAAACTGAATCCGCGACGTGCATCGTCGAGCTGCGGCGACGACACGCCGAGATCGAAAAGAATCCCGTTTATTTTTCCGGTCAGATCCAGTTTATCGATCGTGCGCGCCAGGAGCGAAAACGGTCCTTGGATGATTTTCACGCGTACGTCCGCTCCGAATTTGCGGCGCGCATTCTCGCAGGCCTGTGGATCGCGGTCGAACACCAGCAGTTGTCCGTGCGTTCCCAGTCGTTTCAAAATTTCCTGCGCGTGCCCGCCTCGTCCGTAAGTGGCATCGACGTAAACTCCGTCATCCTTCACCTGTAGTGCCTGCAACGCCTCCTCCAGCAGTACCGGAACGTGGTGATGTTCATTCACGCGTTCTCTCTAAAGCGAGAACGATTCGAGATCCGGCGGCAGCTTGCCGTCGTCCTCGCCTTCGCTCACGAGCCATTCGGCACGACGCGCGTTCCACGCACCGTCGTCCCAGATTTCGAATTTGTTTCCCTGACCGATCAGCATGACGTCCTTGTTCAGGCCGGCGAACTCGCGCAGCGGTGGCGACAGAAGGATGCGGCCGTTGCCGTCGAGCTCGCATTCGGTGGCGTGACCGACCAGCAGGCGCTGCAGCTTGCGCGTCTGCTTGTTGAAGCTCGAGAGCTTCATGATCTTGCGTTCGATCTCCTCCCACTCCGGCTGCGGGTACAGTAGCAGGCAATGATCGCGGTCGACGGTGAGCACCATCTGCCCGTTGCACACGCGCGTGAGCTGTTCGCGATAGCGTGTCGGGATCGACATGCGACCCTTGCTGTCCAGCGTCACCGCGTTGACACCACGAAACATTTTTCCCCGCTTTTTCCCGCTCTATTCCACAAAAAACCACAATTCACCACTTAATGACACTATAGATAGCGGTGTGCAGGGGTGTCAAGCGAAAACTGCGAGTTCTGCAAAATTTCTTCTTTGCAGGTCAGGAGCTTAGCAATGGAAGCTGAATCAAACCGGGTTGAATCCGCAGCGGACGGCTTTTTGAGCCAAATGCAATACCATTTGTCTGATAAATCGCACCCAAAAAACTACAAAAGAAACATGAAATTACAAAATCATGTTAATGTAAAAAAAGGAGTCGGCCGATAAGCCGGGTTCTGTCGTGGACAGCCATTCATCTGGGGCGCGTGTCGCCACGCGCCTCATGCGGCCTACCCGGGAACAGTGCGGGCAGCACTATCGTTCCCCTATTTGGCCTTACTCCGAGTGGGGCTTGCCCTGCCACGGGATGTTACCACCCGTGCGGTGCGCTCTTACCGCACCATTTCACCCTTACCAGTTCTTGCGAACTTCGGCGGTGTATTTTCTGTGGCGCTTTCCATCGGCTCGCGCCGCCCAGGC
>JACXTT010004403.1_pt1 | contig 20942 bp, 18 predicted proteins | sample 9270951 | NCBI WGS metagenome assembly JACXTT01 (sample SAMN15532306, study PRJNA645909) | rock metagenome | isolation source: weathered quartz diorite | place: Puerto Rico | collected 2017-06-21
TGGGCGTCGGCGTAGTCGGGCGAGAGCTCGAGCGCCTTTCGATAGTCGCCGATCGCGTCCTCGACCTCGCCGCGGTCCTCGTGCAGCGAGCCGAGGTTGTAGGCGGCCTCGCAGCACTGCGGATCCTGGTCGAGCGCCGAGAGATACGCCTTGCCGGCTTCCTCGTAACGGCCCATGCGGTGCAGTAGCAGCCCCAGGTTGTTCCAGGCCGCCGCGTAGCTGGGATCGATCGACACGACCCGGCGATAGGCGTCGATCGCCTCCTCCCACTGCGATGGATCGCCGTCGAGCTCACTGGCGCGCTCGAACCACGTCTCGGCTTGATCGACCGGCGGCGCGAGCGGTCGCACCATGCCCGTGACCAGAGTCGCCGCAGCCGCCGCCTGCAGGCCGCCCGAGTCCAGCGCCAGCACCATCTGACCGGTGCGCGGGTCGAACCGGACGCGGTCGGATTGCGCCACGATCCGGTCGCCCTCGAGCACGAGCCGCACCTCGGTCAGCGGCTGCTTGAGCTCGGGGTCCTGGCGGCGCAGCGCGGTGAGCGCGGCGCGGATCTGCCGCACCGACGCGCCCGCGTCGAGGAGCGCGCTGGCGGCGCGCAGCGCCAGCAAGTCGCGGAACGTGTAGCCGGAGTCGCCGCGCAGCAGATCCAGGCGGCGCAGCTGGCCGGCGCGCTTGGGGGTGAGCGTCAGGATCCGGGTGAGCTCCCGGACGCCATAAATGCGCTCCGGCTGGGGCGGACTCATCAGCGACCCTCGATTAGTGACGGAAATGACGCATGCCCGTGAACACCATCGCGAGCCCCTGCTCGTCGGCCGCGGCGATGACTTCCTCGTCGCGCAGCGAGCCGCCGGGCTGGATCACCGCGGTCGCGCCGGCCCGGGCGACGACGTCGAGCCCGTCCCGGAACGGAAAGAACGCGTCGGAGGCGCACACGGTGCCGGCGGTCTCGAGGCCGACCTCGCGCGCGCGTATCACCGCCAGGCGCGCCGAGTCGACGCGGTTCATCTGGCCGGCGCCGACGCCGACGACCTGATCGCGTGTGGTGAGCACGATCGCATTCGACTTGGCGTGCTTGCCGATGCGCCAGGCGAATCTGAGGGCCTCGAGCTCCGCCGCCGTGGGCGCGCGCTTGGACACGGTCTTGAGATTTGCGGGCTCGAGATCGGCGAGATCCGCGGACTGGACCAGGAGCCCGCCGAGCACGCCCCGGTACTCGGGCAGGCGCGCCGGCAACAGCCGCTCGCACGAGATCTCGAATACGCGGCATCTCTTCTTGGTCCGCTTGATCTCGTCCAGCGCGTCCGGCGCGAACGACGGCGCGAACAGGATCTCCACGAAGATGCCGGCGAGCGCCTGGACGACAGCAGCGTCGAGGGTGCGGTTGACGCCGACGATCCCGCCGTAAATCGAGACCGGGTCCGACGCCTTGGCCAGCGCCATCGCCGCGCCGACCGTCGCGGCGCGCGCCGCGCCGCAGGGGTTGGTGTGCTTGATCACGACCGCCGCGGGCTCGTCGAATTCGAGCAGCAGCGAGAGCGCCGCGGAGAAGTCGAGCAGGTTGTTGTAGCCGAGCTCAGGCCCGTGAAGCTGCTTCATGGTGGCCAGGCCGACCGCGGGCGCGGCGATTTGCCGGTAGAACGCGGCCTCCTGGTGCGGGTTTTCGCCGTAGCGCAGCGCGAGCACGCGCTCGGCCTCGAACCTGAGCGCGGCCGGGAAGAGCTCGCTCCGGGCGGCCGGCGCGTCCGAGCCCAACCGGGAGAGATAGCTCGCGATCGCGGCGTCGTACTGGGCCGTGCGCCGGAACGCCTCCTGCGCCAGCCCAAAACGCGTCGAGTTGCTCAGGGCACCGCCGCTCGCCCGGAGCTCGTCCAGGACCGCCGCGTACTGCGATTGGGCGGTGACCACGGCCACGCTCGCGTGATTTTTGGCCGCCGCGCGGATCATCGTCGGGCCGCCGACATCGATCTGCTCGATCGCCTCGGCCGGCGTCACGTCCGCCCGCGCCGCAGTCTCTTCGAACGGGTACAGGGCCACGACCACCAGGTCGATCGGCGTGATCCCGTGCTTGTCCAGCGCGGCCAGATGCTCGGGCACATCGCGGCGGGCGAGGATGCCGCCGTGGATCTTCGGGTGCAGCGTCTTCACCCGCCCGTCGAGCATCTCCGGGAACCCCGTGGCCTCCGCCACATCGATCACGCGCACGCCCGACTCCCGCATCAGCTTCGCGGTCCCTCCGGTCGACAGGATCTCGACGCCTATGCCGGCCAGGGCCCGGGCGAACTCGACGATGCCGGTCTTGTCGTGAACGCTGATGAGCGCCCGCCGGATCTTCATCGAACGATCACCCTCCTGCCCGCGATGGTGAGCCGGCCCTCGGCGAACAGGCGCACGGCCTCGGGGTAGAGCCGATGCTCCTCGACCAGGATGCGCGCCGCGAGTGTCTCTTCGGTGTCGCCGGGCTCGACCGGCACGGTCGCCTGGAGAATGATCGGGCCGGTGTCCACCGCGCCGTCGCTCAGGAAATGCACGGTCGCGCCGCTGACCTTCACGCCATGATCGAGCGCCTGGCGCGGGGCGTGCAGGCCGGGGAACGCCGGCAGGAGTGAGGGATGGATGTTGATCGCGCGGCCCGCGAACGCGCCGGTGAACGCCGGCGAGAGAATGCGCATGAAGCCGGCGGTGCACACCAGGCCGATCCGCCGCGCGTTGAGCTCGCTCACGAGCGCCAGATCGAACGACTCGCGGTCGCCAAAGTCCTTGGGGTTCACGAAGAGCGCCTCGACGCCGGCCGTCCGCGCGCGATCGAGCGCGACGGCTCTCTCGCGGTCGGAGATCACGACGACGACCTCGGCCGGGTAGCCGGGTCGCGACGAGGCATCGAGCAGCGCCTGGAGATTCGAGCCGCGGCCGGAGACCAGGACGCCGATGCGCAGGCGATCGCCGGGCCGCGTCACTGAACGAGCTCCACGCCGCGCTCGCCCGCGACGATCTCGCCGATCCGCATGACGCGCTCGCCCGCGCCGCGAAGGACCCGGGCCGCCGTTTCCGCGGCCGGCGACGGAACGATCACCACGTAGCCGATCCCCATGTTGAAGGTCCTGAACATCTCGGCGTCCTCCACTCGGCCGGCCTGTCGCAGGGTCTCGAACACCGGAGGTGGCGACCACGAGCTCCGAGAGAGCCTCGCGCGGCAGCCCTGCGGCAGCACGCGGGGGATGTTGCCGGTGAGGCCGCCGCCCGTGATGTGGGCCATGCCCCTCACCTCGATCTTTTCCAGTAAGGTCTGAATCGAGCGGACGTAAATCCGCGTGGGCTCGAGGAGCTCGTCAGCGACCAGCCGTCCCGTGCCCGGCAGCTCGTCCGACACGCGGAGCTTCAAGACATCGAAGACGATGCGGCGGACCAGGCTGAAGCCATTGGAGTGCAGACCCGATGAGGCCAGACCCAGCACCGCGTCGCCCGACCGGATCGTCGCGCCGTCGATCAAGCGCTCGCGCTCCGCGACACCGACGGCGAAGCCGGCCAGATCGTATTCGCCGACCGGGTGCGAATCCGGGTGCTCGGCCATCTCGCCGCCGACCAGGGCGCAGCCCGCCTGCCGGCAGCCCTCGGCGACGCCGCCCACGATCGCCTCGACCTGGCCCGGATCGACGCGGCCGGTGGCGATGTAGTCCAGGAAGTAGAGCGGCTCGGCGCCCGGCACGAGGATGTCGTTCACGCCCATCGCGACCAGATCGATCCCGACGGTGTCGTGACGGCCCGCGAGGGTCGCGACCTTCAGCTTTGTGCCGACGCCGTCGGTCGACGAGACCAGCACCGGCTCGCGGTACTTCGCGGGCACGCGCACCAGGCTGGCGAAGCCCCCCACGCCGCCGATGACTTCAGCCCGATTCGTCGCGCGCGCGAGCGGTGTGATGCGGCGGACCGCATCGTCGCCCGCGTCGATGTCGACGCCGGCCTGGCGATAGGTGAGCGGTTTCACGTCAGCTCTCGAAGAGGCTGAGCTGCGGCGTCGGCTCGGGCTCGATCCCTACGCGATAGGTGCCGGTGAAGCAGGCGTGGCAGAACTGGCCGGGATCGGTGCCGGTCGCCTTGAGCATGCCGTCGAGCGACAGGTAACCGAGCGAATCGGCGCCGAGGTAGCGACGGATCTCCTCGGGGCTGTGGCTCGAGCCGATCAGCTCCTTGCGCGTGGGCGTGTCGATGCCGTAGTAGCAGGGCCACTGGATCGGCGGCGACGAGATCCGAACGTGCACCTCCTTGGCGCCCGCGCTCCGCACCATCCGCACGATCTTGCGGCTCGTCGTGCCGCGCACGATCGAGTCGTCGACGACCACCACGCGCCGGCCCTCGAGCATCTCGCGCATGGGGTTGAGCTTGACCTTCACTCCGAAGTGGCGAATACCCTGCTTGGGCTCGATGAACGTCCGCCCCACATAGTGATTGCGAATGAGCCCCATCTCGTACGGCGTGCCGGACTCCTCGGAGTAGCCGAGCGCCGCGCTCGTACCCGAGTCGGGCACCGGGATCACGATGTCCGATTCGACTGGATACTCACGCGCGAGCTGCCGGCCCATCGCCTTGCGCACGGTGTGGACGTTCTTGCCCCACAGGATCGAGTCCGGCCGCGCGAAGTAGACGTACTCGAACACGCAGTGCAGCCGCTCGGCGGGCGGGAATGGCCGCACCGAGCGCGTGCCCGAGTCCGAGATGATCAGGATCTCGCCCGGCTCGACGTCGCGCTCGCACTTGGCTTCCATGAGATCGAGCGCGCACGTCTCGGAGGCCACCACGTGGGCGTCGCCGAGCCGGCCGAGGGTCAGCGGCCGAAAGCCGTACGGGTCGCGGATCGCGTACAGCGCGTCGAGCGTCATGATCAGGAGCGAGTAGGCGCCCTGGACCTGGCCGAGGGCGAAGGCGATCTGCTCCTCGAGCGGCCCGGCCGGCGCGCGCGCGAGGAGATGCAGGATGACCTCGGTGTCCGAGTTCGACTGGAAGATCGCGCCGTCGCGCTCCATCTCGCGACGGAGCGCATCCGCGTTGGTCAGGTTGCCGTTGTGCGCGATCGCGATCGGGCCGCGCGCGGTGGTCGCCGTGATTGGCTGCGCGTTGCGTAGATTCGAGCTGCCGGCGGTCGAGTAGCGCACGTGGCCGATCGCCCGATGGCCCGGCAGGCGCCGCAGCCGCTCCGGGCTGAACACGTCGGCCACCCAGCCCATGTGCTTCTCGGTATGGAACGAGCTGCCGTCGGTCGCCGCGATCCCCGCGGACTCTTGCCCGCGATGCTGCAGGGCATAGAGACCGAGGTACGTGACGTTCCCGGCTTCCGGGTGGTTCCAGATGCCGAAGAGCCCGCACTCGTCGTGGAATCTGTCGTCACGCCACGTGACGTTCAAATCCAGTCCTCCATGCCGCTTCGAGTTGCGACGTGTCGGCGTCGACGACCCTGTCGGTGCCGACGCGGATCACCAGACGCTCGCCGCCGGTCGTGCCGATCCATCGCCACGGGATGGCCGATTCGGCCATCAGCGCCTCGAACTCGCGCGCATGCGCGGCCTCGACCGTGACGATCACGCGCGAGGGGCCCTCGCCGAACAGGACCAGGTCGGCGCGCGCGGCACGCGTCAGGGTCACCTCGCAGCCGATCAGCTCGCGACCGGTCACGCAGCCCTCGGCGAGCGCCACCGCCAGGCCGCCCTCGGAGCAGTCGTGCGCGGCCGTGACCAGCCCCGCGCTCACCGCGGCCCTCACCGCCCCTTGCACGCGCCGCTCGGTCTCGAGGTCGAGCGGGGCCAGCGCTCCCGCGAGCTTTCGCGCCCGGCTCCACAGGTACTCGCTCCCACCGAGACTCACGCTGTCAGGGCCGAGCAGCGCCACGCGGTGACCGCCGCCCTTGAACCACTGGGTGGCGCGGCGCCCGCTCTCGTCGAGCACGCCCACCACGCCGATGACCGGCGTGGGCAGCACGGCCCGGCCGCTGGTCTCATTGTAGAAGGAAACGTTACCACCGACCACGGGCAGGTCCAGCGCGCGACATGCCATCGCGATCCCTTCGATCGCCTCGGCGAATTGCCAGAGGATCTCCGGGCGTTCCGGCGAGCCGAAGTTCAGGCAATCGGTCACGCCACGGGGCTGGCCGCCCGAGCAGGACACGTTGCGCGCCGCCTCGCAGACCGCCATGGCGGCGCCCTGCCGTGGGTCGAGGAAGACCTGCCGGCCGTTTCCATCCGTGGACACCGCCAGCGCGCGGCGCGTACCCTTGACCCGGAGCACCGCGGCATCGGAGCCCGGCAGGACCAGGGTGTTGATCCCCACCTGCTGGTCGTACTGGCGGAACGCCCACTCCTTCGAGGCGATCGTCGGTGCCGCGAGCAGCTCCGCGAGCGTGGTCGTGTAGTCGGCGGGCTCGGGAAGCGCCAGCGGGTCGAACGCGCGCCGCTCGGCGAGCCAGGCGGGCTCGGCGGTAGGCTTGCGATACTTCGGCGCTTCCGCGAGGAGCTCGACCGGCACGTGCGCCACGACGTCGCCGTTGAGGCGCGCCGTGAGATGGCCGCCCTCGGTCACCCGCCCGATCTCGACCGCATCCAGCTCCCATTTCGCGAACACGCGCCGCACTTCTTCCTCGCGGCCTCGCGCGGCGACCAGCAGCATCCGCTCCTGCGACTCCGATAGCAGGATCTCGTAGGGGGTCATCCCGGTCTCACGCTGCGGCACGCGCGAGAGCTCGACGTCCATACCCGTGCCGCTGCGCGCGGGCATCTCGGAGGTGCAGCACGCCAGGCCCGCCGCGCCCATGTCCTGGATGCCGACGACCGCGCCGGTGCGCATCACTTCGAGACACGCTTCGAGCAGGAGCTTCTCCGTGAAGGGATCGCCCACCTGCACCGTCGGGCGGCGCTCCTCGGCGTGCTCGTCGAACGTGGCCGAGGCCATCGTCGCGCCGTGGATGCCGTCGCGGCCGGTCTTGTTGCCGACGTAGAAGACGGGGTTGCCCGGTCCCTCGGCCCGTGCCCGGAAGATCTGGTCGGCGCGCACCAGGCCGACGCACATCACGTTGACGAGCGGGTTGCCCGCGTAGTCCGGCGCGAAAGCGATCTCGCCGCCGACGGTCGGGCAGCCGAAACAGTTGCCGTACCAGCTGATGCCCGAGACGACGCCGTTGACCAGCGCGCGCGTCTTGGGATCGTCGAGCTCGCCGAAGCGCAGCGAATCAAGGATCGCGATCGGCCTGGCGCCCATCGTGAAGATGTCGCGCAGGATGCCGCCGACACCGGTTGCGGCACCCTGGAACGGCTCGATGTACGAGGGATGATTGTGGCTCTCGATCTTGAAGACGACCGCCCAGCCGTCGCCGATGTCGAGCGCGCCCGCGTTCTCACCGGGCCCCTGCAGGACGTACCGCCCGCTCTGCGGCAGACGCGACAGGAACACGCGCGAGTGCTTGTAGGCGCAGTGCTCGGACCAGAGCGCGGAGAAGAGCCCGAGCTCCGCGTAGGTGGGCTCACGCCGGAGGTGTCGGAGGATACGATCGTACTCTTCGGCCGAAAGGCCTGCGTCCAGGGCCAGGTCGAGCGTGACCTTCGGCTCGGCCCCCCTCAACCCAGGTTACCGCTTGAGGAAGCTGCCATCCTCGACGAGGCTTCCGAGGAGGGACTGGAACATCAGGAGCCCATCGGTGCCGCCCATCGCCGCTTCGGAGGCGCGCTCCGGATGCGGCATCATGCCGAGCACCGTACCCTCGGGATTGACGACCCCCGCGATGTTGTCGAGCGAGCCGTTGGGATTGCTCGCCTTCGTGATGCGGCCGTTCGCGTCCGCGTAGCGGAAGACGACCAAGTTCTGCTGCTTGAGGCGCGCCAGGGTCTCCGCATCGGCGTAGTACTTACCCTCGCCGTGCGAGATCGGCATCGTCAGCACCTGACCGGCGCGCATCCCGCGCGTGAACGGCGTGTCAACATTCTCGACGACGAGATGGCTGGACTGACAGCGATACTGCAGGCACTCGTTGCGCGTGAGCACGCCGGGCAACAGCCCGGCCTCGCACAGGATCTGGAATCCGTTGCAGGAGCCGAGCACGTGCCCGCCACCGGCGACGAACTCACGGAGCGCCTCGACCACCGGTGAGCGGCCGGCCACCGCGCCCGCGCGCAGATAATCGCCATAGGAGAAGCCGCCGGGCAGGATCACGCAGTCGAGCTCGTTCAGCGTGCGCTCGCGATGCCACACGTAGCGCACCGGCTGATGGAGCACTTCCGAGATCACATAATGAAAATCGCAGTCGCTCCAGGTGCCGGGGAAGACGACGACGCCAAATCTCATGAGGCACTCATCTTAGCGTGCGGCTCCGCGCGGGGCAAGGTCGTCGACGGTTTCGATCGTGTAGTCCTCCAGAATCGGGTTGGCCAGCAGCTGGCGGCACATCTCACCGACGCGCGCCCGCGTGCCTTCCGGCGTCGGCTCGGCGAGGTCGATGTCGATGACCTTGCCGACGCGCAGATCATTGAGCTCCGAAAATCCCAGACCGGCCAGCGCGCGCTTCACCGCGGCGCCCTGCACGTCCATGATCCCGGGCTTGAGCCGGACGAGGACCCGCGCTCTCATGCGTCCTTGGCGACGAGGCGCCGGTAGACTTCCTGGTACGCCTCCTCGACGCCGCCCATGTCGCGACGGAAGCGATCCTTGTCGAGCTTCTCCTTGCTGCCGCTGTCCCAGAGGCGGCACGTGTCGGGCGAGATCTCGTCGCCCAGCATCAGCTTCTTGCTGTGGCGTCCGAACTCGAGCTTGAAGTCGACCAGGAGCAGCCGCTGCTTGAGCAGATACGGTCTCAAGATCGAGTTGATCTTGAGCGCCGTGCGCTTCATCCACGCGACCTCGGTGGGCGTGGCGAGCTTCAGCATGCGCACATGGTCTTCGTTGAGCATCGGATCGCCGAGCGGATCCGACTTGTAGTAGAGCTCGACGATCGGCTGCTTGATCGGCGTGCCCTCCTCGAGTCCCGTGCGCTTGGCGAGGCTGCCGGCCACGACGTTGCGCACGATCGTCTCGATCTTGATGATGTCCAGGCGATGGCACAGCATCTCGCGGTCCGAGAGCGTCTCGAGGTAGTGCGTCGGGATGCCGCTCTTTCCCAGCCGCTCGAACAGCGCCGCCGACATCCGGTTGTTGACCACGCCCTTACCGACGATCGTGCCCTTCTTGAGAGCGTTGAAGGCGGTGGCGTCGTCCTTGAAATACTGGATGATCACGCCGGGCTTATTGGTCTCGTAGACGATCTTGGCCTTGCCCTCGTAGAGCTTCTCGCGCGTCTCGACGTTCATGGGCACCTTCCTGCTCGCCGTCACCGGGCGAGCCCCAGGCGTTTGAAGATGGCGTCGACGTTCTTCAAGTAGAACGCGGGGTCGAAGCAGGTCTTGAGCTCGTCGGCCGACAAGTGATCCATCACCTTTGGATCGTTGGCCAGGAGCTCGAGGAACGAGCGGCGATCCTTCCAGGCGCGCATCGCGTTCTTCTGCACGATCTCGTAGGCGGTCTGGCGCGGCAGGCCCGCATCGGTGAGCTTGTGCAGCACGCGCTGCGAGTAGATCACGCCGTGGCTCTGCTCGAGGTTCTCGGCCATCCGGACCGTGTCGACATCGAGGCCTTCCACGATGAACGTGGCCAGGTGCAGCAGGTAGTCGAGCACGATCGTCGAGTCCGGAAGGATCACGCGCTCCACCGACGAATGGCTGATGTCGCGCTCGTGCCACAGCGCGACGTTCTCGAGCGCTGCCAGCGCGTTGGTCCGCACCAGGCGCGCCAGACCGCAGATGCGCTCGGCCAGCTCCGGATTGCGCTTGTGCGGCATCGAGCTCGAGCCCTTCTGGCCCTCGCCGAACGGCTCCTGCGCCTCGAGGATCTCGGTGCGCTGGAGCCCGCGCACTTCCAGCGCGATCTTCTCGAGCGAGGCCGCCGCCACCGCGAGCATCGCGCAGAACTCAGCGTGGCGGTCGCGCTGCACGATCTGCGTGGAGACGGGCGCGGCTTCGAGCCCGAGCTCGCGGCAGACCTCGGCTTCGATCTCCGGCTCGACGTGGGCGAAGTTGCCGACGGCTCCCGAGAGCTTGCCGACCGAGATCGTCGCGCGCGCGCGGCGCAGGCGCTCCAGGTTGCGCGCCGCTTCGGTGTACCAGACCGCGACCTTCAGGCCGAAGCTCGTGGGCTCGGCGTGGACGCCGTGTGTACGGCCGATCGTGAGCGTGTCCTTGTGGCGCACGGCCAGGACGCCGAGCGACGTGTGCAGGCGCTCCTGGCCCGCGATGAGCAGATCGATCGCGTCGCGCAGCTGGAGGGCGGTCGCGGTATCCCAGACGTCGCTGGTCGTCAGCCCGATGTGGATGAACCGCGAGTCTTCACCGACCTGCTCCTCGAGGCTCGTCAGGAGCGCGATCATCTCGTGCTTGACACGCTCCTGGATCGCCAGGATGCGGGCGATGTCGACCCGCGCCTTGTCCCGGATGCGGGTCATCGCGTCGACCGGGATCCGGCCTCTCCGCGCGTAGGCCTCGCACACCGCCAGCTCCACCCTGAGCCACGCCTGGTACTTGGACTCCTCGCTCCAGATCCGACCCATCTGCGGGCGGGTGTAGCGGTCGATCACGCTCCCACCATAGTGCAAAAACGCTAACGATGGAAGTGGGAGTTCGGGTGGCCTACTACCGGTAGCGGCCGGGGCCGCGGGACCAGGCGTTTTTACAGGCGAATGCGCCGCGGGATCAGAAAAAGCGCTCGAGGGCCGCGACGACCGCGGGCTCGACGAGCGTCGGCGCATGGCCGACGCCGGGCACCACGACCAGCTCGCCCTTCGGCAACGTCGCGACCATGCGTTTGGCCTGTTCTTCGGAGATGACGTCGCTGTCGGTTCCCCACACGACCAGCGTGGGGCAGGTCACGCGCTGCAGCGCCGGCCAGAGCGCGGGCCGCGCGGGCGCTCCGCTCCGGACCCGTTGCTGGATGTACGCGGGGTCCATCTTCCAGATCCAGCGGCCGTCAGCCCGTTGCGTGAGCACGCCGAGCGCAAGCTCGCGCTGATCCTCGACGCTACGACCGGCCACGATCGGCGACATCTGACGGCGATAGGCCATCGCGTCGTCCAGGGTCGGGAACTCGTCCGGCCGGCTTCCAACCATTTGCGTGATCCGCTGGCTTCCCGTCTCGACGTCGGGCCCGATGTCGTTGATCACCAGATGCGTCAACCGTTCGGCGTGAGCTCCGGCGTACGCCATCGCGATAATGCCGCCCATCGACGTGCCGACGAGCGCGAAGCGCGAGAACCCGAGCTTGTCGACGGCGGCGGCGAGATCAGCGACCTGGTCGCCGTACTGATAGGCGCCCGCGGCCGACCATGCGCTCTCGCCGTGGCCGCGCACGTCGAGCGCGATGAAGTGACGGCGGTCGTGGAAGCGGCGCGCCAGCGCATTGAAGGCCTGGGCGCTCGAGGTGTAGCCGTGGACGCACACGACCGGCGGCGCGCCGACGTTGCCCCAGTCCAGGTAGTGCAGGGTCAGACCGTTGACGTCGAGCGTGCGGCTCTGGGGCTGGCGTGGTGTCGTCATGGCCGGAGCGTACCACGATGGGCGACCCCAGCCCCGGCGAGCGCTACGGGCTCAGTGGTGCAGAAGTTCTCGGGGAAGGTTCCGGCGGTCCAGCGGGCCCAGGGTGGTCAGCGCGAGGCGATCCTCGTCGATGAGATCGGTGATGAGGGCCTGGACCTCCTCGTGACGAACCGTATCGATCGCGGCCAGCATCGCGTCCATCGAGAGGAACGTGCCGTGGTGCATCTCGTGCTTGGCCAGCCGATTCATCCGGCTCGACGTCGACTCGAGCGAGAGCATCAGGCTGCCCTTCAGATGATCCTTCGCGCGCCGGAGCTCGTCCTCGGTGACGCCGGTCTTCTTCAGCTCGCGGAGCACCTTGAGGGTCGACTTGAGGACTTTCGAGAAGTTCTTCTCGTCAGTCGCGGCGTAGACATAGAGCGTGCCGGTGTCGACGTAAGCCTGCACGCCCGAGTGGATGGCGTAGACCAGCCCCTCGCGCTCGCGCACTTCCTGGAAGAGCCGTGACGACATGCTGCCGCCGATGATGTCGTTGAGCAGGAACAGCGCGTAGCGCTCCGGCGCGGAGTGGTGCAGGCCGGGAAAGCCCATGATCACGTGGACCTGCTCGAGCGTCTTGTTGACGATGTTGACGCCCGCCTTGAGTACCGGCGGGGTGGGCGTGCGCTCCGCCGCGCCGCGATCGAAGCCCCGGAAGCCCGCGCTGAAGAGCTCCATGACGCGATCGTGAGTGACGTTGCCCGCGACCGCGATGATGACCCGTCGCGGCACGTACTCCTCGGTGAAGTAACCGAGCGCGGCCTCGCGGTCGTAGCCAGTCACCGCCTCGCGGCTGCCCAGGATCGGCCGGCCCAGCGGGTGGTCGGCCCAGATCTGACCCGCGAAAAGATCGTGGATGATGTCGTCGGGCGTGTCCTCGACCATCTTGATCTCTTGCAGGACCACCGATTTCTCGCGCTCGAGCTCGTCGGCGTTGAACAGCGGATGCAGGAGGATGTCGGTCAAGAGGTCGACGGCGAGCGGCAGGTGCTCGTCGAGCACCTGCACGTAGAAGCAGGTGTGCTCCTTGGTGGTGAACGCGTCCATCTGGCCGCCGACCGAGTCCATGGTGCGGGCGATCTGCTCGGCGCTGCGCGTGGCCGTGCCCTTGAACACCAGGTGCTCGATCAGGTGGGACATCCCGCCCCGGTTCTCGGACTCGTGGCGCGAGCCGGTCTCGATCCACACCCCGACGGCGACCGAGCGCACGTGCTCCATGCGCTCCGTCACGACGCGGATCCCGTTGGGCAGGAAGCCTTTGCGGTAGCCTTCGCTCACGCGCTCACCTTTCGGCCCGCGGCGGGTTGGCCGCTTGCGGGTTCTTCAGCTTTTCCTTGTCGCCGAGGGCCGGCTGCTCCCGGAGAGCCATCTTCCGGCTGAGCCTCATTTTGCCATTGCCGTCGATCTCGATGACCTTCACCAGCACTTCGTCGCCTTCGGTCAGGACGTCCTGTACCGACCGGATCCGCGACTCGGCGATCTGTGAGATGTGCAGGAGGCCCTCCGTATTCGGGATGACCTCCACGAACGCGCCGAATTCGACGATCTTCTTGACCTTGCCGAGATAAATGCGGTCGAGCTCGACCTCGCGGCAAATATCCTGGATGATTCCCAGCGCCTTCTGCACCGAGGCGCTGTCCGGTGAGAACACGGTGACCCGGCCGTCGTCCTCGACGTCGATCTTGGTCCCGGTCTGCTCCTGGATGCCGCGGATGATCTTGCCGCCTGGGCCGATGATCTCGCGGATCTTCTCGGGCCGGATCTTGATCGTGACGAAGCGCGGCGCGTAGGGCGAGAGCTCCGGGCGCGGCTTCTCGATCGCTTCGCGCATCTTGCCGAGCACGATCAGACGCGCCTCGCGGGCCTGCTGCAGGGCCGCCCGCATGATGTCGACCGACACGCCCGCGATCTTGATGTCCATCTGCAGCGCAGTGACGCCCTTCTCCGTGCCGGCGACCTTGAAGTCCATGTCGCCGTAATGATCCTCGGCGCCGTTGATGTCGGTCAGGATGCCGACCTTGTCGCCTTCCTTGACCAGGCCCATGGCGACACCGGCCACGTGCGCCTTCAAGGGCACGCCGGCGTCCATCAAGGCCAGCGAGGCGCCGCACACCGAGGCCATCGACGAGGAGCCGTTGGACTCAAGGATGTCGGAGACCACGCGGATCGTGTACGGGAACTCTTCCTTCGGCGGCAGGATCGCCTCCACCGCCCGCTCGGCGAGCGCGCCGTGCCCGATGTCGCGCCGCGAGGGCGAGCCGAAGCGCCGGACCTCGCCGACCGAGAACGACGGGAAGTTGTAGTGCAGCATGAAGTTGCGGTAGTAGTCACCCTCGATCGACTCGATCTTCTGCTCGTCGGACTTCGTGCCGAGCGTGGCCGACACCAGCGCCTGGGTCTCCCCGCGCGTGAACACGGACGATCCGTGGGCCCGCGGCAGGTAGGCCATGTCGATCGAGATCGGCCGGATGTCCGTGGCCTTGCGCCCGTCCACGCGCAGGTTGCGTTCGACGATGAGGCGTCGCACCTCGGCCTTCTCGACCGACTCGAAGGCCTCGCGCACCGCGGCCTTCTTGGTGTCGTCGACGCCGAGACTCTGGACGACCTCGTCGAAGACGCGGCCGACCGCTTCGGCGCGACCTTGCTTCTCGTGCGTGGCGAGCGCGGTAACGAGCTTGCCCGCGGCCAGGCTGTGGACGCGCGCCTTGAGCTCCCCGTCGTGCGCGGCGGTCTCGATCGTCCACCGCGGCTTGCCGGCGCGCTGGACCAGATCGCGCTGGGCGCGCGCGAGCTTCTTGCACTCGGCGTGACCGAAGGCGATCGCCTCGAGCATCGCCTCCTCGGGCATCTCGGCGGCGCCGGCCTCGACCATCAGCACCGCGTCCTCGGTGGCCGCGATGACGAGCTCCAGGGTCGACGTCTTCTTCTGCGTGGTCGTCGGATTCGCGACGAGCTTGCCGTCGACCAGACCGACACGCACCGCCCCGACCGGGCCGTCGAAGGGGATCCCCGACAGGCAGAGGGCTGCCGAGGCGCCATTCATCGCGAGAATGTCCGGATCGTTTTCCTGGTCACCCGAGATCGTGAGACAGATCACCTGCACTTCGTTGCGGAAGCCGTCGGGAAAGAGCGGCCGGATCGGCCGGTCGATCAGCCGCGACGTCAGGGTTTCTTTCTTCACCGGCGCGCCCTCGCGCTTGAAATAGCCGCCGGGGATCCGCCCGCCGGCGTACGCGCGCTCGCGATACTCCACGGTCAGCGGAAAGAAGTCCTGCGCTTCCTTGGCGCCCTTCGCCGCGACGCAGGTCGCCAGCACCATCGAGCCGCCGTAGCGTACGACAACGGCGCCGTCGGCCTGTTTGGCGACCTTGCCGGTCTCGATGCTCATTCGCAATCCGTTGCTTTCGACTTCTACGGTGTGAGTCATACGAAGAATTGTCCTCGCGTATCGGCCGGAATCCGGCGATCGCCGTGTGGAGCGGACGTTGAGACGGCCCGCTCGCGGGCCCCCGGATTCGTTCCGTCCGAGGACCGATCAGTGAAAAGTAGCTCCGCCGTCAACGGCGGATGCCGAGCTTGTCGATGATGGCGCGATATCTCTCCGGCGCCCGGGCCCGGAGATATTCAAGAAGGCCACGCCGCTTGCCGATCAACATCAGCAGTCCGCGACGCGAATGATGGTCCTTGCTGTGCTGCTTGAAATGATCCGTCAGGCTGTTGATGCGCTCGGTCAGGAGCGCGATCTGCACCTCGGGCGAGCCTGTATCGCCCTCATGGGTGCGAAACTGCTCGATCAGACTTTTCTTCCGTTCGACGGCAAGCGGCATCGAAGGTCCCCCAATCGCCACGCCCCAGGGAGCCGTGCTCCGACGCCGGGGCGGGTTCCAAAAGCCCTTTTTTTGTCAAGAGATACGCTCGGAGCGTATCACGCAGCCCTATCGAAGTAAAGCTAACGGGTCAGGAGGCGGCGCGCGCCGCGGCGACATCGAGCGCGATCTGTTGCCGCAACGCGTCGACGCTGGGGAACTTTCGCTCCTCACGCAGGCGCAGAAGGAAGGTCAGGGTCACCCGGGCGTCGTAGAGATCGCCCGTGAAATCGAGGACATGGGCTTCGACCGCCAGCTCGTTGACCCCGAAGGTCGGCCTGAACCCCACGTTGACGACCGCCTGGTGCTCGTCCTTGCTCACGATGAGCCGGCAAGCGTACACGCCGACGGGAAGTCCCAGCGGCCGGTCGGTCTTGACGTTGGCCGTCGGAAAGCCGAGGGTGCGGCCGCGGCCGTCTCCGTGGACGACCTGGCCGCGGATCGAATAGGAACGGCCGAGCAGTCGCGCCGCCCCCGGAAGGTCTCCCCGCTGGAGGGCGGCGCGGATCTCCGACGACGAGACCGCGACGCCGTCGACCATGAGCGCCTGGACCACGTGAGCGCGAAAACCGAGCGGTCCGGCCAGTGTCTCGAGCAGCTCGGCGTCGCCCCGCGCGCCGCGACCGAAGCGGTGATTGAAGCCGACCACGATCTCCTTCGCCTTGAGCGTGCCGACGAGGACGTCCTGCACGAAAGCCCTGGCCTCGATCCCCGCGATGGCCCGGGTGAACGGGATGACCACCGTCGTGTCGATCCCGGTCTCGGCGATCAGCTCGAGCCGCTCCTCGAGCGTCGTGATCGGCAGCGGCGCGCGCTCGGGCTGGAGCACTTCCATCGGATGCCGATCGAACGTGCACGCGACCGCTCGCAGGTGGGCCTGACGCGCCAGGGTCACGGCCGTGCCCAGAATGGCGCGGTGGCCGAGATGAATGCCGTCGAAGGCGCCGAGCGCGACGGCGCTCGCCGGCGCGTCAGGCGGGAAGGCTTCGAGTCCGCGGACGATCTGCATGCAGGATGCGCACCGGTCTGACCTTGCTGCCGCCCGCCATCAGCTCGCCGACCCCGATCATCGGGCCGGCCGCGTCGTGGACTCGCACGAAACCTTCGGTCGACGCCGCGGCCGGGATCACGTCGGCCGCCTGCCCGTTCGCGAACGCCGTGGAGCCCTGCCCGTCGAGGCGCACGACCGGCCATCCGGCCAGCGCCGCCTCGATCGGCCGCACTCGGGACCAGAGATCGGAGGCGACGCCCTGCGCGTCCGGGCGCTCGGTCAGCTCCCGCCACGACACCGCGTCGCTCAGATCGAAGGGGCCGACGCGGCATCGGACCAGACTCTCGACCGCGCCGCCGCAGCCCAGGGCCGCGCCGAGGTCCGAGGCGAGCACGCGCACGTAGGTACCCTTGCCGCAGACGATACGGAAGCTGGCACGCGGGCCGTCGATCTTCTCGATGGCGATCGAGCGGACGATGACCTCGCGCGGCATGCGCTCGACCTCGATGCCGGCTCGCGCGAGCTCGTAGAGTCGCCGTCCCTGGTGGTGCACCGCCGAGTACATCGGGGGCACCTGCTTGATCCGGCCGACGAACGCGCGGCAGACTTCCTCGAGCCGGGCCTCGGTCAGGTCGTCGACCGGCGCCTCGGACAGCACGCGGCCGCTGACGTCGTGCGTATCGGTGGTGACGCCGAAGCGCACGGTCGCCAGGTATTCCTTGTCCTGGTCCACGAGGTAGGGCGTGAGCTTGGTCGCCTCACCGATCAGGATCGGGAGCACGCCGGTCGCATCGGGATCGAGCGTGCCGGCGTGGCCGATCCGGCGCACACCGAGTCGCCGGCGCGCGATCGCCACCACGTCGAACGAGGTGGCGCCGCGGCCCTTGTCGATCACCAGGATGCCGGAGCGAGCCGACTCCTGGCTCACGGGCGCGGTGCCCCGTCGACGGCGCGGCGCATCGCCGCCAGCACGAGGCGCGTGGCCTCGGGCAGCGGGCCGGGCAAGGTGCAGCCGGCGGCATTCACGTGGCCGCCGCCGCCGAACTGCGCGGCGATCTGCTGCACGTCCACATCCCCTTTGCCGCGCAGGCTCACCTTGACCGTCCCATTGAGCTCCCGGAGCAGACAGGCGACGCGCACCGACGCGACCGAGCGCGGATAGTTCACGAGCTCCTCGGACTCGACGATCCGTTCGGGCACCGTGTCGGCCGGCAGCGCCAGCCAGCCCATCCTGCCGTCCTCGCTCACCTCGACGCGGGCGAGCGCTTCGCCGAGCCAGTGCAGCGCGTCGGGGGCGCGCTGCTCGTAGAGCGATTGCGAGACGAGCTCGGGGCGCGCACCGGCGGCGACGAGCGCGGCAGCGATGGTGAACGTCCGCGTGGTCACGTTCGAGTAGCGGAAGGAGCCGGTATCGGTGTGAATCGCCGTGAACAGGTTCGTCGCGATCGCGGGCGTCAGCTTCGCCCCGAGCGCGGTCAGTAGCTCGTAGACCATCTCGCCGGTGGCCGCGGCCGTCGGGTCGATCCAGTTCACGTGCCCGTATCGCCGGTTGTCCGGATGGTGGTCGATGTTGACGACGACCTTGCCGGCGCGCCGCGCCTGGTCGATCAGCCCCTCGGTACGCTGCGGGTTGGGACAGTCCGTCAGCACGGCGACGTCGAACCGTCCCTCGAGGGCGTCGAGGCGGCGGTAGCGATCGACGGCAGGCAGGAACGAGAGCAGCGCCGGCGCGGCGTGCGGGCCGCCGTAGACGACGCTCCAGCCTCGCGCTTCGAGCGCCAGGCCGAGCGCCAGCAACGTGCCCAGGACGTCGGCGTCCGGATGCACGTGCCCGAGCATGAGCGCCCGCCCCCGGGCGCCGAACGGCTCCAGCACGGCGGCCGAGGGAACCGGGCTCGTGTGATCGATCGAGGCGCTCACCGTCCGGTTTCGCCGCCGACCTGCTTGAGCAGGGCCTGGATGCGCGCCGCGTGCTCCATCGACCGGTCGGGCCGGAAGTCGAGCTCCGGCGTGACGCGCAGGTCGAGGTGCTGGCGGAGCCAGTTGCGGATGAAGCCGCGCGCGCTGGCGAGCGCCGCCATCGAGCCCGTCCACTGCGCTTCATCGCCGAGCACCGACACGAACACCTTGGCCGTTCGCAGGTCTTTCGAGGTCTCGACCTCGGTCACCGAGACGAATCCGAGTCGAGGGTCTTTGAGCTCGCGCTGCAAGAGCGTCGAGATCTCCTCTTTCACGAGCTGATTCACGCGGTCCAGTCGTTTGCCTTGCATCAGAGAATCTCCACGGAGGTGTCGAGCACCTGCCCCTCCACGTGGTCTTCGATGAAGTCCATCGCCTTCGCGATCACCTCGTTGGCGTGTCGCGCATCCGCGGACACATAGGCGACGGCGAGCGTCGCGCGCTGCCAGAGATCTTGATGGTCGACCTCGGCCACGGAGACCTCGAAGCGCGCCCGCACCTTCTCCTTGAGACCCTTCAGAGCGTGTCGCTTTTCCTTGAGGGACGCCACGTCCGGCAGGTGCAGCTCGACGAGCCCGAGCGCGACGCGCGCTGCCGACACGGTGCCCTCGGGCGCGCGCCGTCTAGAGCGTGCGCGCCACTTCCTCGCTCGTGTAGACCTCGAGGATGTCGCCGGGCTGGACGCCGTTCACACCGTCCACGCCGATGCCGCACTCGAGCCCGGCGAGGACCTCGCGGACGTCGTCCTTGAAACGCTTCAGCGAGCCCACGGTGCCCTGGCCGACGACTTCGTCACCGCGGCGCACCCGCACCCGCGCGTTGCGCACGATCTTGCCCTCCGAGACGTACGAGCCGCAGATGGGCCCGAGCTTGGAGATGACGAAGATCTGGCGGACCTGCGCCTTGCCGAGGGGCGTTTCGCGGATCTCCGGCGCGAGCATGCCGGCGAGCGCGGCCTTGAGGTCGTTGATCGCTTCGTAGATGACGTTGTAGCTGCGGATGTCGACGCCGTTGGCCTGCGCCTGGCTCGACGCCTTGGGCTCGGCCTTCACGTTGAATCCGAGCACGAGCGCGTTGGAGGCCGAGGCCAGCATGACGTCGCTCTCGGTGATCATACCGACCGAGCTGTGGATGACCTTCAGCTTCACCTCGTCGGTCGAGAGCCGCTCGAGCGATTCGGCCAGCGCTTCGACCGAGCCCTGCACGTCGGCCTTGAGGATGAGCCGGAGCTCCTTGACCTCGCCGGTCTGGATCTGCTTCTGCAGGCCCTCGAGCGTGATCCGCGTCGCGGTCTTGCCCTTGGCCTTTTCGCGCTCGAGGCGCATCGTGGCGATCTGCCGCGCCTTGCGCTCGTCGGACACCGCGACCAGCACGTCGCCGGCCGCCGGCACGCCGGAAAGCCCCTGAATCTCGACCGGATCCGAGGGCCCGGCCAGCTTGACCTTCTTGCCCGCGGGATCGAGTAGCGAGCGCACGCGCCCAGAGTACGAGCCTACGACCACGGCATCGCCTTCTCGCAGGGTGCCGTTCTGGATCAGCGCGGTGGCCACCGGGCCGCGGCCGCGGTCGAGCCGGCCCTCGATGATGACCCCCTTGGCGGCCCGGCTTGCGTTGGCCTTGAGCTCCAAAATCTCCGACTGCAGCGCGGTCATCTCGAGCAGCTGATCGATGCCTGTTCCCATCTTCGCGGAGGTCGGGACGAAGATCGTCTGGCCGCCCCATTCTTCGGGCACGAGGTTCAGGTTCGACAGCTCGCGCTTCACGCGATCGGGGTCGGCCTCGGGCCGGTCGATCTTGTTGACCGCGACGATGATCGGCACGTTAGCGGCGCGCGCGTGGTTGATGGCTTCTTGAGTCTGCGGCATCACGCCGTCGTCAGCGGCCACCACGAGAATGACGATGTCGGTCGCCTGGGCGCCGCGTGCGCGCATCGCGGTGAACGCCTCGTGACCGGGGGTATCGAGGAACGTGACCTTGCCGTGCGAGGTCTGCACCTGATAGGCGCCGATGTGCTGGGTGATCCCGCCGAACTCCTTCTCGGCCACCTTTGACTTGCGAATCGCGTCGAGCAGCGACGTCTTGCCGTGGTCGACGTGACCCATGACCGTGACGACGGGCGGACGCAGCGCGAGCTGACTTGGATCGAGATCTTCCTCGTCGACCACGTCGCCTTCGACCGACCGGATCTCGACGTCGACGTTGAACTTGTCGGCCACCAGCTTGGCGGCGGTCGGATCGAGCAGCTCGTTGACCGTAGCCATCACGCCGAGCTCGAGCAGCGCCTTGATCACCTCACCCGACTTGCGCCGCATCTTCTCGGCCAGCTCGCCGACCGTGACCGATTCGGGCACGCGGATGAGCTCGCGTCGTACCTCGGCGGGCGCCGCCGGGGGCTCTTCGACGGCGACCGGAGCCATCGCGGCGGGGGCGATCGGAACCGGAACCGACGCCGGCGCAGGAGGCGGCGACATGGGCGGCGGCGCGACGGATGCC
>JACXTT010004404.1_pt1 | contig 20942 bp, 23 predicted proteins | sample 9270951 | NCBI WGS metagenome assembly JACXTT01 (sample SAMN15532306, study PRJNA645909) | rock metagenome | isolation source: weathered quartz diorite | place: Puerto Rico | collected 2017-06-21
TTGTACCGCCGTGAAGGTGACGATCTGCACCTCACGGTGCCTCTTGCGATCCATGAAGCGGCGCTTGGCGTGCGGATCGAGGTGCCGACGCCGGATGGAGGGGCACGACTGCGAATTCCGCCCGGCACCCAATCGGGCCAGCGTTTCCGTCTTCGCGAGCGGGGGGCGCCGTCGATCCGTGATGGTCGCCGCGGCGACCTCGTCGTCGAAGTGAAGCTGGTACTGCCGAAGCTGCTCGACGAGCGATCGAAGGAGCTGTTGCGCGAGTTCGGGCGCATCAATGGCGAGAACGTGCGGGAGGAATTCGGTTCCTGACGATGGCGAAGCGGGCCGGCGGCAAGGCGTACTACATGATCAGCGCGGTGTCGCAGAAGTACAACATCCATCCGCAGACACTTCGCCTGTACGAACGCGAAGGGCTGCTCAAGCCATCGCGCACGGAAGGCAACACGCGGCTGTACTCGGAGGAAGATCTCGAGCAGCTTGAAACGATCCTGACGCTGACCCGCGATCTGGGCGTCAACCTCGCGGGTGTCGAAATCATCCTCAATATGCGGCGCAAGATCGAACAGATGCAGGGCGAGGTCAACGAGTTCATGGATTACGTGAAGCGCGAGCTCGCACGCGGCATCGACGACTGGGAGCAGCGGCTCGGTACGGCGCTCGTCAAATCGTCGCCCACCGATCTCGTACGTCGCGCAACGTCGTCTCAGGCTGACGCCCAAATAGAAAAGTCAAAGATCAAAAAGTGATTTGCGATTCGCAAATCACAAATCACAATGATCGGTTACCATCTCTCGTGCCCTGTCCGATCTGCGACGACACAACTTGGAAAGAGATCACCATTGACGATGTTCGTCGCGTCGTTCGATGCGACTGCTGGTTGGAGAAGGGGGCGCGTTCACGGCTGGGCACTGCCAATATCCCTTCGCGATATCAGCATTGCACACTTGAAAATTTCAAGGCATACAACGATTCACTGACACGAGCTGTTAAAGTCGCGCAGAGCATTGCATCGCAGTTTCCTGCACGCCGTTCAGATCGCGATCAAGGCTTGCTGCTCATGGGATTGCCTGGGGTTGGCAAAACCCATTTGGCTGTCGCGATGCTGAAGGAATGCGTCAGGAAGGGCGGAATCGGACGTTTCTATACGACCGTGGATCTGATGGCGGCTCTGCGAGGCACGTACGCCAATCAAGATGGTCCCACGGAATCCGCTGTATTGCGGGAGATTACACACGCCGACGTTGTCGTCTTGGATGAATTGGGTCGGGAGCGAGCGACAGAATGGCGTGATGAAATACTTCATCTCGTCATCAACTCACGATACAGCAATCGGCTTCCCACGATTCTGACGACCAACTACGACGTTGGTGAGATCGATGACCCGGATTCGCTGCAAGTGCGCGTGGGATTGCGCGTGTATTCGCGACTGCAGGAGATGTGCGAAACGCTTCATCTCGACGCTGCGGATTACCGCGAGCGTCCACCGAATGCGGGAGACGAGGATTTGGTCGCAATGTGGAGGATGCGAAAAAAAATCACGCTACCGTCTCCACGTGGCGGCGGTCGACAGGCTCGGGCGCAGTTAAAACCGCGAGATGGTAAGGCTGATCTGAACTGGCCAGGCGGTCGAGCGGGCAGCCAGTAGTCGGAAGCCGGTAGACTGAGGCGAGTGCTCGGCCTCTACGTCCACATTCCGTTCTGTTCCGCGATCTGCAACTACTGCAATTTCAATCGCGGCCTTTTCGACGCGGGGCTGAAGGAGCAGTACGTCTCCGCCCTGCTGCGAGAGATTGCCTCGCAGGCTGACGGCGCTCCCGCGGACACGATCTATTTCGGCGGCGGCACCCCCTCGCTGCTCGAACCTGGAGAGGTCGAGGCGATCGTCGCCGCATGTCGCCGTGCGTTTTCCGTCAGCGTCGACGCGGAAATCACGCTGGAGGCTAATCCCGAAACGGTCACGCCGGAACGGCTGGCCGGCTTCCTCGCGGCGGGTGTGAATCGTCTCAGCTTCGGTGTTCAGTCGTTTCGCGACGACGAGCTCCAACGCTTGACGCGGCTGCATTCGGCCGCGCGGGCGGCCGAAGGCTTTGCAATGGCTCGTCGAGCCGGGTTCGACAACATTTCGCTCGACCTGATGATGTGGCTACCGCAGCAGACGATTCCTCAGTGGCTGGAGTCGGTCGATGCCCTCATCGGACTCGCGCCGGACCATGCGTCGCTCTATATCCTCGAGTTATATCCGAACGCTCCGCTTCGGGAAGCCATGGCGCGGGGACAGTGGTCGCTGGCGCCGGACGACGACGCAGCGGACATGTACTTGCAGGCGATGACGCGGCTCGACGCGGCCGGCTACGAGCAATACGAGATTTCAAACGTCGCCAGACGGGGACGCGATTCTCGTCACAACCTCAAATACTGGACAGACGGCGAGTGGCTTGGCTTCGGCTGCGGGGCGCACTCGACCCGCCGAGGTGTCCGCTGGAAGAATCTCTCGTCGACTACGGAGTACATCGCGGCTGTTGCGTTGGGACGGGCGCTGATGGCCGAGCGCCGCGTGTTGAGCGCGCGCGAGGCGCTGGAGGAAGCCCTTTTTACCGGACTGCGGCTGACGCGCGGCATCGACGTCGATGCAGTCAGGACTCGATATGGTGTGGATGTCTGGGACATTTATCGCCGTCAGCTGGAACAATTCCTCGAGGCGGGGGTCTTGATCTATGATGGGCGCCTTTTGCGACTCTCGCGGGCAGGAATGCTTCTTGCCAACGAGATCATGGCCAAGTTTCTCGATTCACCTGTGGTAGATTAACGGCCGTTTTCCGAGGAGGCTCGAAGATGCGACGACTGTCCGGCGTTCTGTTGGTGTGTGCGATGTTCCTGGTACCGGCGTTTTCGCACGGACACGGCGACCTGTTCGCACAGGCAGCAGCGCCGCAGAAGACGACCTTCACCGGCGACGTCGTGGTAATGGCGTATGCGATCAACCCGGATAAAACGGCCGACTACGAGAAGGTCATCTCAACATTGAAGGACAGCCTCTCGAAGTCGGAGGCACCCGAGGCGAAGCAGCAGCTGGCGGGATGGAAAATCATCAAGAACGCGATGCCGAATCCTGACGGCTCGATCGTCTACATCCACATCATCTCGCCGGTGGTGAAGGGCGCCGACTATTCGATCATGAACAACATCTACACCGGCGTGAAGGACCCGGGCGAGCAGAAGACTGTGTTCGAGATGTATCGCGGCGCCATGAAGCAGGCCTTGTTCGTCATCCAGGGGCCGCTCGTCGCGGATCTGTCGAAGTAATCCCACGTCGGTAAAAGGAGCTGAAGAGCCACGGGCGCGCGAGCGTTCGTGGCTCTTTGCATTTACACTGTTAGAGCAATGCGGTTGCCGTCGATTGCTCTCGCGTTGATTCTCGGCACAGCCCTTCCGCTATTCGCAGGGCAAGGCGGACCGCCAGCGGGCGCGCCGGCACCGGCACCGCCGCCAGGTCAGAATGTCGTCTCGCCGCCGCCGCTGGGACGAGTGTTCGCATCCGAACAAGGTCTCATCTTCAACGCCATTCGCCCGGACAAGGTGATGGACTTCGAGACTGTGCTCGCGAAGCTGCGGGCCGCGCTCGCGAACTCGAAGGATCCGGTCCGAAATCAGCAGGGGTGGGGCTGGAAGATTTTCAAGGCCGCCGAGCCCGGTCCAAACGGCAGCGTGCTCTACGTGTTCGTCATGGATCCGGCGGTGAAGGGCGCGGATTACGGCATCGCGAAAATTCTTTCGGAGGCGTACCCGAACGAGGTCATGGACCTGTACCGGATGTACACGGGCGCGTTCGCGACCGCCGGTCAGTCCTTGATTAATCTGCAGGCCATTCCTTCGCTCAACGCCAACCCGTCGCCGGCCGCCCCGGCTTCCGACGGAGCGCCAGCCGCCGGCGGCGCGGCGCCTTCCTCGTCCGGCGCTCCAAAACGGTAGCCGCCGATCGGCGGACCGATCAGAAACCGAGATTTATTCCGGCGTAGATCCGGTGCAGAGTTGAAAACAGCGGCGAACCGCGAAGCTTCAGCACGCGGTAGTCCACACGTACTTTCAGCGGCCCGACCAGGCCGATCTTCGCGCCGCCGCCCGTGTTGAAGATGAGATTCGTTTCCTGATGCGTCTCGCCAAGGCGTTCGCGATATCCCCCCGTGCCCGTCGTCCAGTAGAACTGCATGCCCGCAATCGGAATCGGTGTCTGCAGATAGAAATTTCCCATCCCTGTCTTCAGAGACGGCGCTGCATGCTTGGCGTCTTCGTTCGTGGCGGCATATTCGAATTCGACGCCCATGATGAGAAACCCGGCGCCGATCGCGAATCCCTTTGTCGCGTGATTGGCTGGTGTCGTCACCGTACCGAGAAACAAGGTGCCGTCAGCACGCGCGGGGCGAGAGAACGCAATGACGAGCAGGCAGACAAGCGGCAGAAGCCGTCGGAGTCGCATGATTCCGAATGATACGATCGAGCCAGGCTCAGCTCGATGAACTTCGACGTCACACCCGATCAGGAGCTGCTGCGGCGCAGCATTCGCGAGTTCGCGGAAACCGAGCTAAGACCTCACGTTCGCGAATGGGATGAAGCCCAGGAATTTCCGCGCGGCCTGTTGCCGAAGCTCGCCGAACTCGGGTTGATGGGCATCCAGTTTCCCGAAGAGTTCGGTGGCGCCGCGATGTCGGCGGTCGACTACTGCATCTGCATCGAGGAGCTTGCCCGCGTCGATCCATCGGTCTCGCTGACCGTGGCGGCGCACAATGGGCTCGGCGCCGCGCACATCGCGATGTGCGGCACCGACGAACAGAAGCGGCGTTACCTCATGCCGCTGGCAGGCGGCGAACGGCTCGCGGCGTGGGGACTGACCGAGGCCTCGGCTGGCAGTGATGCGGGCGCCATGCGTTCCACGGCGGTCCGCGACGGCGATTGCTGGGTGATCAATGGCACCAAGCAGTTCATCACACATGGACGCACCGGCGATCTCATCGTCGTGATGGCGGTTACGAACAAGTCAAAAGGCAGCCGCGGCATCACGGCCTTCATCGTCGAGCGGGGCACCACCGGATTCCGCGCGGGCAAGAAGGAAGACAAGCTCGGCATGCGTGCCAGCGAGACGAGCGAAGTGATCTTCGAGAACTGCCGCGTACCGCCTTCGCAGGTGCTGGGCCAGGAAGGGCAGGGTTTCATCAACGCGCTGCAGGTGCTCGACGCGGGCCGAATCGGTATTGCCGCTCTCGCTGTGGGTCTCGCACAGGGATCGTACGAAGCGGCACGCAACTACGCGTTCGAGCGCCGCCAATTCGGCCAGCCGATTGGGACCTTTCAGAGCATTCGCGCCAAGCTGGTCGACAATGCGACCCGCATCGAAGCGGCGCGGCTGCTCACCTATCGCGCGGCATCATTGAAGCATGCAGGCCGGCGAACGACGCTCGACGCCGCAATGGCCAAACTGTATTCCAGCGAAATTGCCGTACGCGTCACCGAAGATGGTGTCCAGATTCACGGCGGGTATGGCTTCGTCAAGGATTACCCGGCCGAGAAATACTTCCGTGACGTCAAGCTGACCACGATCGGCGAAGGCACCAGCGAGATTCAACGGCTTGTCATCGCCCGGCAGTTGATGATTCCGCCCCTGGCGTGATGGTCTCGCCGCTTGCCGAACGCGTTCTCGCCGGGGATCCGCGCGGCGTCGCGCGCGCCATCTCGCTCATCGAAGACGAATCGGCGGCCGGAGCGGACCTCGTCCGCGAGATCTATCCGCGCACCGGCCGCGCGTACGTGATTGGTGTGACGGGTCCTCCAGGTGCCGGAAAAAGCACGCTCGTCGATCGGATGACAGGCGAATTGCGCAAGGCGGGACAGTCCGTTGGCATTGTCGCCGTGGATCCGACGAGCCCGTTCTCGGGCGGCGCGATTCTCGGCGACCGCGTGCGGATGGCTTCCCACTTCGGCGACGAGGGGGTGTTCATTCGGAGTATGGCGACGCGGGGCCATCTCGGCGGGCTTGCGCGCGCGACGAGCGACGTCGCGCTTGTCCTCGATGCCGCGGGAAAGGATGTCGTGATCATCGAGACTGTCGGCGTCGGTCAGGACGAGGTGGACATCGTCCGTACCGCGGACGTATCGATCGTTGTGCTGGTGCCAGGCGCGGGCGACGAAGTGCAGGCGCTCAAAGCGGGCATCATGGAAATTGCTGATATCTTCGTGGTCAATAAGGCCGATCGCGACGGCGCCGATCGGCTCGCACAGTCGGTCGTCGCGATGCTCGCACTGGAGACGTTCGAACCCGACGATTGGCGTCCTCCGATCCTCAAGACGGAAGCGACGACCGGAGCGGGCGTACCAGAACTGATCGCCGCCATCGATCGGTTCCGGGCGCACTCAGAAGGGGAGCGGACGGCCCGCCGCCGGGAGCGTCAGGAGTATCGGTTGCGCGATCTGCTCTCGCATCGCTTTCTGCAGATGGCGGAACAGGAGCTTGCGCCGGGCGAGTTTCAGCGCCTCGTGGATGGCATCGCCGCACGCAGCATCGATCCGTATTCAGCAGCCAATGCAATCATCGACAGGGTACGTAGGGCGGGTCCCGCCGAGGACCGGAAGGCCGCCGAAGGCGGACCGGCCAGGCCGAAGGCCGTCCTCGACCACGTCGGCATCGCTGTTCAGGACATCGACAAGTCGCTCGCTTTTTTCCGGGACGCGCTCGGTCTCGAGGTGGAGGTTCCCGAGGAGGTCGCCTCGCAGCGCGTCCGCGCGCACTTCATCCCCATAGGCGAATCGTCAATCGAGCTGCTGGAGGCGACGGCGAGCGACTCGGCCATCGCGAAGTACGTCGAGAAGCGCGGCCCCGGCATTCATCACATCACCCTGCGCGTCGACGATATCCGCGCCGTGCTCGACCAGTTGAAGGCACGAGGCGTGCGGCTCGTTGATCAGGAACCACGCCCGGGTGCCGAAGGGTCGCTGGTCGCGTTCATTCACCCGTCGGCGGCGCACGGTGTCCTCGTCGAGCTGACTGAGAAAGGAGCCTGATGCAGCGAGCAGAGATAGGAATCATCGGCGGCTCGGGTCTGTACGACATGGCCGATGTGACCGCACGCGAAGAAGTGACGGTCACAACGCCGTTTGGTGAGCCATCCGCCCCATATGTGCTCGGCACCCTGCGTGGCAAGCGCGTCGCCTTTCTTGCGCGGCATGGCGGCGGCCACCGTGTGTCGCCGTCGGAGCTGAATTTCCGCGCCAACATCTTCGGCATGAAGACCCTGGGCGTCGAATACATCCTCTCGGCCAGTGCAGTCGGCAGCCTGAAGGAGGAGTACAGGCCCGCGGACATCGTCATCCCCGATCAGTTCTTCGACCGCACGAAAGGGCGTCCCAGCAGCTTCTTCGGCCGCGGTCTGGTTGGACACGTCGGTTTCGCTCACCCGTTCTGCAAGATCCTCAGCGGCATCGCCTACGACAGCGGTAAGAAGGCCGGTGCGACCGTGCACAACGGCGGCACGTACGTCTGCATGGAAGGGCCACAGTTCTCGACACTCGCTGAATCGAAGCTGTATCGATCTTGGGGCATGGACATCATCGGCATGACGAACCTGCAGGAAGCGAAGCTCGCGCGCGAGGCCGAAATCTGTTACACGACCATCGCCCTGGTGACCGATTACGACTGCTGGCATCCCGACCACGATTCAGTGACCGTCGAGATGGTGATGGCAACCCTCGGCCAGAATGCCGCGACCGCGCAGCAGATCATCGCCGGGGCTGTCGAGCGCCTGCCCTACGAGCGCACGTGTGAATGCGCGTCGGCGCTGAAATACGCGCTGGTGACCCGGCCCGAAATGGTGCCGGATCAGATCAAGAGGGATCTCGCACCGATCATTGGGCGCTACATCCCATGAAGCTCATCGTCACCGGCTCGATTGCATTCGACTACTTGATGCAGTTTCCCGGGAAATTCACCGAACACATTCTGGCGGAGCACCTGCAGCGGGTGAGTCTCAGCTTTCTCGTCGACTCGATGGACAAGCGGCGAGGCGGGTGTGCGCCGAACATCGCGTACACGCTGGCCCTGTTGCGGGAGCGTCCGTATCTGCTGGCGACGGCCGGGCAGGATTTCAGGGAATACGACGAGTGGCTGCAGGCCGCCGGCGTCGACACGTCGCACGTGCGCCACGTTCCCGATAAGTTCACCGCGTCGTTTTTCTGCAGCACGGACATCGAGAACAATCAGATTGCCTCGTTCTACATCGGTGCGATGGCCAATGCCTCCGAGCTCTCGCTGCGCACCGTTCATGACCCCGGCCTGGTGATCATTTCGCCGAACGATCCGGGTGCGATGGTGCAGTACGCCGAAGAGTGCCGGACGATGGGTGTTCCATTCATCTTCGATCCCAGTCAGCAGATCGCGCGTCTCTCAGGCGACGAGCTGCGCGTGGGGATTTCCGGCGCCCGCCTGGTCATCTGTAACGACTACGAGTTCGAGTTGATTCGCCAGAAGACCGGAATGGACGAGCCGCAGCTGCTGCAGCAGGCGTCCGCACTCGTGATCACTCGCGGAGAAAATGGTTGCTCAGTCTACGAATCGAGCACACGCAGCGATGTTCCCGCCATCACGCCGCATCGAATCGTCGATCCCACCGGTGTTGGCGATGCCTTCCGCGGCGGGTTGATGAAAGGGATGGCGGTCGGCAAGTCACTCAAGGAATGCGCGCAACTCGGCACGGTCGCTGCGACCTACGCGCTGGAGCATCTCGGGGGCCAGAGCCACGCGTACACGATCAAGGAATTCACCGAGAGGTACGCAGAGCATTTCGGTCCACTTACTCTTTAGTGTCGCCGCAATCTTCACTGACTCTCATGACTACGCTGGCGTTACGGGCCACAGAGACACAGAGGCACGGAGGCTTCAAATATCTCCGTGATCCCCTGTGTCTCCCGTGGTTCGTACTGAAACGCTAGCGGTCGAATGATTCTCGTCGTCCTGATTCCGTCAGTCGGATGACGTAGCGCTCGGGATTTTTGCGGAACCGTTCCTGCAACTCCGCGAGGCTGCTTGCGCCGCCGTAGCTGATCGCCGAGATCAGATGCTTGAGCATGTCGCGCAGAATCGGCCGTACAGACCCTCGAGCCGGCACCGCCACTTCCATGCCCTCCGCGCCCAACGCCTCGACGTCCGCGGCCTCGAGATCCTCGACGTCGAGGCGGTCGACGATCGCTTCAAGCGATGCCATCCCGCGGAAGACCTTGAAGGGCACGCGCACGGTCTTGTGAGACTCAGGAACGACGACCGGCTTCTGGACGATGTCGCCGGGGGTTTCGGTCGTGCCGGCGAGCGCGCTGCCGAGCATCACGGTGTCGCCACCGAAGGTCAACGCCTGGACGAACGCGCCGTCGCGCCGCACGCCTCCGTCGGCGACGAGCGGTACGCGGCCGGCCGCCGCCTCGCGGCACTCGACGAGCGCCTGGACCTGTGGGACGCCGAAGTTTGTGTTCAGACGCGTCGTGCATCCGCCGCCTGGTCCGATGCCGACCTTGATGCCATTGACGCCGCGTTCGAGCAGAAAACACGTCCCCTCAGCGGTCGCGACGTTGCCGGCCACAAGCTGAACGCCGTCGAATTGTTTCCGGAACGCCTCAATCGCGCGCGCCATCACCACGGAGTGGCCGTGCGCGATATCGATGACGATGACATCCACGCCCGCGCGAATCAGTTCGGCCGCCCGCTCCAGATAATCGCCCTTCGCGCCAATGGCCGCGCCGACGCGAAGCCGTCCCTGTTCGTCGCGCGTGGCAAACGGCAGCTGCCGCTGGTGAACGAGATCCTTCGCCGTAATCAGCCCAAGCAGCGTGTCGTCCTTGCCGACCAGCGGCAGCTTCTTGATCTTCTGCGCGCGCATGACCTCCTCGGCCGCGCCGAGATCCGGTGTGCCGGCCTGAACGACCAGCTGCGCACGTGGCGTCATTCTGCTGGCAACGGTTCCCTCCGCCCGATCGACGAACCGTAAGTCGCGCGTCGTCAACAATCCGTGCAGCCGGCGACGGTCGTCAACGACCACCAGCGTTCCGACACCCGTTGCGCGCATCCGCGCTGCGGCGTCGGCCAGGCTGGCGGTCGCGGCAATCGTGTATGGGTCATTGATGATGCCGTGCTGCTTGCGCTTGACGATCTCGACTTCTCGAACCTGCGGCTCGATTTCACCGCTTCGGAAGCCACGATCGATGACGCCGATCCCGCCTTCTTCCGCGACGGCAATCGCCATTTCCGATCGCGTGACGGTGTCCATGTTTGCCGAGACGATGGGCCGCTTGAGCGTGACACCGGTCGCGAAGTGGCAGGTCAGGTCGATGGTCGCGGGATCGCGCCGCTCGACGACGCTGTACTGCGGATTGAAGAGGAAGTCATCGAACGTGGCGCCACGGACGAAATCAATGAGTGACATCGATGAAATTTCCGAATTTACCGATTTACGAATTCAATGTGACAATCGCAATCAGACAATTCGTAGATTCGTAAATCCGTCAACTTCACGATCTCCATAGTGTCATCGCTGCCAGCGTGTACACGGCGGCGGCGCTCAGCAGCGTCACAGAAAATCCCCAGTTCATTGCGATAAACACGGCGAGCGTGGCGCCAACGACCGAGAACGCGCCATTGATGCCCCAGCCCCACGGAATGATATCGGCCCGATCGGCCGCGATCAGTCGCATGCCGCCCGGCATCGGCATGCCGAGCAGAAAGCCCGCGGGGACAACCAGGATGACGGCGAATGCGATCCGGCCGGGCAGCGTCCACGCGACGCCCACATCGACCAGCCGCGCGAGGCCGAGCGCGGCGGCGCAAGCGACAATCGCGATGCCCACCAGTGCTCTGACCGTCACGGTGTGGACTCGTCCATGTGCTACACGCCGGCTGACGAGCGAGCCGAGGCCGGTACCGAGCAGGAGAGAAAACAGCGTCACGGTGAGCGAGTACACCGGATGGCCGAGCAGCAGAACGAACCGCTGCAGCAGTGCCACTTCGAGCAGCATGAATCCGGCGCCGAGCGAGCCGAAGTACATCAGCCACCCTCCCCACCCGCGGCGCGGCCGCTCCCCACCGATGACGAGCGGGCCAATCACAAACAGCACGACGAGCCCGGCGGAAATCGCGATGAGCGTCATCAGCGCGCTCAGGCCGTTGCCAAACAACATGCTGCGACCGAATGCCACCTGCAGCTGGTCGCGCAGACGCGTGGTGTGAAAGAAGAATGGCCGGTCGTCGGTCGTCGCGGATTCGTCGAGCGGGTACGACGAGAGGAACTGTTGCCGGTTGCCGGCGAGGATCAGGCGCCGGTAATCGGCGGCGCTGGTTCCCGTGCGCTGCATCTCGATCGGATCCTCTGCGGACGCTGCCGCAGGCAGCCCTGGCGCATAGAGCACCGAAAAGCCGAGATCCTCGCTGACCTCGCGGAGCTGCGCCACATCCGCGGACGTGAATGGCTGCCTCTTCAGGAGAAACGTCGCAACCCGGTCGTAGCGGACGATCGCGAGGTGCTGTGACGCGTCGAGCCCGCGATCCGCACACGCCTCCTGCGCAAGCGACACCAGACGAAGCCCATCGAACACCCAGCGTGTGATGGTGAGCACTCCCTCGTCGGTCAGGTGGTCGAGGTATTCGCCAAACGCCTCCTTCGTATAGAGCGAGTTCTCCGTCAGCGTGTAGGCGCCGGCGGCTGTGGCCGCCCACGTGTCGACGAGCGATGCCTGAATCACGTCGTAATTCGACTGGCTCCTTCGCACGAAGTTGCGGCCGTCATCCACATGAATGCTCACGCGCGGGTTTGCGTACACGCCGCCAGAGTAGTCGCGAAAGCGATCGAGCATGACGTCGCGCGCGATGATCGGGTTGATTTCCACCCCATCGACGTGTGCGGCGCCGAAGATGAGCGCCGACAGCAGATCACGGCCGCCGCCGGGTCCGATGACGAGCGCGTTGAACCCGCCCTTGCGTTCGGCCAGGTGATAACCGATCGCGGTCAGCTCATAACGCAGGTACGAGGCGTCCGGGATGCCGCCGACGACTTTTAATATGGGTGTCGACGCCGCGGAGTCGATATCCATGAACAGCGACGCTGCTCGCGCACCCGCGAACCGTGGACTGAGCGACCAGTCGCCGTGCGGGCGGTCGTAGACCGCTACGCGCGAAAACGAGTTCCACTTGCTGAAGAGGACGCGATCGCCGACATGACCCTTCGTGTCCACGAGGTCAAACGGCGAGACGCCGCTGGTCTGGGCCAGAGCAGCCGTCACAAGGAGCCCAAACGCCGCTGCCGCGAAGCTGCGTCGCCGCGCCGGAGGCGCAAAGGTGATCGCGGCGATCGCTGAAAGGGCAGCGGCCATGATGACGACCCCGGGCGCTCCAATCCAGTTAAGCAGCGGAATCAGCGCGAGACATCCACCTGCCGCGCCGATCAGGTCGGCTGCGTACAGCACGTTGATGCGGTCGGTCATCCGTGAAAAGGCAACCGACATCACGCCGCCGCCGGTGAAGAACGGAAGCGCCGCGAGTGCATAGATTTCGAGCATCAGCTCAAGGTTTTCAGCCGAGTAATTCAGGCCGACGCGTATGCGTACAAGGCACGCCAGCGCCACGAGTGTGGCTAATGCATGAGCCATGGCCACGGACGCGAGCAGCACACCGGTATCGATCGATGCCAGCGGCCGCCGCAGCAGGTAGACCGCGACCCCGCTGGCGCTCAGACCGAACAACGCGATGGAAATCGCGAGGAATGCAAAGTGGTAATACATCGTGACCGAAAAGATCCTTGTGAGGGCCAGCTCGGTCATCAGCAACGCCGCCGACACAGCCGCCACACCCGCGATCGCGGCGCGATCGGTACGGCGGGCGGGACGTGCGGGCGCCGCACCCCCCGCTGTGATCACCGGCATCTGTTCATCGCCCGGATTGGGTCGCAAATCGGTCTCAGTGAGAGGCGACATGCTGGCACTGTTTCCGTCATTTCATTCGGAGTCTAGCAGGAACATGCTTTGCAGCCGGGACCAAGCACGTGCATCGTGCGCGTTTGACGACGTGAAGACTCGGCTGCGGCGGCGAGCAAGACGGAGGGACCCATGAGGATCGTGATGACGGCAATGGCCTTGCTGATGTGCTGTGGCGAGGTGCGCGCTCAGGGTACGCACGGGACCTTCCGGAGCGCCGTCGATCTCGTTTCGTTGAATGTGATCGTGACCGACGCCCGCGACCGTTTCGTGACGGGCCTCACCCAGCACGATTTCTCTGTCTTCGAAGACGGCGTCCAGCAGGACGTGTCGTACTTCGCGGCCACGAACGTACCGCTCGATCTCGCGATTCTGCTGGATACCTCCTCCAGCATGAGCGACAAGCTGGCGACGGTGCAGGAAGCGGCAGTTGGTTTCGCGTCGCATCTGCGGTCTGGCGATCGCGTTACAGTCGTGTCCGTCAAGGACAGCGCACGCGTGCTGCACGATCTGAATGGCGACGTCGCCGGGGCGTGCGAAGCGATTCGCAAGACATCGGCGAGCGGCGGCACCGCGCTCTATAACAGCATTTACACCACGATCAGGCAGATGCAGAAGGTGCACGCCTCCGACGAGGGTGAGTTCCGACGTCAGGCGATTGCGGTCCTGACCGATGGCGACGACACCACGAGCCTCGTCACCTTCGACGACCTGCTGGCGGTGGCCAAGCAGGCGGGTATTGCGATTTACACGATCGCGTTGAAATCGCATTACCCCACCATCCTGCTCGGCGCGATGAAAGAGAACGCCGAGTCCGATTTCGCCATGAAGGCGTTGGCGCAGGAGACCGGCGCCCGCTCGTTTTTCCCGACCGATATTTCACAGCTGGCGGGTGTGTACAGTTCCATCACTCAGGAACTCGCGAGCCAGTATGCGCTTGGCTACACCTCAAACAATTCGAAGCGTGACGGCGGCTTCCGCAGGATCTTCGTCCGCGTGGACGAGCCGAACGTGCGCGCCCGCACTAAGTCGGGTTACCAGGTAACGAAGGCGCAGGCATCATCCGACCGCCAATCGCCTACGGCGACTCGATAGCGAGCCACGTGCGGCGCGGACCTTGAGGTCCGCGATACGATCGACCGGTGCGCGCTCTCCTCGCGCTGACAGCCGTCACCTGGCTTGCGCTGCTGATTCTTGCTCCGGTGCTGCCGGTTCCAATCGCCGCGACCCTGTACGCGCTCGGATCGCGCATCTGTCATCAGCGGCCTGAGCGATCGTTTTACCTGTTTGCCGCACAGCTCCCGGTATGCGCGCGCTGTGCGGGTATCTATGCGGGCGCTGCCGCCGGATCGCTGCTGATGCTGAGCGCATCGGTTCGAGACCAGCTGTTTTGCTATTCTCCGCGGACGGTGCTGCTTGCCGGGGCGCTGCCCACGTTGATCACCGTCACGATCGAGTGGAGCGGCGCGTGGGCGGGCGCGAACGATGCGCGCGCGGCCGCAGGTATGCCGCTTGGTCTCGTAGTCGCGTTCGTGGTGGCGAGAGCCGCGGCTACGCTACACTACGGCGAATGCGTGCCACGACGGCCGATCGCGAACAATCGGCCATTTACACTTATCTGATCTGCCTCGCCGCGTGGGCAATCCCTGGCGCCGGCCATCTTCTTCTCGGGCGAATTCAGAAGGGCGTCACGTTTATCGTCGCGTTGACGCTCATGTTTCTGTGCGGCCTCTGGCTGGAAGGTCGGCTCTTTCCGGTGGAGGTTCGGCAGCCGCTGGTCGCGCTCGCGGCGCTGGCCGACATGGGGATCGGCGTTCCGTTCTTCATCGCGCGCGGTGCCGGCGGGGGCGCCGGGCGCGTCGTCGCGCTCAGCTACGAATACGGCAACGCGTTTCTCATCGTCTCGGGCCTACTGAACATGCTCGTCGTGCTCGACGCGTTCGACATCACGCAGGGACGCAAATGACGTCCCACGCAGGGCTGATGATCCTGTTCGCGTTGTTCGTATCGGTCGTCTTTGCGGCGCTGATGCGCGACGATCCCAAACAGCAGCTCCGGTTCGGTGGGCAACTGTTCGCGGCATTCGTCGTTGGCGGGATCGCACTCGGCTGGATCCTGTACTTCTTCCCGCTGTAATTCAAAATTCAAAATGCAAAATTCAAACACGGAATGTTTGCGCGATCCGAGCGAATGTCGCAACAACCTCCATCCCGTTGTGGCGAGCACCAGTGCTGTTTGCATTTTGCATTTTGAATTTTGAATTCCCGCGCATTTCTCTCCCATTGGGGTCCGGTCCTGATCTACATGGCCGTGATCTTCTACGTCTCCTCGCTGCAGCAGCCGCCGCTGCCGCCAGGCATATCGGACAAACCGGCCCACGCATTTGGCTACTTTGGATTCGGGCTCGTGATCGCGCGAGCGCTGGCCGGTGGGCTTCCGCCGCGCATCACGCTGCGACAGGCGCTGATGGGTCTTGTGCTCGCGTCGCTCTACGGGATCACGGATGAACTGCATCAGCGCTTCGTGCCGGGCCGCACAGCTGACATTGCCGACTGGTATTCCGACTCGATCGGCTCGGCGATCGGCCTGTTTGGCTCTTGGGCGTGGGGTATAATTTTCGCCCGCCGTGGCTTTTGACAACCTGCTTCTCGACCGCGACGGTCCCGTCGCGATCCTCACGGTCAACCGTCCCGCCGTTCTTAACGCTCTCGATACCCCGACGACCGACGAGCTGCGCCGAGCGATCCTGGAGCTGAAGCACGATGCCGCGATTCGCGTGGTGATCATCACCGGCGCAGGTGAAAAATCGTTCATCGCGGGGGCCGACATCAACGAGCTCGCCGCACTCAAGCCGACGCAGGGCAAGGACCATGCGCAGCGGGGACAGCACGTGTTCGATCTGATCGAGAACATGGGCAAGCCCGTTATCGCAGCGATCAACGGATTCTGTCTGGGTGGCGGTTGTGAACTTGCGATGGCCTGCACGCTGCGCATCGCCGCCGATACAGCGCGCATCGGCCAGCCCGAGATCAACCTCGGAATTATTCCAGGGTATGCGGGCTCCCAGCGCCTGTCGCGGCTTGTGGGCAAAGGGGTCGCGCTCGATTTGTTGCTGACCGGACGGCAGATCAAGGCGGACGAAGCGCTCGCCATCGGTCTGGTCAATCGCGTTGTGCCCGCCGTCGAATTGATGTCCACGGTGAAGGCAGTGGCCAGTGAGCTCGCGTCGAAGGCGCCGATCGCGATGCGCTACATCATTGAAGCCGTCAACCGCGGGCTCGAGGTCTCGTTCGAAACGGCGCAGATCCACGAGGCGACGCTGTTTGGGCTGGTCGCATCGACCGCCGACATGCGCGAGGGGACGCGCGCGTTCCTCGACAAGCGGAAAGCGCAATTCAAAGGCGAGTAGGGCGGTGGCCGGCTATCGCTTCGCCATCGTCGTCTCACGTTTTAATGAGGAGATCACAGAAGGCCTGCTGCAGGGCGCCCGCAAGCGGCTTGCCGAAGCGTCGGTGCCGGACGAGAACGTGACCATCATCCATGTTCCAGGGGCGTTCGAGATTCCGATCACGGGGCAGCGTCTTGGCGAAAGCGGCGAATACGACGCGATCATCTGCCTCGGGTGCCTCATCAAGGGCGAGACGATGCACTTTGAATACATCTCGGAGGCCGCTTCGCACGGCATCATGCAGGCCGCGGCGGCGACAGGCGTCCCGATGGCGTTCGGCGTGCTGACCGCTCTGACGGAGGAGCAGGCGGTGGAACGCTCGCGGAGCGGTCCGGACAACAAGGGGTCGGAGGCCGCGGCGGCGGCTCTCGAGATGGCAAAGCTGTTTCGCAAACTTGACGAGGCGATCGGCGGATGACCGCGGGGGTCGAACGCCGCTCGACCGAGCGCCCCGCGCGCGAAATCCGGCATCATGCCCGCGAAGCCGCCGTGCAGATGCTCTATCAATGGGAAGTGGGCAAGGTCTCGATGTTCGAGGTCAGCCAGACGTTCTGGACCTACGCGCCGTCGGAATCGGAACCGCTCAGCGACGACCTTCGCGGCTTTGCGACGCGATTGGCCACGGGGGTGGCCGGCACGGTCACCGACCTCGACCCGCTGATCGGTCAGGCGGCCGAGAACTGGCGCGTCGAACGGATGAACGTGCTCGATCGCCTCATCCTTCGGCTTGCCGTCTACGAATTTCTGCACGAGCCGGGCACGCCCGCAAAAGTCATCATCAACGAAGCACTCGAGCTGGCGCGCACGTTCAGCACCGACGATTCCGTCAGGTTCATCAACGGCGTTCTGGACGCCGTTCGCCGCTCACTGTCACGCGAATGAGCACACTGCAGGAGTCCGATCAGGTCGTTCAGCGCCGCGCCAATCTCGAGGAGCTGAAGAAGCTCGGCGTAGACCCGTATCCACATCGCTTCGAGGCGGACGCGCCGATTGAAGCCGTCGTTCGCCAACACGGCGACAGCTCCCGCGAGCAACTCGACGAAGCGAAGCCGCGCGTTCGTCTGGCGGGCCGGATTCTGGCGATCCGTCCGTTTGGCAAAGCGAACTTCGTCGTTATTTCCGATGGCCGCGCACGAATTCAGGCGTACATCCGCCAGGACACGCTTCCGGCACGCGAATTCGACATCTTCAAACTGCTCGATCTCGGCGACTGGGTGGGCGTCGAAGGGCCGTTGTTCCGCACGAAGACGAACGAACTGACCGTGAATGCGCAGCGGCTCGACTTCCTTGCCAAGTGCCTTCTGCCGCTGCCGGAAAAGTGGCACGGGCTGCAGGATATCGAGATCCGGTACCGGCAGCGCTACCTGGATCTGATCGTCAACCCCGATTCACGGCATGTCTTCGAAGTCCGCAGCCGCGTCATCACGGCGTTTCGCGAGTTCCTGATTGCGCGCGGGTTTCTCGAAGTCGAGACGCCGATGATGCAGCCGATTCCCGGCGGTGCTCTCGCGCGTCCGTTCGTGACGCATCACAACACGCTGGACATGCGGCTGTTCATGCGGATCGCGCCGGAACTCTATCTGAAGCGCCTCACGGTGGGCGGCATCGAGAAAGTATTCGAGATCAACCGCAATTTCAGAAACGAAGGCATCTCGACGCAGCACAACCCGGAATTCACCATGCTGGAGTTTTACTGGGCGTATGCGGACTACAACGACCTGATGACGCTCACCGAGGAGATGCTGCCGTTTGTTGCCGCCAAGGCTGCCGCCGGTGACGCCGTGACGTTCAACGGCCACACCATCTCGTTCAAGCCGCCGTTCCGGCGGCTGTCACTGCGAGAGGCGGCTCGTGCGGCAGCGTCGAGAAAACTTGGCGTCGACGTGACGCCGGATGTGTTTCGCTCCAGGGAAACAGCGGCCTCCCTCGCGGCGAGGCTCGAGATTCCCATTGCGCCGGGAATCGGGCCAGGGAAGATCACAGCGGAAGTCTTCGAAGCGCTCTGCGAGCAGGATTTGCTGCAGCCGACGTTCGTATACGACTTTCCGACGGAGGTCTCTCCGCTTTCCAAGCAGCGGCCCGATGATCCGGACACGGTCGAGCGATTTGAGCTGTACGCGGGCGGTTTCGAGGTTGCCAATGCGTTCAGCGAGCTGAACGATCCGGTCGAGCAGCGTCGGCGGTTCGAGGATCAGCTGCAGGAGCGTGCGGGTGGAGACGAAGAAGCGCACGCGATGGACGAGGATTACATCCGCGCGCTCGAGTTCGGCATGCCGCCGGCGGGTGGTGAAGGGGTCGGCATCGATCGCCTCGTCATGCTGTTGACCGGCAGCCCGTCGATTCGCGACGTAATCCTGTTTCCGTTGATGAGACCGAAATGATGGTTGGTGGTTGGTGGTTAGTGGTTCGTGGGTGGCGGCAAGGGCCGCCGCCGCGTACCTGCGACTTCCAACCACCAACTACCGACCACCCACCACTAACCAGTGTCATTTGAACTGTTTGTCGCCCTCCGTTATCTCTTCGCACGCCGCAAACAGGCGTTCATCTCGCTGATCTCGCTGATCTCGATGATTGGTGTCGGCGTCGGCGTGATGGCGCTTGTCATCGCCCTGGCGCTGATGACGGGGCTGCAGGGGGAGCTGCGCGACAAGATTCTGTCGTCGCAGGCGCATATCTACGTCTGGAAGAACGGCGGGATCACCGATTACCTTCCCGAGGTGCAGAAGCTGCGACAGGTGCCGGGAGTTGTCGGCGCGGCTCCCACAATCTTTGGTAAGGCGCTTGTCACCGCTGGCGAGTCGCAGGCCTTCATCAGCGTCAAGGCGATCGACCCGGCGCTCGAGCCCTCCGTGACAGCGATCAAGGACGCCATGCGCCAGGGAAGTCTCGACGCACTCGCGAACGAGCCCGAAGACGAGCCACCCGCCATTCTCATCGGCGAAGATCTCGCCAAACAGTTGGCCGTTCATCTCGGCGACCTCGTCACGCTCGTCACGCCGCAGGGCAACCTGACGCCGATGGGGGTGTTGCCTCGCACGCGCCGTGCACGCGTTGCGGGCGTTTACAACCTCGGTCTCTATGAGTTCGACTCCCAGTACGGCTTCGTGTCGCTTCCGTTTGGCGAGCGGCTGACCGGCAAGAACATGGTGGAGCTGATTCAGCTCCGCGTGAACGACATCTACGACGCGCCGCGCATCGCCGATGACGTGACCAAGCGGTTGGGCAGCACGTACGTCGCCCAGGACTGGTCTGATCTAAACCAATCCCTCTTCTCGGCCCTCGGTCTCGAGAAAATGGCGATCTCGATCACCATCGGCCTCATCGTCATCGTCGCTGCGCTGAACATCGTCGCATCGCTCATCCTCCTTGTGATGGAGAAGAGCCGTGACATCGCCATCCTGAAGACGATGGGGACGGCGCCGCGACGAGTGATGACGATCTTCATGCTGCAAGGGCTGATTATCGGCGTCACCGGAACCGTGACAGGCGGACTGGGCGGCCTGGCGCTCTGCCACATCCTGGACAAGTACCGCCTGATCAAAATTCCAGCGGACGTGTATCAGGTCGCGTACGTTCCCTTCGTCGTCCTGCCGCGCGATTTCACCATCGTCATCGTCTCGGCGATTGCGATTTGCTTCGTTGCGACTCTGTACCCGTCGCGTCAAGCCTCTCGCCTGGACCCGGTTCAGGCTTTACGCTTCGAATAAGTGCCGTTCGTAGCCGTTGAGAGCTTGAACAAGTACTACCGCGTCGGTGCGCAGCAGATTCATGTGCTGCGCGACCTCGATTTGGCGGTCGAACGCGGCGAGATGGTCGCCGTCGTCGGCGCTTCGGGGGTTGGCAAGAGCACGCTGCTGCACGCGCTCGGCGGTCTGGATCGCGTCGACGGCGGATCGGTTCGCATTCAGGAGCAGGAATTGGCGTCGATGAGCGACGCCGCGCTGGTCGAGTTCCGGAACCGCAATGTCGGGTTCGTCTTTCAGTTTCACCATCTGCTGCCGGAATTCGACGCGCTCGAGAACGTCGAGATGCCGATGCGCATCGCGCGCGAGCCCGTCAACGACGCCCATCATCGGGCGACGACCCTGCTGGGGCGTGTGGGGCTCGGCGAACGGTTGCGGCATCGACCGGGAATGCTGTCAGGCGGCGAGCAGCAGCGGGTGGCCGTTGCGCGCGCCCTGGTGATGAAACCGGCGCTGTTGCTGGCCGACGAGCCAACCGGCGATCTCGACGAGACGACTGCCGATTCACTTCACGGGTTGTTGCGCGAAATGCACGCGGAGTACGGGCTGACTTCCATCATCGCGACGCACAACCCGCGGCTGGCCGCCGCCTGTGATCGCGTGCTGCGGCTGGAACTCGGTCAGTTACGGGTGGCCTAGGTGTGATTTCTAATGACGTTGTTCACTCGGGACTCCTTGGAAAGAATGGGCGTTACCACACGTTCCGTTCAATCCACGAGGAGGCCCCGAGTGAAGCTCCATCGTAACGCCAA
>JACXTT010004405.1_pt1 | contig 20934 bp, 24 predicted proteins | sample 9270951 | NCBI WGS metagenome assembly JACXTT01 (sample SAMN15532306, study PRJNA645909) | rock metagenome | isolation source: weathered quartz diorite | place: Puerto Rico | collected 2017-06-21
CGCCCCGCTCGCGCGCGAGCTCGCGTCCGAGCTCGGCCGCACCGACTACGCCCGCGTCCGCTTCGACGCCGCCGGCCGCGTGGCGCCGATCATGGTGAGCGGCGCCTCGATCCTCTCGTCGACCACCGCCGCCGACGGCGCCGTGATCGTCCCCGCCGAACGCGAACGCTACGCCGAAGGCGAAGAGGTCGAGGTGCTGCTGTACGACTGATCAAAGCCGGCGAGAATCGTGGAACGCCAACTCGTCATTCCCGCGAAGGCGCTGAGGATTGGTCTCATCCACCCAAGTTGCGGAATTTTCTTCTCGTCATTCCCGCGCAAGCGGGAATCCAGGAGCTCCACTGATCGGCAACCATCCTCTGGATCCCCGCTTTCGCGGGGATGACGACGTGAGATGAGACCAATCCTCAGCGCGTTCGCGGCCACGAAACGGGCCGCTCTAGGGCGGCAGGTCGGCGTAGATCCGGGCGATGTCCAGCGCGGCGCCCGAGAGGAGCTCGACCGTGCCCTCGGTGACGTCGGTGTACTCCCATGCTCCGGACGACAGCCGGCGGTAGCGCTCGATGCGCGGGCCGTACGGGCTCACCATGACGTATTCCTGGAGCGACGGGACCAGCTGGTAGTGGTGCCACTTCTCGCCGCGATCGTCCTCTTCGGTGGAGCGCGACAAAACCTCGACGATCAGCCCGGGTCGGGGTAGGTCGCCCTACCGCTCGGCAGGATCCGCACGCGTTGATCGGATTGAAACACCAGGCAACCGGGCTTGCGCGCGTTCTCCAGCGCCGCTACCACGCGCGCCGCCAGCGCGTTGTGACGGATCGTCCCGCCGGCCAGGGCGACGATCTCGCCGTCGATGTACTCGTGCTTGAGCGCGCTGTCGCGTTCGTACGCGAGGTACTCGGCGTAGGAATAACGGTGACGCGCCGCGGAGGTTGCCATCCCATGGGCAAGATACCACGTAGGCGTACTCGGCGCTCCGGCGGCACGTCCACTGCAGCACGGGAGGATCGTGAGCAGCGCAAGCGAAGGCGGGCGCGAGGCGTCGCGCCGCGGCGCGTTGGGGCGGCTCGGTTGGCGTGACGTCGCCAAACGGATGCGGGCCGAGATCAAGGACGACAACGTCGGGATGCTCGCCGCGGGCGTGGCGTTTTACGCCTTTTTGGCGCTGTTCCCCGCGCTCGCGGCGCTGGTGTCGATCTACGGCTTGGTCGCCGACTCGAGCGACGTCGAGAAGCAGATCCTCGCGCTCGGCGCGGCCCTGCCGGCCGAGGCGCGCGGGCTCGTCCGCGACGAGCTCCACCGCCTCACCAGCGATTCGGCCGCCGTGCTCGGCTGGCGCACGGCGGTGAGCCTCGGCGTCGCGCTGTGGGCCGCGACCAAGGGTATGATCAGCATGATGCAGGCGCTCGACGTCGCCTACGACGTGGCCGAGCAGCGCTCGGCGGTCCGCCGCTACGGTACGGCGCTGCTCCTCACCGCCGGCGCGATCGTCAGCCTGGTGGTGGCCATCGCCGTCATCGCCGCCGCGCCGCTCGCGTTCGACCGCCTCGGAGGCGCCGGGCAAATCGCGCTCGCGCTCGTGCGCTGGCCGCTCTTCGGCGCGCTCCTCGTCGCCGGCCTCGGCGCGCTCTACCGCTACGGTCCGTCGCGCGAGCGGCCGCGGCGGCGCTGGGTCACGCCCGGCTCGCTCGTGGCGACGGCGCTCCTGCTCGTGGTGTCGATGGGCTTCTCGCTCTACGTCGGCCGCTTCGGCAGCTACGACAAGACCTACGGCTCGCTCGGCGCGGTGGCTGTGCTCCTCGTGTGGCTGGATCTCGGCGCGTACGCGATCCTCGTGGGCGCGGAGCTCGACGCCGGCGGCGCCCGGCAAACGCAGTGAAATGAAACACGTTTCACGAAAAATGAAACACGTTTCATTTCGTCCTTGAATCCAGGCCGCGGCGCTCCCATCGTCCATGGGATGGCCGGCCGGTCGCGGCCAGTGGCCGGCCACCGCGGGCAGGGGATACACGACAATAGTTTCAATTACTTAGATGTGTAACCTTACTGGCACATTCGCTGCTGGGTGCGCCTGGCCATGACTGGCAGGATCGCCCCCAAGCTGCGGCCGTCGCTCGCCGAGACGATACTCATCGTCCCCGCGGCGCACACGCGCATCACCGACGTCGCCTTCCAGCTCGAGATGTACGAGCTCTTCCACCGCAGCCTCGGCAGCCGCCTCGGCCACATGCTCGGCACGCCCGCGATCCTCCTCGGCGCGATGACGCTGATGCAGCGCGCGCCGCAGTCGATCGGCCTCGTCCTCGCCTTCGCGCTCGTGGCGCTGATGGCGCTGTGGGGCGGCTTCATCGATCGCGCCGTCGGCGTGGCGACGGCCGCGCTCGGCGGCGGGCTGGTGCTCGCCTCGGCCGCGATGGCGAACGCGCTCGGCCCGCAGGCGACGACCGTCGCGCTCGGCCTGGTGCTCGGCGGCACGGGCGTGCAGACCTTCAGCCACATGTTCGAGCCGGTCCCGCCGCCGCAGTCGGGCAGCGGCGAGTTCGTGCCGGTCGGCCGCTGGGTTCGCGCCGTTACGGTGCGCGAGCTCGCGCGCTCGTTCGTGCTCACCTTCGGGGTGTTCTACTGGCTCGAGCTGTGGGCCACGCCGCGGATCTGGCCGGTGCAGATCCTCCACCTGATGATGCGCGCCGGCTACCGCCCGGAGCTCCGCCGCCGCCTGGAGGACCGCGCCGCGCAGATCGTCGCCGAGCCGCTCAGCGACTGGCGCCGCCCGCAGCTCGGGGCCGCTCCGTCAGGTGAAGCGCCACCGCGATAGCCCACAGCGCCCCGAGCGCCTGCTTGAGCGCGAAATAGCGCGTGCCGCGAAAATAACCGTAGTCGGTGGCGAAGAACGCGAGCCCGGTCGCGAGGTACGTCACGAGCAGCGCCGTGAGCGCGCGCCGAGCCACGCCCAGACCAGCGTCACCACCCCCGCGTGCAACGAGAAGGCGCCCATCCGCCGGTACAGGCTCATCACCAGCGCGCCATCCGCCCCGGCGCGAGCCCACGCCGTATCCGCCCCATGCGCGAGCCACGGCTCCGGCGACGCGAAGAGCCACGCTCCCACCGCGACGTCCCATAGCGCCACGACCCCGATGATCGCAAAGACGGCCGTGCGGCGCACTTCCCGGCTTTAGCCCGCCGGACGCGCAGTAGAAACAAGGAACAAAAAAACTCGAGCCGGGAGAGACGTCCCGGCTCGCGTTTCGATTTGTTTCAGCCGATCAGCAGAAGGCGCCCTTCGGGATGCAGGCCATCTTGCCCCAGCAGTAGCTGCACCACTGGTTGGCGCCGCACACGGAGTCGCCGCACTTCGGCTGCTCGCAGGGGCCGTCGTGGGAGACGGAGCTGCCGGCCGACTGGGCCTTGCAGCTGTTGCCGTAGGTCTTGCCGTCGCAGCCGCACACCGGCTTGTAGAGCTCGATGCAGGCGTCGGGGCGCGGCTCGCAAGTGCCGGTCTGGTCGGCGGCGCCGCAGGTGTTGTTCGCGTAGTTGCAGAACTCGCCCTTGGCGCAGGTCTTGCCGAGCTTGCCGCCGCAGGTGTTCGCGCTCGGGCCGCACTCGCCCTTGTGGACCACCGACATGTGCGAGCGCGAGGCCTCGCAGGCGTTGCCGTAGGTCTTGCCGTCGCAGCCGCACACCGGCTCGTACACCTGGGCGCACACGTCGCCGGCCGGCTTGCACACGCCCATCTGATCGCCCGCGCCGCAGGTGGCGCCGAAGTCGCAGTACTTGAGGAAGCTCGAGCACTGCTTGCCGGCGATGCCGCCGCACTTCTCCTCGATCGGCTTGCAGCCGCAGCCGCAGTCGTCGGAGAACGGCTCCATGCCCTTCACGCAGGTGAACTTGATCACCGGGCACTGCGACGGCTTGCCGATGTAGTTCGCCAGCGGGTCGTCGGTGCACACCGGGTTGCCCTTGCCGCCGCAGACGTCGACCTTGTCGTCGCAGCAGTCGCCGTACTTGGCGCACTTGTCGTCGCAGTAGCAGTTGCCGCCGCCCGTCTTGGTCTTGCCGCCGCAGTACTGGGTCTGCCCCTTGGGCGACTCGCAGCTGCCCTTCGGCGTGATCTTCGACTTGCCGCGCGCGGTGACGTCGTCGCCCTGCTGGTCGGCCGAGTCGTCGACCGTGTTCACGCAACCGGTGGCCAAAGTCGCCGCGCCCACGGCTGCGACGAGGATGAAAGAACGAAAAGTCATGATGTCCTCCAAGAAACGAATTCCCCCCTCCCCTGCCCTCCCCCGGGGAGGGAGTTGGTCGGGTCGCGCGCACGTATATCTCCCCACGATGGCTCACGTCAACAGACATTTGCGCACCTTTCCCTTCCTGAGGCGACACGTTCGTACTCGCCGCGCCAGCTAGCGGAAAGAAAACGACCTTTACGCCTTGGTCGCGGCGAGACGGCGGCCGGCGACGAGGCAAATCGCCTCGACGGTGATGAGCGAGAACAGCTGCTGCGGGGTGATGCGCGTGCGATCGTGCTCGGCCACCGCCGGCAGCCACGTCTCGAGCTCGCGCACCACCGACTCGGTGAGGAAGCCCTGTTTCATCACTTCGGGCGAGGAGAAATCGAGCCGCGTGAGGAAGTTGAACTCGCTGTCGCGCACGCGGATGTCGAGCTCGCGATCGAGCATGAAGATGATGTCGACGAAGTCGAGCGAGTCGGCGCCGAGATCGTCGATGAGCCGGCTCGACGGCGCGATGTCGTCGAGCGGCACCGCCAAGCTCTCGGAGATGCAGCGGCGCACGGCGTCGAAGACCTTCGGGTCGATATCGCTCATCGGATCCACCTCGTGACCGCGTCGACCGATTTGCGATCGGTCGGGCGCGGCTCCTCATCGGGATAGCCGATCGGCACGAGCGCGACGAGCCCCCAGCTGTCGGGCACGCCGAGGATGGCGCGCAGGCGGCCCTCGGCGACGAGCGGGCCGGTCATCGCCGAGGCGCCGAGGCCGAGCTCGGGCGCGGCGAGGAGCAGGCTCATCAAGGCGAGCGACGCGCCGGTGAGCCCCGAGTCGCGCTCCATCGCGGCGATGCGCTCGCGCGCGCCGGCGTCGAGCTCGGGTCCGACCAGGTGCGAGAGCACGGTGTGCCCGCGGTGGATCGGCGCGATGACGACCGGCGCCTCCTCGAAGCGGGTGAAATACTCGCCGTAGGCGCGGAACGGCGCCTCGCTCGCGGGCGGCACGCAGCGCGCGACGAGCTCGATCGCCTCGCGTACGGCGGCGGCCATCGCCGCGATGGTCTCGCGCTTCTCCACCACGAAGAAGCGCCACGGCTGCTTGTTGCTCGCCGACGGCGCGGTGATGGCGGCTTCGATGAGCCGCTCGACGAGCTCGCGCGGCGGCGGCTCGGCCTTGAACCGGCGCACGCTGCGGCGCGCGCGCATCGCCTCGAGCACGGCGCTCATCCGACGAGGTACCCTCCGTCGACGGTGTGGCACGAACCGGTGGCGTAGCCGGCGCGATCGCCGAGCAGGAACAGCGCGTGCGCGGCGATCTCCTCCGGCCGGGCGACGCGGCGCTGCGGGATGCGCGACACGAGCTCCGCCTCGCCGAGCTCGCGGGTGGCGGCGAGCATCGGCGTGTCGGCGGCGCCGGGGCGGAGGCACACCACGCGCACGCCCTTCTTGGCGTACTCCACCGCGAGCGCGCGCGTCAGCGCCTCGACGCCGCCCTTGCTCGCGGCGTAGGCGGCCTGCCCGCGCACCGGGCGCTCCGCGGCGACCGACGAGACGAACAGCATCACGCCGGCGCGCTCCTTCATCATGCGCGGGATGGCCGCGCGGGCGCACAGCATCGGCCCGAAGAGGTTCACCTCGAGCTGGGCGCGCAGCCGCTCGGGCTCGCTCGCCACCAGCAGGCCCGCGAGGTTCTGGCCGGCCGCGGCGACGAACGCGTCGAGCCCGCCGTGGCGATCGCAAAAGTCCGCGAGCGCGCGCTCGATCGCCGCCGCGTCGCACACGTCGAAGGGGCAGAGCGTGCCGCCGGTCGCGCGCGCCACCTCCTCGGCGGCTTCGCGCGAGCGATGAAACCCCACGCCGACGATCGCGCCCTCCGCGGCGCAGGCGATGGCGATCGCCCGGCCGATCCCGCTCGAGGCGCCGCTGACGACGACGCGCTTGCCGGCGAGCTCAGCCATGGCCCGCCTCGATCACGATCGCCGCGTTGTGCCCGCCGAAGCCGTACGAGCTCGACAGCACGTAGCGCTGCTCGCGCCGGCGCGCGCCCTCGCTGACGTAGTCGAGATCGCACTCGGGATCGGGGTGCGCCAGGTTGATGGTCGGGTGCACGAAGCCGCGCCGCATGCAGGCGATCGACGCCACCGCCTCGACCGCGCCGGCCGCCGAGATGAGGTGGCCGATCATCGATTTGGTGGCGCTCACCGGCACGTCGTAGGCGCGCTTGCCCAACAAACGCTTGAGCGCGAGCGTCTCGATCGGATCGTTCTTGGGCGTGCCGGTGCCGTGGGCGTTGACCGCGTCGACCGCGTCGGCGGCGATGCCCGCGTCGGCGAGCGCCCGCGCCATGGCGGCGTACGCGCCCTTCCCCTCGGGGTGGGGATCGCTGATCTTGTAGGCGTCGAACGAGCTGCCGTAGCCGGCGACGAGCGCGAGCACCTCGGCGCCGCGGGCGCGCGCGTGATCGAGCCGCTCGAGCACCAGCACCGCCGCGCCCTCGCCCATCACGAAGCCGTCGCGCGTGCGATCGAACGGGCGCGAGGCGCGCTCGGGGTCGTCGTTGCGCAAGGTGGTCGCCTGCAGCGCGGAGAAGCCGGCCACGCCGAGCGGGTTGATCATCGAGTCGCTGCCGCCGGCGAGCATCACCCGGCGCTTGCCGCTCGAGATGAGGCGGTAGGCCGCGCCGATCGCGTCGGTGCCGGCGGCGCAGGCCGATACGTGGATGAGCGGCGGCGCGCCGAGGCCGTAGCGCTCCGCCATGAGGTGTACGCACATGTCGGAGGGCGTCTGCATGAAGCCGAGGCGCGCCTCGAGCCCGGCCGGCAGCGCGAAGCCGGGCTTGCGCGACGCGACCAGGTGCTCCATGGCGAAGAGCTCGAGCCCCACGCCCATGCTCACGCCCGCGTCCGGCCCGCCGGCGAGCGGCGCGGCGCGGGTGGCGTCGGCCCAGGCCTGCTCCGCGGCCGCCAGCGCGAAGGCGATCTTGCGATCGCCGAACGGCGCCGGGCGGGGCGGGGAGCAGAGCGCGGCCAGATCGATCTCGCCCGCGATGCGCGTCGGCAGGGTCGCGGTGTCGAACGAGCGGATCGCGCGGACCCCGGATTTTCCGGCGAGGAGCGCGTCGGTGAAGCTCGCCACGTCGAGGCCGATCGGGCTCACCACGCCCATGCCGGTGACCGCGACCGCCGTCACGGCGCCTCCCACAGGGCACTCGCGGCGATGCCGTCGCGGCCCTGGTAACGATGCTCGACGCGCCCATGCGCGCCCAGGAGACACAGCAGCGGCTCCGCCGGACCGAGCTCGCGCGCGCTCTCGACGCGCGGCATCGTCGTGCGTGGATCGAACGGGCGGTAGGCGATCGACAACTCGCGGAGCAAGGCGCGCGGGGCCACGCCGCGGGCGCGCGCGCCCTCCTCGCGCTCGAGCACCACCGCCGCGCCGGCGTCGGCGATCCGCTCGGACGGCACCGGCGGCTCGACGCGGTTGAAGTGGTGCGCGACGAGGAAATTGCGCTGATCGGCGACGCCCACGACGATCGCCGCGTCGACGCGGCCGTCGTCGAGCGCCATCACCGCCTGCTCGAGCGCGAGGTAGAGCTGCCCGGCGGTGGGGTAGCTCACGGTGTAAGGCCCCTCGATGCCGAAGTTCGCCGCCACGTGGTACGCCGGCATGTTGGGCAGGCAGCGAAACGCCAGCAGCGGATGCGCGCGGAGGTACCCCTCGGCGGCGAAGCGCTTCGAGGACAGCTCGCCGTCGACGAGCGAACCCTCGAGCACCGGATCGATGTCGCGCTCGCGGAACGGGATGTAGCCGACCGCGACGTAGAGGCCGGTGCGCTCGGCCGACGGCTCGAGCCGCGCCTCGGCGAGCGCGCGGCCGGCGCACACCACCGCGAGCTCGTCCTGCAGCCCCATGTACTTGCGGCTCTTCTTCTCGCGCAGGTACGGCGTGGGATTGGCGTCGTTCGCCGCGCCGTCCAGCACGATGCCGGCGATGCCGGTGGCGGCGATCATCGGATCGGCACCGCCTCGGCGAGGTCGCGCGTCCACAGCCGGTAGAGGTAGCGGCGCTGCTCGTGCACACGCTCGGAGTCGATCGCCTTCAACATGAAGGTGAGCGTGCCGCGCATCGCCGACTCGCCGGCGATGGTGGCGGAGACGTCGATCTGAGCCGCGGCGTCGAGCGCGCTCGCCATCTCGGCGGTGAGCTCCACCGCGTCGCCGGGCTGCGCCGGGCGGTGGAACTTGGCGCGCTGGATCTGCACCAAGAGCGCGCGCCGGGGCGGCTCGCCCTCGCGGTTGGTCGACACCTCCAAGAGGAACCCCGCGAGCTGCGCGGCGGCTTCGACGAGCAGCACGCCCGGGAGGATCGGATAGTCCGGAAAATGGTCGTGCAGCACCTCGTCGGTGAGCGTGACGCACTTCACCCCGCGGGCGCGCGTGCCCGGCACCACCTCGGTGATCCGATCGAGCAGGATGTACCGCACGGGGGAGCGACCATCGCAGAGGCGGCCGGGGACCACAAGCGCCGAGAGAGCTGGACAATTCCGGGCGCGCTGCGATCATGGCGGGATGTCGCGCGCGGTATGGCTCGGGGTGATGGTCGCGGCCTGCAGCGGCAAAGCGGTCGTGGACGGCGTGCCGGGCTCGGGGTCGGGCGGCTCCGGCGCCACGGGAAACGGTGGTAACGCCAATACCACCGCGAACGGAGCGGGCGGCGCCGGCGGAGCGCTGGCGAGCGTCACCTCGTCGGTCGGCTCGGCCGTGACTTCGGTGACCTCGACCGTGTCGTCGGTGGCGAGCTCCAGCTCGGGCGGCAACGACCCGTGCGTGACGACGTGCACCACGATCTACGACTGCGGCCTGAAGAAGGACGCGCAGATGATGCAGCTCTGCCCCGGCTTCAAAGGCGGGAGCGAGCTCTCGACCTTCCTCTACGGCAGCATGATGAACGGCTGCGTCGCCACCTGCGACAATCAGCCCGCGCTGATGGCCATCATCGATCCAAGCAACTGCGCCAAGACCATCGGAACCCTCAAGTCGCTGAGCCAGCCATTCGCCTGCGTCTGCCAAAAAGGCCTCAACGCCGGCTGCTGACCCGTCGTTGTTTCGCACCCGCCGTGCGGCTCGCGTGGCTTCAAGCGCGCGCGCGCGCGGCCAGGTCGCGCCAGTTCGCCAGCGTGCCGCCGTTGCCCATCGCTTGCTGGATTCCGCGGCACGCCGTCCAGCAGTCCTGGCAGCGCGACACCTCGCCCTGCTCGGCTTCGCTCGTCAGCCGGCGATGGATCTCGGCGAGCGAGTCCGCGCGGATGTTGCCGGCGGGCTTGCCGATGCGCTCGATGCACGCCGCCACGTTGCCCACGTGATCGACGTTGAAGCCCTGGACGCCGGCGCGGCACGTCGGCATCGCGCCGCCGCCGAGGAACGCCTCGAGCCGCGCGAAGTAGTCGCGGAAGAAGCGCACGTGCGGATAGCGCCGCCACAGCTCGGTCAGGTGCGGCCCCGACTCCGGCGGCGGCAGCGCGTCCGGACCGCGCCCGCGCCGCGTGCCCTTGGTCGAGAGCAGCGTGACCTGGTGGCCCACGCCGCGCGCCGCGCTCGCCTGGAAGAGCCGCTCCATGTCGCGCCAGTTCGAGTCCATCAGCACCGTCATGACGTTGACCTGCTGGCCGCCGCCGGGGGCGCTCGCCTTGAACATCTCCACCGCGCTCCAGGCGCGATCGGTGGTGCTGGCGAGGCCGCGCTTCTGGTCGTGACGCTCGGCGTCGGGATAGTCGATCGACACGCACGCGTGGGTGAGCCCCGCCTGCCATAGCGCCCGCGCGTTCTCCGGCGTGACGTACCAGCCGCTGGTGAAGAGCGCGGTGATGTGCTCCTCGGAGAAGGCGCGGACGATCTCCACGAGGTCGTCGCGCACGAACGGCTCGCCGCCCTCGATCGACACGAGGAAACAGCCGAGCCCGGCCATCTGGCGCGCGAGATCGCCGAACTCCGCGACGGTGAGCTCCTCGCTCGGATGCGCCGGATTCGGCCAGAAGTCGCAGAAGCTGCAGCGCAGGTTGCAGCGGTTGGTGACCTGGACGAGGCAGTTGAACGGCCGCCCGCGGGCGAGCCCGGCGGCGAAGCGCAGATCCTTCTTCAGAGCGTTGAGCGTCTTCATGTTCCTCCGGTCAGCCGAATGCTCCGCCGCCGCGCCACTGCGCGCCGAGCCGGCGGCCGACGTCCACGGCGAGCGGACCGAGCTCGCGGTAGGCGTCGAGCACGTCGCCCACGGCCGCGACCACCCGGGCGATCGCCTCCGCGTCGACGGTGAGCGGCGGCGTGAGCTTCAACACGTTCCATTGCTGCGAGGCCGGCTGGCACACCACGCCGAGCTCGAGCAGGCGCAGCGCGAGCCATTGCCCCAGCACCTCGCGGCAGGCGATGTCGACCACCGGCGAGGCGAGCCGCTGCCACAGCCCACCGCCGGTCGCGCCGAGCTCGACGCCGACGAGCAACCCGAGCCCGCGCACCCCGCGCACCAGCGGATGATCGGCGAGCCTCGCCGCGAGGCCCTCGGCGAGCTCGCGCCCGCGCGCCTCCGCCGCCGCCACCAGCCCTTCGTCGTCGATCATCGCCAGCGTCTCGAGCGCGGTGATGCAGCCGAGCGCGTTGCCGGAATAGGTCGAGCCGTGCAGATCGAAGCTCTTCTTGCTGCCGAACGCGCGCTCGTGGAGCTCGCGCCGCGTCAGCGTGGCGGCGACCGGCACGAGCCCCGCGCCGAGCCCCTTGCCGAGCACGACCACGTCGGGATCGACCCCTTCGTGGTGCTGGAACGCGTACAGCTTGCCGCTGCGGCCGAGCCCCGTCTGCACCTCGTCGAGCGCGAGGAGCGCCCCGTGCTTGCGGCACAGCCGCTGCGCCGCGAGCAGGTAACCCTCCGGCGGGAGGATCACCCCGGCCTCGGCCTGGATCGGCTCGACCAGGAACGCCGCCACGCGCCGCCGCTTGAGCGCCGCTTCGAGCGCGTCGATCTCGCCGAACGGAATCGCCACGCACTCGGGCAGCAGCGGCTCGAACGGCTTGCGCCAGCGCGGAAAGCCGTTCACCGACAGATCGCCGAGCCCGGTGCCGTGAAAACCGCCGGCGCAATGGACGATCGTCGCCCGGCCGGTCGCCGCGCGCGCGAGCTTCATCGCCGCCTCGACCGCTTCGCCGCCGCTCAACGACAAGAGCGCCATCGGCAGGAGCGGCCAGCGCTTCGCGAACGCCGCGCCGAGCTCCCCGGCGTGGATCTGCGGCCCGACGTGCAGCACGTTGCACAGCTCCCCAGCCAAACTCTCGCGCAGCCGCTCGACGATCCGCGGCGGATTGTGCCCGAGCGACACCGCCCCGAACCCCGCCAAAAAATCGACGTAGCGCCGCCCCCGCGCGTCCCACATCTCCAACCCGCGCGCCCCGACGAACACCCGCCCATACCCGAACGTCCCGAGCAGCTTCACGAACGCAGGGTTCACATGCGCCGCATACCGCTCGACCGCCTCCTCGACCCCGGAATGAACGTTCATTCCGCCACCTGGGGTCCGGCGTCGGCGGGCGGGGCGACGAAGCGGCGGAGGAGTTGATCGACGATGACGAAGCCCAGCGCGCAGCCGCTGCAGATGAACAGCAGGTAGACGGCGTGGTTCGGGAACCAACCTTCCCAGCCTTTCCATACGGCGAAGGCGAGGTTGAGGTTGGTCGCCGGCGGGGCGATGAGGCGGCTCATGCCGATGAGCACCGGCATCGCGGCGGTGGGGACGATCCACGCGCGCTCGGGCCAGCCGACGGAACGGGCCGCCGTGACGCCGAGCGCGAAGACTCCGATGTGCGAGAAGATCCCCGTGATCAGCAGCTCGCCGCCGGTCGCGACGTCGGTGAGCCACAAGAGGGTCCCCATCGCCAGCCACGACACGCCGAGCGCCAAGAGGCGCGGCCTCAGCGCGAAGCAGCCGCCGGCGACGAAGAACGGCGAGAGGTTGCAGGCGAACAGGTTCTCCCACGGCTCGCCGCGGCGAAAATGGTTCGCCACCTGGAAGAGGCCGAAGAGCAGCGCGACCGCGCCGATCACGCGGGCCCTGCGCTCGGCGTCCGCCGCGGCCGAGCCGCCGCTCGCCCCGGGCGACGTCATCGAAGCGGCATCCCGCTCACAGGCCACCGTCGAGGAGGATCGTCTGGCCGGTGACGTAGCTGTTCGCCAGGGCGAGCTCGGCTACGACCTTGGCGACCTCGTCGGCGCGGCCGAAGCGTTTCAGCGCCGAGTGCTTGAGGTACTCGCGGCGGAGCTCCTCCGGCACGACGCGCGACAGGCCCTCGTCGAGTAGGCCCGGCGCGACCACGTTCACGCGGACCTGCCGCGGCCCGAGGTGCTTCGACAGCGACAGCGCCATCGAGCGGAGCGCGCCGCGCGAGACGGCGTAGGGGATCGGCGTCGGCACGCCCTTGACGCCGTCGATCGAGCCGAGCAGCACCACGTCGCCGCCGCCGTCGAAGCGCGGCGCGAGCCGCTGCACCGCGAAGAACGCCCCCTGCACGTTGATCGCCGCGAGCCGGCGAAAGCCCGCGGGCGTGACCTCGCCGAGCTCGTCGAAGCGCGCCGGCTCCAGCGTCGAGGCGATGCCCGCGGCGTAGACGAGCGCGTCGATCCCGCCGAGCGCGTCGCACAAGCCGTCGAGCGCGGGACCGATCGCGTCGAGATCGGTGAGGTCGAGCCGCGCCGAGCGCGCGTCGAAACGGGCGCCGAGCTCCTTCGCCGCCGCCTCGCCGTGGCAATAGGTGAGCGCCACCCGGGCCCCGCGCGCGGCGAGCTCGGCGCAGATCGCCCGCCCGACGGTGCCGCTGCCGCCGACGACGATGCAGCGCTTCACCCCACGCCTCCGTCCATCACCACCGTCTCGCCGGTCATGTACGAGTTGGCGTCGGACACGAGGAACGCGGCGAGCTCCGCCACCTCGCCGAACCGCCCGACCCGCCCGAGCGCGCAGTGGTGCAGGTAATCGGCGAGGCGATGGTCCGGCAGGTTGCGGCCGACGCCGTCCTCGAGCAGCCCCGGCGCGAGGCACACCACCCGCACGTTGTAGCGCGCCACCTCCTTCGCCAGCGCCTCCGTCATGCCGACGATCGCCGCCTTGCTGGCGCAGTAGTGGATCGGCGCCTCGATCATCCGCACGCCGGCGAGCGAGCCGATGTTGAGCACCACGCCGCTCTTCTTGCGGATCATCCCGCGCAGCACCGCGCGCGAGGTGAGGTACGTGCCCTTGACGTTCACGTCCATCACCTTGTCGAAGTCCTCCTCCTCGAGCAGCGCGAGCGGCAGATTCTGGCTGATGGCGGCGTTGTTGACGAGAATGTCAATAGCTCCCCAGGCCTCTTCGAGCTCGCGCACCATCGTCGCGGTGCCGGGCGCGTCCAGCACCGACACCTGGTACGCGCGCCCTTCCCCGCCGAGCGCGGCGATCGCGGCGGTCGTGTCGGCGGCGGCCTCGCCCTGGCGGTTGTAGCTGAAGGACACCTTCGCGCCGCGGCGGGCGAGCGCCAGCCCGATGGCGCGGCCGAGCCCGCGCGATCCGCCGGTGACGAGCGCGCGCTTGCCCGCGAGCACGCTCAATGGTCGTGTCCCCAGATCTGCGCCTTGCCCATCGGACCGGTGTAGCGCTCGTCCTTGTGGCGGTAGAGCAGGTTGTAGGCGCAGCCGGGCATGAGCCGCCCATCCGGCAGCGCGTAATGGGTGCAGCACTTCTTGATGCGATCGACCTCGAAGGTGTGCACGTCCATGAACGCGTGGATGAAGATCGTCTTCACCAGGCTCTCGCCGATGTGCAGCCGCTCCTCCAGCTCGAGCGCGCGGTCCTCCGGGTACATGAGGAAGATCGCCCGCTTCAGGCAGCCCATGATCTGATCGCAATCGGGCACCTGCCCCGCGCTCGTCCACATCCGATCGATCGTGTCGCGCAGCGCGCTCTCGAGCTCGCCGTCGGGGCGGATGGTGCCGCGGTTCGAGATGATCTCGAGGTATTTCTCGAGCTCGAGGAAGCGCGGAAACGGCATGTAGCCTTCGTCGGTCTTGAGCAAATACGTGAGCGCGAAGCAGCTCGGGTGCGAGCACGGCAGCGGCAGGAAGTCGCTCTTCTTCAGCATCCCCTGGGTCTGCTCGTCGGCCGCGCGCACGATGTCGGGGATGGTGATGACGTTCATCGGATCGTGCGGCCCGAAATGCGCCCCGCCGTAACCGGTATAGGCCGCGGGCTGGAAGGTGAGCGACAGGATGAAGTCGTTTTCGTAGAGCAAGCGCACGCAGTCGCCGATGTGCTGATCGTTCACGCCCTTGGCGACGGTCGAGACGATGGTGGTGCGCACGCCGGCCTTCTTCAGGTTCGCGAGCGCGCGCTCCTTGGCCGCTTGTTGGTCGCCGCCGCCGCGGAGCACGCGCAGCGCCGGGTTGCTGAGCGCGTCGAGCTGCAGCGAGACGTACACCTTCTTCCTGGCGAGCTCCTCGCAGAACTCGTAGTCGGTCGCGCAGCGCAGGCCGTTGGTCGAGATCGACACGCGCGAGATCTCCTTCTTCGCCCGCGCCATGTCGAGGAACTCGAGGAACTGCGGGTGCAGCGTCGGCTCGCCGCCGGAGAGGTTGATCGTCTCGAGCGTGCCCTCCTTCTCCACCAGACCGTCGAGGATCCGCCCGAACTCCTCCTTGGTCATGTTGTAGTTGTTGCGGTTCTGCACGATGCAGATCGGGCACTCGAGGTTGCAGTGATTGGTGATCTCGATGATCGGCAAGCACGAGTGCTGCTCGTGATCGGGGCAAAGCCCGCAGTCGTCGGGGCAGCCCTCTTTCACCTCGGTCGAGTACTTCAGCGGGTGCGAGCCCTGCTTCACGTAGGTGAGCGAATTCAGGAACCAGTCGGCGTCGCCCGAGATGAGCGCCTCGCTCTTGCCGTGCTCGGGGCATTGCTTGCGCAGGTACACCTTGCCGTCGCGCAAGAGGCGCACGCCGTCGACGGCCTTGTTGCATTGCGGGCAAAGGCCCTTCGAGAACGAGTGGAACACCTCGCGCTCGGCGACGTCGGGGGTGCGGGTGAACGAGCGATCGATCAGCGGTAGGCGTTGCATCATGACCTCAACAGCGGAAGCGAGCGTTTACCGGCGGCGGCGGCGTCGAAGACGGGGTGCGGCCCTTGCCGCCCCATCCTCGCCAGCATCTCGGGATCGGCGAAGCGCGCGTCGCGCTCGCGGTAGAGGATGTTGTACGAGCAGGTCGGGATGTTGCTCCCGTCGATCTCCGGCACCCCGACGCTGCACTTCATGATGCGCGACACGTCGAAGCTCTCCTCGTCCATGTGCGAGTGGATGTAGATCGCCTTGGTGGCGCGCTCGGCGATCTTCTGCCGGTCGGGCAGAGGCAGCGGCTTGCCCGGCGGGAACATCTCCTTGAGCAGGCGCTTCAAGGTGGCGAGCACCGCCTCGCTCTCGGGTAGGCGCCCGGGATCGGCCCACAGCTCGTCCATGGTGGTGCGCATCACCTCCTCGACCTTCTCGCGCGGCTGGATGTAGATCGAGTCGCCGAGGAGCTCATAGAGCTTGGCGCGGCCGAACAGGCGCGCGTACGGCACGTAACCCGCTGTACCGTTTCCCACGCAGCCGTCAGCTTGCGCTGACGGCGCGTCGAGCATCAACACATAAGCGATGGAGTAGCAGTGCGGGTGCGCCAGCGGCGACGGCACGAAGTCGTTCGCGCCGATCTTGCCGCCGGTGTGCTCGCTGATGATGCGGTGCAAATCGGGAATGGTGATGCGCGCCTTGCGGTCGAAGCCGACGCCGCCCTGGCCGGTGAAGGTGAGCGTGTGGAGCTCGAGCGAGCAGATGTTGGGCCGCTTCATCACCAGATCGAGCAGCGGGCCGACGTCGCGATCGTTGAGGCCGGTGGCGACCGCCGGGAGGATGGTCGCGGTGACGTCGTGCTTCTCGAGCAGGTCGAGCACGCGCAGCTTGGTCGCGACGGTGTGGGCCCCGAGCATCTGCATGTCGACGTCCTCGTCGAAGGTGTCGAGCGACAGCACGATGCGCGCGTCGCACTCGGCGAGCACCTTGACGTACTCCTCGTCCTTGAGCTTGAGGCCGTTGGTCGAGATGGTGAGCCGGCGGATGCCGGCGGCGCGCGACATCTTCAGGAACTTCGGCAGCTCCGGGTGGAGCGTCGGCTCGCCGCCGGTGAAGTTGATGATGTCCATCTCGTCGTGCTGTTTCGCGAGGTGCGCGAGGATCGCCGCGAAGTGCTCCTCGCTCAGCATGTGGGCGCCCTCGTTCTTGTTGACCGTGTAGCAAATCGGGCAATCGAGGTTGCACGCCGAGGTGATCGGCACGACCGGCATGTACACCTTCTGCTGGTGCGAGGCGCACGGCCCGCAGTCGAACGGGCAGCCGTGCGACACCGGCTTCACCTCTCCCCGCGGCGGCGTGTTCGGCGACACGAACGACAGCGCGTCGAGGTACCACTCCACCGAGCTGGCGATGAGGCACTGCTGGTGGCCGTGGTCCGGGCAGAACTTGTCGAGGTACACCTCGTCGCCGATGAAGTGGATCTTGCCGTCGACCGAGCGCTTGCAGTGGGCGCACAAGCTCTTCGTCATGGTGTAGTAGACGTGCTTGGTCGCCTGCCGCACCGGCGCGCTCGCGCCTGGGGTCCCCGCGGTTTGCATCTCGAAGTCGTACGCAAGCCCGCGCGCGGCGGCAAGCCGTCACGTTCGCGCTTCGAGGACCCGCACCACGTCGTCGCCCCCCGGCAGCCCGAGCTCGGCCGCGAGCGCGCTCGGCAAGTGCGTGTCCACGCGGCGAAAGCCGGCGGCGCGGGCCGCGCGCTGGATCGCGGCGAGGTCGGCGAAATGGATGTGCACCTTGCCGCGCGCCACCACCCCGAGAAGCGCGCGGAACAGCTGCCGGAGCGGCGCGCGCCGGTTATCGCTCGCCACGCCGAAATCGCTCAGGTACAGGCCCGCCGGAAAGCCGCGGAGGAAGCGCGTGAAGCGGTGCCACATCGCGTCGACCTCGTGCCACGGGAAGTAGCCGATGAGCCCCTCGGTGATGATGGCCGTGCCGCGCGCCGGATCGACCAGGCCGCGCGTCGCCTCGAACACGCTGCGCGGCCCGGCGTCGGCGAGGGCGTCGAGCTCGATCACCTGGTGGCGCGGCGACGGCCGCCAGCCGACGCGGCCGAGCAGCGCGCGCTTGCGCGCCACCATCTCCGGCAAGTCGCCCTCGAGGTAGGTGACGTCGGGGAACTTCCGGTTGAAGCGGAGCCCCCGCGCCGACTGCCCCGCGGCGATCTCGACGATCTGCCCGATCTCGCCCGCGGCGATGGCCCGCTCGAGCGCCCAGTCGATGATGCGGTGGCGCTGCAACAGCATCTTCTCGAGCGTCATCCCGCCGTTGGTGAGCGACGCGAGCGCCATCGGCCCCTTCAGCCCGAGGTACATCGCCCTCCCCTCCACCGTGGCGAACTCCGCCGGCGCGAGCCCGTGCTTCACCCACACGTACCCGGTCATGTGCGCCGTCGGACTGATCCGCGCGCTCTCCTCCACGCTGGGCGTCGTCATCTCTCGCTCTTTGCCGCCCCCGGCGCCGCGCCGCAACTCGCGTGAATGCCCGCCCCGGCCGCGGCAACGTAGTGGCCGTGATCCGTCGGGGATGGCCCATCGCGGCGGGAACGCTGGCGGTGTTCGCGTGCAGCGGCTCGCCGGGCGGCATGCGTGCGCCGGGCGGGACGGATCCGCGCGGGCTCGTCTCGGCGCCGGGAGCGGTCGAAGCGCCGCGACCGAACGCCGGACTCGGGGAGCTTCCCATCGAGGGGAAAGCGTGCACCGTCGACAGCGATTGCCCACCCTCGGGCGACCCGTGCCACTTGTCGCTGTGCGACGGGCTCGTGTGCGTCCATGCCGTCGTTCTCGGGGGGACGCCGGTCGCCGACAACCTGAAGGGCGACTGCACCGCGCCGTATTGCGATGGGGACGGCAAACTCCAAAAGATGCCCGATCCGTCGGACAGCGACGACGGCGACGACTGCACCATCGACGCGTGCACGGACGGCTCGGCGACGCATGTCGCGGCGGCCTACGGCGCGCCGTGCGCGGGAGGGGCCTGCGCGAAGAACGGCCAATGCGTTCCGGGCGGGACGGTGCTGTGGGCGATTGCCGCGAAGACTGGCAAACGTACGCCAATGCACCTTGCGGTCACCGAAGCCGGCACCATCGCGATTGGTGGGTACGACAGCTCCGTCTTGTACGGCACCGGGTTCCTCGCGCACTTCGACGCAAACGGCAAAGTGGTGGACACCAACATCTTGGGGCCAAAGACGTACGTCGGCACGGTGACGAGCCGCGGAGCGTTCGCGGCGTGCCTCTCGAACCAAGTCGGATCCCCGCTGCTGCCTTATTTTTTGGTCAGAGCAGGAGTTGCCAATGACTCCGGCGCGCCGAGTTGGGGGGCCGTGTGGGGGGACGATCTCTCGGCCAGCACACTCGTTCTCGACGCGAGCGGGAACTCCTACATCTCCTTCCATGCCTCGGAAACCTCGACCATCGCGGGCGTGCCCCTCATCGGCGACGGCATCGCCCGGTTCGACTCTTCGGGTGCGCTCTCGTGGCTCAAGAAACAGGACGGCTCTCCCGTCGGTGCCACGAAGAACGGCTACGTGCTGACGACGTTCGATCCCGATTTGACGATCTCCAGCTACACCGCCGATGGCACGCTCCTGTGGGCGAAATCGTTTCCCGGCGCGCAATTCCCAGGCCGTTTCGCGGTCGACGCGGGCGACGACGTCGTCGCGATGATGGGCGCCAAAGGCACCATCGACATGGGTGGCGGCCCGCTCGTTCCGGCGGGACCGAACGACGCCGTCCTGGCCAAGTACGACGCGACCGGCAAGCACCTGTGGAGCAAGCGCTACGCCGAGCTCTCGCCGCAGATGGGACTGACCCTCGCAGGCGCCGGCGACATCGTGCTGTACGGATTATCGGTCGTGAAGCTCGACGGCGGCGGTAAGCTCGCGTGGAAGCGGGACATGAATTCGTACGCCCTCGCGGCCGGCGCGCCGAATGGCGAGATCGTCCTCACCGCCTCGGATCCCAAGTTCGACCTCGGTGGTGGCCCGCTGTGCCCAGACGATCCGAATTGCTCGGATTGCTGCTACACCGTCGCGAAGCTGTCGCCCTGACCTGGCGGGCCTGGACAACCGGGCGCCGCTGCCGCAAGGTGCCGGGGTGAGCCAGGAGCGGATCCTCGAGTCGATTTGCGATGCGGTGGGCGGGACGCCGATGGTGCGGCTTTCGCGCGTCGGGCGCGGGCTGCCGTGCGAGCTCGTCGGCAAGTGCGAGTTCTTGAACCCCGGCGGATCGGTGAAGGATCGCATCGGCGTGCGGATGCTGCTCGACGCCGAGAAGAGCGGGCGCATCAAGCCCGGCGACACGCTCATCGAGCCGACCAGCGGCAACACCGGCATCGGCCTGGCGCTGGCGGCGGCGGTGCGCGGCTACCGGCTCATCATCACCATGCCGGAGAAGATGAGCCAGGAGAAACAGGTCGTGCTCGAGGCGCTCGGCGCGGAGATCATCCGCACGCCGACCGAGGCGGCCTGGGACTCGCCCGAGAGCCACATCGGCGTGGCGCGGCGCCTGCGCGAGGTCATCCCGCACGCGCACATCCTCGATCAGTACTCGAACCCGTCGAACCCGCTGGCGCACGAGGAGGGGACCGGGCGCGAGATCATCGATCAGTGCGGCGGCAGGCTCGACGCGGTGGTGATGACCGCCGGCACGGGCGGCACCGTCACCGGCGTGGCGCGCGTCATCAAGCGCGAGCTGCCGGGCTGCCGCGTCGTCGGCGTCGACCCCGAGGGCTCGATCCTCGCCGGCCCGGGCGAGATCAGGACGTACAAGGTCGAGGGCATCGGCTACGACTTCATCCCCGACGTGCTCGACCGCTCGCTCGTCGACGAGTGGGTCAAGACCAACGACCGCGACTCGTTCGTCATGGCGCGCAAGCTCATCCGCCAGGAGGGGCTGCTCGTCGGCGGCTCGAGCGGCGCGGCGGTGTGGGCCGCGTGCAAGGTCGCCGCGAAGATGAAGCCCGGCCAGCGCGTGGCCGTCATCCTGCCCGACTCGATCCGCAACTACCTCACCAAGTTCGCGAGCGACGGCTGGATGCGCCAGCACGGCTTCGTCGAGAGCGACTTCGAGCTCGGCACCATCGGCGACGTGCTGCGCGCCCAGCGCCAGCCCGAGGTCGTCAGCGTCGCGGTCGACGACCGCCTGCGCGCCGCGATGGACAAGTTCAAGCGGCACGGCATCTCGCAGATGCCGGTGCTCGACAAAGGCGCGCTCGCCGGAATCCTCACCGAGTCGGACCTGTTGCAGCACCTCGTGGCCGGCCACGCCACCGAGGACACCACCGTCGCCGAGGTGATGGAGCGGCGCGTCTCGACCGTGTCGCTCCACGCCGGCGCCGGCGAGCTGCCGCGCATCTTCGAGCGCGGCGAGGTCGCGCTGGTGGTCGACGACGAGCGGCGCGTGCTCGGCATCATCACCAAGATGGACCTCATCGAGATCCTCGCCGCGCGACGCAAGCCGAACACGGTTCCGCCGCCGCGATGAGGTGGCTCGGGGCCCTCGCCTTCGCGGCCTGCGGCGGGACCGTCGTGGTCGGCGACAC
>JACXTT010004406.1_pt1 | contig 20931 bp, 22 predicted proteins | sample 9270951 | NCBI WGS metagenome assembly JACXTT01 (sample SAMN15532306, study PRJNA645909) | rock metagenome | isolation source: weathered quartz diorite | place: Puerto Rico | collected 2017-06-21
TCTGCCCATCCGCCGTGGTTCTGCATGTAGAGCCGACCGGGCGCGTCGTCGTGCCGCGCGACCTTGTGAACGCACTGGCCGAACTCGGGATAGGGGTCGGGCGCGAAGCCGGCGCCGACGCCTTTATTGGACGCCCTGAATGTTTCGCCACCGTCCTCACTCAAATAGTGCCCGCCCGATGAGATGCCCAAGTGCACGCGATTCCCGTCGCGAATGATCGTGTGCATGCAAAGCCCGCCATTGCCTGGTTGCCACTTTCGTGCGTGATCGTGGTTGCTAATGCCAGGCACCAAGTCCCACGAATCGCCACCGTCATGGCTCCTGAACAAGGACGCCGGAACATTCATCGGCTCAAGGTCTTCAAAGGAACGCTCAGGCCAGGACGGCCGAAGGAGAAGAAGCGATGAACGAAAAGCGGGAACGCGGCGAAGGAAGTCTGCGGTTGCGCAATGGCATCTGGTGGTGCCGCTATTATCATCGCGGCAGCCGAATCGAGACCAGTTGCAAAACTGCCGATGAGAAAAAAGCCGAGAAGTTTCTCAAGAAGAAGCTCGCCCAAGTTATGACAGGGACGCACAGCGATGCTCGCAACGTCCGATACGAGGATCTCCGCACCGCTTACATCTTGGATTATCAGACCAACAAACGGAAATCGCTGCGTCGTGACAAGGAGGGCAATCTGTACCTCGACGCGGTGAAACGTCTGGACGATTTCTTCTCCGGCTATCGAGCCGACGAAATTGACGCGAGCGTCGTTGGCAGTTCCACGCGGACCAACAGGCAAAGGGTCTTTCGAATGGTTCTATCAATCGCTCCGTGCCTGCGCTGCGACGCATGTATAATCTAGCAGTCGAAGATGAGCGGCTGCGAACCGTCCCCTACTTCCCGATGCTGAAGGAAGCAGCAGCGCGATCAGGATATTTGGAGATGGCCGACTACCAGAAGCTGCAAGCGGCGCTGCCCGAATATTTGCGAGTAGCTCTGGCGTTGGGATTTTTCACCGGAATGCGACTGAGCGAAGTTCTAAACCTCGAATGGTCGCAAGTCGATTTTCTGAACAGCACAATCAGGCTGAGGGCCGGCGAGACCAAGAACAACCAAAGCCGGACAATTCCTATCGTGCCTCAACTCAGGACGATGCTCACAGAGCAACACGCCAGGCGCCAGGGACAGTTCGCGTTCGTTTGCTTCCGGTTGGACAAGCGCGGCCACGCTGTTAAAATTAGAGCGTTGCGCAAAGCTTGGCAGAACCGCTGTTGCAAACTCGGGCTCGGCAGTATGCAGCCCGACATCGATCCGGTCACCGGCGAGATCCATTACGAGAAGCTGCGGAAGGATCGCAAGAAGGCCAAGCCCAAGGTCAAAATGGTCTACTCAGGATTGCTTTATCATGACCCGCGCAGAAGTTGCGTGCGGAATTTGGTGAGAGCTGGAGTTCCCGAGAAGACAGCAATGAGGATTACAGGACATCTCAGCCGACAAGTTTTCGAGCGCTACAACATCACTTCCGAGAAGGACATGCTCGATGCCGGCGCAAACCTAGCTGCGTACCTCGAAAGGAACGGGGACAGAGCGGGGACAGCATTGCTGCAATGTGCAGCAACGATTTCAGTAGTACATTGATAGCAAAGCAGTTCCGGGATCGTCTAATCGGTAGGACATCAGCCTTTGGAGCTGAGTATCCTGGTTCGAGTCCAGGTCCCGGAACCAACTTTCCCTTGACGCTCGCACCGGCGCACCTTTCCCTCTTTCGCTGCATTTTCCGCTGCGATGCAAGAGAAAGCAGCTTCCAATCACTTTTTCTTATGCTAGAATCCGCCCGTTGAGCCACAACCAAAGAGCGACGATCCAGGGGCCACCGCCAGTGGAAATGAGGATTGCAAGAATGGATCCGAGTACCCTCTAGCCGTGACCGGGTGGCGATCCCGCAGCCATCCAGTGGAGCGTCTCTCACCAGAAAGGGGGCTCTCACAAATGCACCGGTTCCCTATTCCCTCGACGGAAATTTCCCAGGTTGGTTACCAGGAAGATTCGGAGACGCTCGAAATCCAGTTCGTAAAAGGTGGGGTGTATCAGTTTTTCAATGTGCCTTCGACGGTGTTTGACGAATTCATGAGCGCCCCTTCGAAAGAGGGATACTATCATTCGAAAATAGGCGAACGGTTTCCCTGTTCACGGGTGAAGTGAAATCGATGTTTTGTTGCTAGAGGACTAGGCGGCGGAACGCGCCAGCGCTCCGCCCCACTGAGTATTCCGCTGCCGGAACTCGACCTGCTCTGGGTTGGATGGAACGTACCCTAAACAGTGAGCCGGGCGCGCACTTCCCTGCCTGATTCGAAGCCGTCAACTGTTCTCGAGATCGCGCTTTTTTCCGTAGTGCAGCGCCAGCCCAACGCCGATGCTCATGAATACCGTCGGGGGCACAATCAGCACCAGCACGCCCCTTCCGATGGCCTTCTGGCCGTCCTTCGAAGCCGCAGCAGCGGTGCTGAAGCACATCGCGCAGCCCTGGCTGAACGCGGGCGCGGCCCAGGCCGAAAGCATCAAGCCGAGAATGGTGGCGCGAAGCTTCATTTCACTCCCAGCTCAAGAATACGCCTGGCGTCCGGGAAAAAGAAGATGGTCATCAGAATGAGGCAGGCGACGACGGAGCACATGGTCAACCACTTCATCCGCGACACTTCATACTTCAGGTGCATGAAGTAGCCGATGATGAGCGCGGCCTTGATGAAGGATAAGCCGAGCAAAATGGCCAGCATTTTCACGGGCTGCATGTGTTGATACGTCAGGTAGACCTCGATGGCAGTCATCACCAGCAACGCGCCCCAAACATAGAAGAAGAGCGCCTTGCCGTGGTGGCGCTGCTGCTCGGCAACCTGCTCCGCGAGAGCTTGCTGAAATGTATCCATGTCTCTCCAGCTCCTAGAGAATCTTAGCTGACATCAGATAGACCAGAGGAAAAATAAACATCCAGACGAGATCCACGAAGTGCCAATAAAGCCCCGCGACTTCCACGTCGGAAGAATCGTAAACTTTGGGCTTCAGCCAAAGAATGATGCCGCAGACAATGGCCCCGATTAGCAGGATGTGCGCGCCATAGTGGAAGGGGCTATAGGCCGGCGTTCCCAGCCAGGCAACCAGCCATAGGAGCAGCAGGATGGGGATAAACTTGCGGCGCAGCGCCACCACGCCGAGATAAATCACGCCCAGCGTCACGTGCAGCATGTGCATGCCGGTCAAGCCGAAAAACGTTGCGGCGAATTGTGGCACTGTCTTGGATACGTTTGCAAACTCAGCCGCTACCTGGTGGTGAGGAACTTTGGGAAACAGGGGGAGAGACAGGCCTTCCGCGATAAGATTGCTCCACTCCCGGCCGTGAAGCACGATGAATCCCGCGCCGCACAGCATCGTAGCCAGCAACCAGATGGTCTGCATCTTGGCGTGGCGGTGGACGGAGGCGCGGACCGCCAGGACCATCGTCAGCGAACTGGTCAGGAGGAACGCCGTCATGATGGTGGCGTTGATGATGCTTTCCGAATGGAAGGGCGTGGGCCAGCCTTCCGTCGAAATGCGCCCGTAGCTGTAGGCATAGAGCAGCGCGCCGAACGTCAGAGTATCGGAGAGCAGAAACAGCCACATCCCGATCTTCTTCGAGTAGGTCCCGAACAACGACGGTTCGTAGACCGACGGGATGTTTTGCAGCGCGGAATCAGCCATGCGTTCGGCCTCCTGATCAACTTGCAGTTAGCGGACGAACTTCATCAAGCAAAAAATGTAAATCCACAGCACGGCCATGAAATGCCAGTACCACGCGGTCACGTCGACGACGATGCTGCGCGTCTTCAACGAGCGGTGCAGCAGCGACGCGATGCCCGCGACAATCAGCGCGAGTACGCCGCCCAGCAAATGCGCGGCATGCGCGCCGGTCAGCAAATACACGAAAGAGCTGCTCGGTGTGGTGGCCACGTAGAAGCCATTGGCGGCGAGCTGCTGCCAGGCCGTCCACTGGCCGAATAGAAATGCAAACCCGAGGACGAGCGTCACCGCCAGCCATGGCATTCTGATCTTGCCGACCGACGTGTCTTCCGCGACCGGCGAGGTGGTTGCGTGAGCAACCTGACTCTGGAGCTGGCGGCGCGCCAGTTCCATGCTCACGCTGCTGACCAGCAGCACAAACGTATTAAGCAGCAGCAATCTGGGAAGCGCCACCGGAATCCAGTCGCGGATGAGATTATTCGTGCGCGGATCCAGCGTCGGCAAACCCTGGCGCACCACGTAAGCGCTGGTGAAGGAAACAAACAGCATGAGGATCGGCGTCAACGCGACGAGCAAGCCGAGCCGTGCGCGGCGCAGGCGCGTGCCGTAATCCGGCAAACCCGCACGCCCATCGTCCCCGCCGTTTCGAAACGGAGGCGGAGTGCCGTGATCATCCCGGGAAATTTCGGGTTCGTTTATGGTCGCGGTGGTGGAGAAGCTGGCCATGTGCGATTAGTGCGCTGGCTCGATTTCCGGGTCGTTCTGCATCACGTAATCGCGAGGCGCGCCCGGCACGCTGTACTCGTAAGGACCGTTGTGAACGACCGGCGTATGCCCGCCGAAATTGTCGTGCGGCGGAGGCGTGGCGGTAGTCCATTCAAGCGTGGTGGCTTCCCACGGATTATCGCTGGCCTTCGGCCCCTTGAACATGCTCCAGAAAAGATTCACAAGGAAAATCAGCTGGCCGGCGATGGTGATGAACGCCGCGTAGGTGATGAACTTCTGCAGCGGAATCAGGTCGTGAAGATACGCGACTTCGGTCATCTGCGAATAGCGCCGCGGCATCCCCGCCATGCCGAGATAGTGCATGGGCATGAAAATGGCGTACGTGCCAATCAGGCTGAACCAGAAGTGCCAGCGCGCCATGGACTCATTCATCATCCGGCCGAACATTTTCGGGAACCAATAATACGTCGCCGCGAAAATACCGAAGATGGACGCAACGCCCATGATCAGGTGGAAATGGCCCGGCACGAAATACGTATCATGCAGCGGAATATCAAGAACAGGCTGGGCCAGGAACGGGCCGCTGATGCCGCCGGAAACGAAAAGAGAAACGAATCCGATGGCAAACAGCATGGGCGAACTGAATCGAAGCCGCCCGTGCATGAGCGTGCCCAGCCAGTTGAAAGTCTTGATGGCTGAAGGAACGCCGATGCCCATGGTCATGATCGAAAATGCAAAAGCCGTGTAAGGGCTCATGCCGCTCATGAACATGTGGTGGCCCCAGACCATGAATCCGAGAAAGCCGATGGCCAGGATGGCGTACACCATCGCCTTATAACCAAAGATCGGCTTGCGGGAGAAAACGGAGAGCAGCTGCGAGCACATGCCCATCGCGGGCAAAATCGCGATGTACACCTCAGGATGTCCGAAGAACCAGAAGAGGTGCTGCCACAAAAGCGGTGAGCCGCCCTTATGGCCTGTGAGCTGGCCATTGATGGTGCCGAGCGGAACAAAGAAGCTCGTGCCCAGATTGCGGTCCATCAACAACAGAATGCCTGCCGAGAGCAGCACGCCGAACGCGAGCAACCCAAGAATGGCGGTAACGAACCAGGCCCACACCGTCAGCGGCATGCGCATCATGGTCATGCCCTTGGCGCGCATGTCGAGCGTCGTAGTGATAAAGTTCAGCGCGCCCATCAACGCAGCGATGCAGAAAATCGCGATGCTGATAATCCACAAATCCGCGCCCAAACCTTCACCCGGGCCGGCGGATTGCAGAGCACTCAGTGGCGCGTAACCGGTCCAGCCATGCAGCGGCGCGCCACCGGCGACGAAAAACGCCGCGATCATCACGATGAAGCCAAGGAAAGTCGCCCAGAACGACAGCATGTTCAAAACGGGGAAGGCCATGTCCGGCGCGCCGATTTGGATCGGCAGGAAGTAATTGCCAAAGCCGCCCTGCGGCGCCGTGGTAAGCACGAAGAAAACCATGATCGTACCGTGCATGGTGACCAGCGTGAGATACGTCTCCGGCTTGATCTCGCCGAGAATTGGCAACGCCGCGCCCGGCCAGATCAAGTGAATGCGCATCAGCAGCGACAGGAACATGCCCACGAACACGGCCGCGAGCGCCAGAAAGTAATACTGGAGGCCGATGACCTTGTGGTCGAGGCTGAAGACCCACTTTCGAATGAAACCCTGAGGAGCTTCGTGCGCGTGAGATGCCTGGGCAGCAAAATCGTGAGTAGCCATGTTATTGCTTCTCCGCCTCCCTTGCCGCCAACCATTTGTCGAACTCTTCCTGACTAACCACCTTCAGCATTCCGTGCATCTTGTAATGGCCCAAGCCGCAAAGCTCCGCGCAGGCGATCTCGTAATCCCCGGTTTGAATCGGCGTGAAATGCATGTGGATGGCAAGTCCGGGGACGGCGTCCTGCTTGAAGCGCATGCTGGGAACATAGAAACTGTGAATCACATCGTGCGCGCGCAAGATGACTTCGACTTCGCGATTTACCGGCACGACCATAACGCCGGTCACCACGTCGTCTTTCGAAGCCGGATCATTGGTATCCAGGCCCAGCGCGGCTTCGCCGCCAGCGGAAGCATCTTCCAGCTCGGGTTTCGTGAGCCCGAACTTTCCGTCCGCGCCGGGATACCGGAAATACCACGCGAACTGCATCCCTGTCACTTCCACGTGCACAGCGTTCTCACCGGCGGGCCGGAAACGCTCCGAAGCCCAGATCGAGCTGCTCGCCAGATTCATGCCCACAAAGAGAACCGTGGTGAGCACCGTCCAGACAATTTCCAGGGTCAGGTTGCCGTGGGAATATGTAGCCTTCTTGGAAGAACCGCCGTCGCGATACTTCCAGACGAGGTACCCGAGCGAAACCTGCGCGGCGACAAAAACAAAACCCATCAATATATACGTGACGGTGAAATGATGATCGATGCTAGCGGCCGCGGCAGAAGCCCCTGCTGGCAACCACCACGTCTTCGCCATGAAAAAATAAGTGCTGACGAAGGTGATCAGCCAGATCACGATCAGTAGAACGAGGCCCATTGCGCGAGACCTCCAGAGTGGATTTCTCAGCCTTCCTCACGAAGGCAACGCCCCAATTCCCAAAAATAAAAAGCGGGGGACGCAAACCGGGGCGAGTCTATCACAGCTTTTTCCGGGCGCAAGCGGCTTCTTGCGCTTCTTTTGTCCTCATTTTCAATCCCACTCGCTGAATCTGTCAATTTTTTTTCACTTCATCGCAAACACGCATTGACGAAATTTTCTGTTTTGAGTAATATCCGTTTCGTTTCCGGGAGGCCAGCGAATGTTGAGGGCCTCGCAATGCTTTCGAATCACACTTCTCCAATCCGACGGGCCCCTGACGCTCGCTGCGGATGCGCTCCTTCCCTGCTCTCTCCACTCTTACACCACAGGATTGTTGCGTGACGCCGGAGCGGCCAGAAATTTTTCCTGCGCACTTTTCGGATTTCATTTTTGTGACGGCTTCTGCGGTGGTGCGCCTCCACCGCTGGAATGAGAGCTTGGCTGCGACGCATTCTTAGCTTGTTGAGCACCTGGTCCAGGAGGTAGCGAATGGCAGGCCCGGAAACCGAAGTGGGTAGACCGAAGCCGGAAGCACCGAAGACATCCGCGGCCGGCGGCGGAGATGCAACGAGGTACGTAGGCACGCCTGCCGTGGGGACTTCGAAAGCTGCAGCCTCTGCGGGATTAGCTGCCGTCGGTCCCGAGCCGAGCCAGGTCAATGAGCGGCGCCGGCGTCTGGTGTGGGTTTCCGTCACCGGATTCCTGGGCGCCTGGTTCATCGCGTTCCTGCGTTTCTTTCTTCCCCGCACGCTCTTTGAACCTCCTACCATTTTTAAAATCGGTTATCCGTCAGACTACTCCCTGGGTGTAGATACGAAGTGGCAGCAGAGATACCGCATCTGGGTGGATCGCACGCCCGATCGCGTTTTTGTGATCTACGCACGTTGCACCCATTTGGGCTGCACGCCCGATTGGAAAGCCGGCGAAAACAAGTTCAAGTGCCCGTGTCATGGGAGCGGATACGACAGCGAAGGCGTCAATTTCGAAGGGCCCGCGCCGCGGCCGATGGACCGCGCGCACGTGGAATTTGCCCCCGACGGACAGATTATCGTGGACACCTCACGGCTTTATCAGTGGCCCAAGGGACAAACGAGCCACTTCAACGATCCGGGATCGTTCTTGCCGGTGTAGCCGTGTGAGTTGAGACGAAAGATTTGCTGGAATGAGTTTCGAGCTCGTGAACTTGGGGAGATCAGGCGATGCCCGATGAGAAAGATCCAAACGGCAAGAATGGCAAATCTGTCGGTTTGGTGGATCGGATTAAGACCGGCGTCAAAGAAGATCTCGAATCTCTGAAGACCGATTTCCCGGCAAAAGCCAAGGAGCAGGTGGAGCTGCTCAAGAAGCCCAGCAAGACCCAGGTCTTCACCTCGATTTTCCGCCACAAGCACGACGACACTCCGCGCAATCGCGCCCTCGGCGTCCTTTCGAACGTTTTCCTGCATCTTCATCCTGCGAAGATCAATCGCGACTCGGTACGTTACAGCTATACCTGGGGTATGGGGGGCATCACCTTCTATTTATTTATCGTCCTCACGCTGACCGGCGTGCTGCTGATGTTCTACTACCACCCGAGCAAAGTGCAGGCTTTCCGCGACGTCCTGTACCTCGAGCACGACGTCCCCTTTGGAAAACTGCTGCGCAATATGCACCGCTGGGCCGCGCACTTAATGGTCATCGCCGTCGAGTTGCACATGTTCCGCGTCTTCCTCACCGGCTCGTACAAAAAGCCGCGCGAGTTCAATTGGAACGTCGGCGTAATCCTCCTGGTGCTAACGCTGCTGCTCTCCTTCACCGGTTATCTACTGCCCGACGACCAACTGGGCTTCTGGGCCGTGACCGTTGGCACCAACATGGCGCGCGCCACCCCGGGCCTTGGTAATGAAGGCCCCTTCGCTCCGAAGTTCATAACACCCTACAACGATGTGCGCTTCGGCCTGCTCGGCGGCTCCATCGTGGACGCCAACGCCCTATTGCGCTCCTACATCTGGCATTGCATCGGCATTCCCATCATCGCTTCTATTTTCATGGTCCTGCACTTCTGGCGCGTTCGTAAGGATGGCGGCATCTCCGGCCCGGCGGCCGTGGTACTCGACTCCGAAATAAAGGAGGCGAAGAAGTAGCCATGGATTGGAAGCAACTTTGGGAAATCCTCTCCGCCGCGGACAACGTTCCGATCGTCGCCATGATCCCGCTGCTGGCTTTCTACATGTACCTGGCCTGGAAGCAAGCGCACGCGAATGACGTCTTGATCGAACAACTCGCCGGCGATCCGGCGCTCGCCAAGACGCATCACCGGAAAGCATGGCCCTTCCAGCCGGGATGGGCGAAGGAAGTCCACGTCTGGCCGTTCCTGCTGCGCATTGAATTCCTGGCCGCGATTATCGTCACCATCATTCTGATGGTGTGGTCCATCACGCTGAACGCGCCGCTCGAAGAGCCTGCGAATCCCAACCTGACCATGAACCCGGCGAAAGCGCCGTGGTATTTCCTCGGCCTGCAGGAAATGCTGGTGTACTTCGACCCGTGGATTGCCGGCGTGCTCATGCCGACGCTCATCATCCTCGGCCTAATGGTCATTCCCTATATAGATACGAATCCGCTCGGCTCCGGCTACTACACCTGGAAGCAGCGCAAGTTCGCCATCGGCACGTTCCTCTTCGGCTTTATCATTTTGTGGGTCTCGATGATTTTCATCGGCACTTTCATTCGCGGACCCGGCTGGCAGTGGTTCTGGCCCGGGCAAACGTGGGACCACAACCGGCTGATTTACGAAGTGAACCGCGACTTGCCGGACCTCTTCGGAATCACATCGAATTGGGGCAAAGGCATCTTCGGCGCCATCGTAGTCGGCGGATTTTTTGTCGCCGGCGGCCTGCTGGTCCACGCTTTCTTCCGCCGTCACAACACGAAAGACTACAAGCGCATGAGCCTGCTGCAGTATTCGATCCTGATGACCTTCCTTCTCACCATGCTCGGATTGCCCATCAAGATGCTGCTGCGGCTGCTTTTCCATATCAAGTACGTGTGGATCACACCCTGGTTCAACGTCTAGGGTATAGCGTTTAGGAGAAACTGGTGCCCGAGAAGCCCATCCCCGAAAACGATCCGGTAGTCAGCAAGTCCTTCGCTCCCCATTACGTCATCTCGATGGTTCTTTTGATGGCCACGCTCTTCTGGGCGTTGTGGGACGAGGACTTCGGCCAGCGCCCCTGGAAATCTTTTCAGCATGAGTGGAAGAGCCGCTACTCCACCTTCCTGAAGAATGCCCGCACGCAGTCTGGCGATTCGCAGAAGGAAGTGGAGACCAGTGCCGACTACCAGACACTCAAGCAAGCTTACGAGAACGCCAGCCAGAAGGCCGCGCCGCGCATCAAAGAAATCAACGAAAAACTGCACGACTTGAGCGCCAAAATCCTGGCCGTGCAAAACGTTTTTACCGATCGTCGCGCTTACGTCAACGCTATGACGTATAGCATCGAGACCGAGACCAGCAAGTCCTCGAAAACCAGCAAACAGAAGGATCTCAACGATTACAAGAAGAAAGTCACCAGCGTGGAATTCCCCGACGGCAGCAAGAAGCCCTATAACTTCACGCAGCTCGAAGAAGCCTATAACGACCTGAAGAGCGAGCGCACCACGCTGAGCGCGGAACTTGCGGATCTCATCAAACCGGGCAACGAGCAGAAGAATCTGCTGGATGCTTACGTCTCCGACCACATGGTGACCCTGACGCCCACGCAATTATCTGGCCTGCAGGACAAGACCGAAGCCTGGGTGCCGAAAATTCTCCAGATCAACGTGCCGGACGCCAACATCGTGGACCGCTGCGAATCCTGCCACGTTGGAATCCGCGAACCGGTGAAGCTCACGGCTACGGCGATGTCTTTGAAGGGCAAGAAACCGGACGAGTACGCACACGCCTTTACGAGCCATCCGGAACCCGATCTTCTTAAAATTCACGATCCCGAAAAGTTCGGCTGCTCACCCTGCCATCAGGGCAACGGTCGCGCCACCACCAGCGTGGAAAAAGCGCACGGCACCTACGAACATTGGCTCTGGCCGCTCTTCCAACGGGAAAACATGGAAGCCGGCTGCCAGACCTGCCACGCCGCGGACATGGTGCTCGTCAGCAATGACATCGGCTGGACTCTCAGCGAGGGCAAAGACCTCTTCCGGCAGCGCGGCTGCGTCGGTTGCCATCGCTACGAAGGCTACGACAAGGAGCCGGAAGACCTGCTCTCCGTCGCCCAGCAGATCAAGCAGCTCGACCAGGAGAAAAGAGACAACGTCAAGCAAGCCGGCGACCTCATGAAGCGGGCTGACAAAGCGGAGAGTAACGAAGAAGCTAATCACTTGAACGATCGCGCCGTCGCGCTCAAAGTCGCCAACAGCAAACTGGATCTGCGCATCGTGCAGCTCGACCGCTCCACCAAGAGCCTCCTCGAGGACATGAAAAAAGTCGGCCCGAATCTCAAGGACATTCGCCTCAAGCTGAATAAGACCTGGATTCCTGTTTGGCTCAGGAAGCCGAGCGACTTTCGTCCCACCACGAAGATGCCGAATTTCCGCCTCAACGACGACCAGATCAAAGCGATCTCCGCCTACATCTGGCAATCGGCCCTCACGGATTCCCTTCCCAAGCACAAGCCCGGAAACGCCGCGCACGGCAAGGAGCTATTCGAAACGCGCGGCTGCCTCGCTTGCCATTCCATCGGCGAAGGCGACCAGATGCAGGGCGGAACGTTTGCAGCGAATCTCACGCGCGTCGGCGAAAAAGCAAATTACGACTACCTCGTGCGCTGGGTCCACAACCCGCGCGAGCGCACCCGCCCTTACTGCCCCTTCGAGAAAAAGGACATCGGTCCCGAAGATTACAAGAAGAAGGGCCTGCCCTACGTTTTTGATCTGGACCACAGTCGCTGCCCTAACGACGGCCACGAGCTGCAAGTCCAAAACATGACGGTCATGCCGCGCCTTCGGCTCTCCCCGCAGGACGCCGAGGATGTCGCCAGCTATCTGATCACTTTGCAACGCCCGGGCGCCGCGCCGAATCCCGAAGCGCCGTTCATGGACGATCCCAAACTAAAAGAGGAAGGCAAGAAGTGGATCAAGCACTACGGCTGCGCGGGCTGCCATGAAATCTCCGGCCTCGAAGACGAAGGCCGCATCGGCACGGAGTTGACGGCCGAGGGCAGCAAGCCGGTGGAGCGCCTCGATTTCGCGTTGCTCACGGACGTGGCCGCCCGCGGCGGCAGCGAGCCCATCACGGATCCGGACGATCTCGCCCGCTTACCCGAAGGCCCCGCTAAGGGTGCCTGGTACGACCACAAAGGCTTCTTCGAGCACAAGCTGGCCGAACCCGACATCTGGGACAAGGGCAAGATCAAGCCCCCGCTCGAACAGCTCCGCATGCCCAACCTGCACCTCACCAAAGAACAGGTTCGCGCCCTCACCACCTTCCTCTTAGGCAGCCAGGAGAATCCCCTCCCGGCTAACTATCAATACCGCCCTCTCGATTATCGCCGTGACATCCAGGAAGGCTGGTGGGTTGTCAAGAAGTATAACTGCATGGGCTGCCACCAGCTCATCCCCGGCCAGAAGACCTCGCTCATGTCCATGGCCCGCTATCAGGGTGCCGACGGCCAGGAGCAACTGCCTCCCAAGCTGCTCACCGAAGGCGCGCGCGTCAATCCTGAGTGGCTCTTGCGATTCCTGAAGAATCCGTCCCTCACCGACAAGGACGATAATCGCAACGGCGTGCGCTCGTATTTGCAAGTGCGTATGCCCACCTTCTCCTTCTCCGAAAACGAGCTGGGCAAGCTGGTGCGCTTCTTCCAGGCACTTTCTCGCCAGCCCTTCCCGTATATTCCCGATGAAGTCCCGGTCCTCAGCGCCAAAGAAACCGAGATGGCTCGCAGTCTCTTCAGCAGCACGGCCGCGCCCTGCCTCAAGTGCCATGCCACCGGCGATCCCGCTCACGATCGGATTGCCACCGCTCCGAATTTCCTCCAGGCTCGTGGCCGCTTGAAACCTGATTGGATGGAGCGCTGGGTGATTGACCCGCAAGCCATCAGCCCCGGCACATCCATGCCTTCCGGCTTGTTCAAGCGGCAAGACAACCATTGGGTCTTTTCCGGCCCCACCCCCTCCTCGTTCCGGGGGTATGATAAAGACCACACCAAGCTGCTGGTGGATTACATCCTGCAGCTCACGCCGGATGAGCAGCGCCGCGTGGGCGCGGCGATGGGCCGCTCGCAGGGAGCCGGCGGCGGTTCCAAATAGACTTTTGTCTTTGAGACTTTGCGATTTCAAACTGAGGAGAGGTCGAACGACATCATGAAAACAAGAACATGGATCACGGTTATCGGTTTGCCGGCTGCGTTGGGTCTCGCCCTGCTAGCAGGGTGCGGCAAGAAAGAATCCGCGGAAGAGCAACCCGCAGCGGCCCCAGCCGCGGCCCCTGCCGCCGCACCGATTGACCCAGCCACAGCTGCCGTCGTCGTCGGTGTTGTGAAACTCGATGGCGCTGCGCCAAAAGCCGCCAAGATTGACATGAGCCAGGACCCCGCCTGCAAGGGCGCGAACGTGGCCGAGAATGTCGTCGTCGCGGACGGCCATCTCGCGAACGTCTTCGTCTACGTCAAGGAAGGCCTGGGCGGCCGCACCTTCGACGTCCCCAAGGAAGCCATTAAGCTCGATCAGAGCGGCTGCCGCTATCACCCGCACGTGATGGGAGTGGTCGCCGGCCAGACCATATCGATCATCAACAGCGATCCCACCACCCACAATATCCATCCCACTCCGAAGGACAACCGCGAGTGGAACGAGTCGCAACCACCGAAGGCCGCGGCTCTTGAAAAGTCTTTCGCGCGGGAAGAAGTCATGCTGCCCGTGAAGTGCAACCAGCATCCCTGGATGAGGATGTTCGTCAACGTTTCGAAGAACCCCTTCTTCGCGGTCACCGGACCCGACGGCAAGTTTGAGATCAAGGGCCTGCCTCCCGGCGATTACACAATTGCGTTTGTGCATGAAAAGTTCGGCGAACAAACGCAGAAAGTCACCTTGGCCGCCAAGGACAGCAAGACCGTGGACGCAACGTTCAAGCCCTGATCGCGCCAATCCGTTTTGCAGGGGGGCACACCGCTGCGTTGCACCATGTTTCCGGCCTTAGTCAGAACTTGGAACCAAGCACTGACGACCGTCTTCTTAAGGAGGAATATTGCGCTCCGTGATGCTCTTGATTTCTATTCTGCTCGGCCTCATCCCTTTGGTGGGGATCGGCTGGATCATCTACACCGGAACGATGACCACAGTGGACGGCCTGTTCGAAATTCTGATCATGCTTAGCATCTCAGCGGTTTTCTTCTTGAACGTGTTCTGGGAACTCCGTGATCAGGGCCTCTTCGGAAAAGGCAAAGCTGCGGAGCTTGCTAAACCACCTTCATCCTCCGACGAGGGTTAGAGACCCGCAATAGCCATGGCCAGTCCACCGTTCGCTCCGAAGGCCGGCGATCCGCCGGAGATCATCGCAGAAGACCCCGCAACAAAGGCTGGCTCCTCGCCGCATCACAAAATGTCCGCGCGCAGCCGCTTCCTCATTTTCTTCACCGCCTGGCTGATCGTGCTCATGCCGTTCTTGTTTTGGTGGAACACCTGGTTCGGCCGCCGGCTCACCGATAAACAGGTCACCGAATTCCTCACCGACGAAAAGCACCCGCGCCACATCCAGCATGCCCTCGTGCAATTGGGCGAGCGCATGGGACGCCGCGACCCGGCAGCGGCGCGCTGGTATCCCGAGTTGATTCGCCTCTCCTCGCATCCAGTCGAAGAAGTGCGCAACACCGACGCCTGGGTGATGGGCCAGGACACTTCGGCGCCTGGTTTTCACGAGTCCCTTCTAAAAATGTTGAATGATTCTTCGCCGATGGTGCGCGGAAACGCCGCGCTTTCGCTGGTGCGTTTCGGCGATTCCTCCGGCCGCGTGCAAATCGTCGCTCTCTTGCAACCCGCGAAAATCTTTGCGCCCGCTTCCGGCACGGTAACAGACACGGACAAGGTCGGCACCGCCATTCACCAGGGCGGCCTGGTCGCAAAGCTCCAGGAAGGTCAGCAATCAACGGAAGTCCGCTCTCCCATCAGCGGCCGCATTCGCACCATCTCCGTCGCTGCCGGAACGCGTGTCGCCGCCGGAACCGAAGTCGCCACCGTGGACCCTGGCGACGAACAAGTCTGGGAAGCCCTGCGCGCCCTCTACCTCATCGGCCAGGTAGACGACCTCCCCGCCATCCGCCCTTACGCACGCGAACTCCCCGAAATCTCCGGCCGCGTTCGCCGACAAGCCACTCTAACTGAAAAAGCCATCCGCGACCGCGCCGCCCGGCCGTAGGGGGCAGCCAGGATTGCTGGACGCTGGGTTCGATGTGCTGCTTACGCCGGACACCAACCTCTCTCTCCAGCAAAATCTCGAAGGCGATCGGTACCCTTCGCAAGCGATGAATTCTTGGCACTGTGCGATCCTTGACCCTTCTTCCCCCTTGCGAGAGAATCCGTTCAACAATGACGCGCCCTTCCGTACAGAACAAATTCATCTACAGAGTCCCCCTAATCGGTGGTTGGCTATTGAGCTGCGCCGATGCCCGAGCAATGGCACGACTCAAGAAAGAGTTCGATCCACAGTTTAAAAAAGCAACCAAATCCGGCAAACCCGAGGAACTCGATTCAGTCGAGCGGGCATGGGCCTCAGCATGGGAAGAGGTATTTCATCCGATGCATGCCGTAGCCTCGCGCAGGCTCGCTACGCGAGCGCGGAAATGTGGGATTTGGGTGCAACCCCCGAGCACTTCCGAATGGTTTTGGAGCGATGCTGCACAAGACTGGATTCTAAAGGATGAAGTGCAACACAACCTGCGCCGCGAAATCCGCGCAGAAGAAAGAAGCAAGTACGACGAGTTTCGGAAGTGGACAAGTGTGCTTCTCGCAGGAGCAGCATTCGTCCTAGGTCTTTTCTCCCTGCTCAAGAAAAATCAATCCGATCCCTGTCCCCGAAACTACTACCGCACTGACGCAGGCAGTTGCGCGTTTGCTTTGCCTTCCAAGTCCCAGACCTCTTTCTCTAATGAAGAGAGACGATCGCCACAGCAAGTTCCCTTAGTGAACGCGCAACAGCAGGAGCACAACAAACAGATTCAGTCCATACCAGCACGCGCAGTGGAGAAACCTGAGGCGAAGCATACGCTCGACAGCCCCAAGTAAGTCATGAAGCCAGAACCACGGCACGCGCGTGAAGCCAGGAAGGTAGCTCATTATCAGATTGACGACAAGACCTAATGAAGGGCCCCATCCCGGCCGAGCCTATCAAAAGGGCGACTTCATCGGCCAGAAGTATGAAGTCTACGATGTCCTTGGCGCCGGCGGTTTTGGGATCGTTTATTTGGTCTATTCACGTGAGACTCAGTCCGTTTATGCACTCAAGACCTTCCGCGACGAATACTTCTTGGATGACGAAACAAACGAGCGATTCCGCAAGGAGGCTCAGGTATGGGTTGACCTGGACCGCCATCCTTTTATCGTTCGAGCTTCATTTCTGAATAAGATCGCCGGTCGACTCTACGTTGCAATGGAGTACATCGCGCCAGACGAGCAAGGGCTGAGCACCCTCCAAGATCATCTCATACGCAGACCACCTGACTTGGCCCAAACACTCCGATGGTCCATTCAGTTCTGCCACGGCATGGAATACGCTTACTCAAAAGGCCTCCGCTGTCACCGTGACATCAAGCCCACGAATATCATGATCGGACAAAATAAGACTCTCAAAATTTGCGATTTTGGTTTGGCGGGAATCATCGACCAATCAACGTTGATCTCAGGTGTCAAAGTGACCCAGTACCATGGCAAGATTGGTTTGTCAGGTCAGACCTTAGGGGGCATCGGTTTCGGCACTCCCACACACATGTCCCCGGAGCAGTTCACGAATGCAGCCGCTTGCGACGAGCGGAGCGACATTTATTCATTCGGCGTCGTCTTGTATCAGATGCGAACGGCTGGAGAATTGCCTTTCCTTGCCCCTCTCCCCACCAACACGTCAGATGAGGAAGCCGCACTGTTTTGGATCCAAATGCAGCAGCTCCATCAGGAATCGCGAGTTCCAGAGCTAAACTCACGTATTCAGCCCATCATCGAGCGCTGCCTTGCAAAAGAGCCGCGCAAGAGATACCGAAGTTTTCAGGAACTGCGCTCCGAACTAGTACCCTTCCTTTGCCGACTAACAGGAGAGACGGTACAAACGCCTGACCTTAGAGAATTGACGGTTTGGGAATGGAATAACAAAGGGGTTAGCCTCGCCTGCTTGGGTCGGTACCCAGAGGCACTCTCCGCTTATGAGCGAGCAATTGAGTTAAGCTCCAAGGACGCTGAAGTCTGGAACAACATGGGCAGCAGCTTGGACGCCCTGGGACGCCCCAAGGAGGCAGTCGAAGCTTACGAGCGGGCCCTCAAGCTAGATCCATCCAGTGCTGGCGCATGGAGCAACAAGGGCGCCGCTTTGGACACTCTTGGACTCCATGATCTTGCCGCGCAATGCTTCGATAAGGCTGTCAAGCTTGATCCTCACGATGCCAGGACCTGGAGTAATAAAGCTAATAGCTTAAACAGGTGTGGTCGTTTCTCGGAGGCGATTCGCTGTCTCGACAGAGCTCTTGAACTCGACCCGAGCTATGCCAGTGCCTGGAATAACAAGGCTTTCAGCCTGTATCAATTGGGCCGTTGTCAGGAAGCACTGAGTTGTGTAAACAGAGCGCTTCAACTTGAGCCAAGGAACGCGCACGCATGGGCACACAAAGGCAGTTTTCTCCTGGCGCTACGTCAATACGAAGAGGCTAGGCAAGCGTGCTCTCAAGCGATACAACTTGCCGCTACCGACTCGGTTAGTCTGTGCAATGAGGGAACTTGCCTATACCATCTGGGTCAGTATGAGGACTCCGTATCTTCCTTGCGGAGAGCGGTCCATATTCAGCCGGACTACGCAAAAGCCTGGCGAAATCTTGCAAGCAGCCTTGAGCGCTTGGGTCGGCTTGAGGAAGCTATCGAGTGCTTCGATAAGGTACTTCAATTGGAACCCAAGTATGCGGGCGCATGGTTCGACAAAGGTGCAACTGAGGATACGCTGGGCAGAAGCGACGACGCAGCACGCTCTTTCGAAAGATTCCTCGAACTAAATCCAACTGAGTATCCTACGCAGATTGAATACGCCCAGGACTGGTTACGCAGGTTCAGGGCGGACGTTGCCCCGACGTAGCTTGATTTGTCTCGGCGCTTCTTTACGCGCGTTTGACGCTGACACGTGTCCTGTCGTCATGCCTCACTCTGACTAAGTTCGGTAATCATAAGGAAGAATCTATGGAGTCTCGTGCGTCCCACGATGCAGAAGATTGTAGATGCGGTGAACGCTGCGAAGCCCGGAACCTGCACCGTGGTTGAGAATCCTGAGTCGGCTTAGCTCTCAAAACACCCGGTCCTTCCCCCACGACATCCACTGCCACCGGCTTCTCGGACAGTACCGTTTTGGAACATCCTGACCCTCCGTCCATCTGACGCTCACTTCCCCAGGCTCGATAAGCTATCTAAGGGCTCGGGGGTGTCCTCGGGCCGAGGAGGGGGCCATGCTACGTAATCGATTTCTGATTCTGCTGGGCGGATGTCTTCTTGCGTCCTCAGCTGCGTGGGCTGACGAAGTGGGGTACGTGGATTGCTCCAACCATCCCGAAGAGATCCAGGTTTTCGCAAAAGCTAGGAAGACCCCCGATCTCGTGGCGGCTCTGCCTTGCGGGGAGCGCTTCACAGTCCTGGTCTATGGGTTTGTCTTCTCCAGGATTCAGACGAGAGACGGAAAAGTGGGTTACGTCTACTCGAACCTGATCGCCGTCGATCGTGCTGCAACCGCCGCGCAACAAGCGGGTTCCCCGCAATTGGCTTCCGCCAAAGTGAAAGTCCCGAGTGTGAGTGCGGTAACGCCTCAGGCAGCCACGGCGTCCGCACCCGCCTCAGCTACACCGGAAACGGCCGCGATTGTCGTGCAGCCGGCTCCGCTTGTGGCCGCGCAACCTGTGCCCACCCCTGCTCAACCATCCCCGGCAGCCGCACCTGCATCAAGCACGCCGGAAACGGCTGCGATTGCCGTGCGGCCCGCTCCACCGGCGCCCGCGGAACCTGTACCCGCCCCCGCTCAACCATCTTCGGCAGTCGCACCCGCATCGCCCGACCCTGCGCCAAATGCTCCGGAAACAGCCGCCTCCATTGTGCAGCCTGCCCGCAATACGTCTTCACAACCCGAAGCCTCACGCGTTGAACCCGCGGCACCAGCGATCCGGCCCACGGACACGCGGGCCAGCTGGGAGAAACCTCGACCGGGCGGTGTTCGCAGGGCGCCTTTATTGGAACTCTTTGGCGGATACGCGTTTGCTCGCTTGGACGGCGGCGGTGGAACTGGGACCAACGTAAACGGTGCAATGGGGTCGTTCGGCTGGAACGTGAAGCCCTGGCTGCAAATCGTCGCCGACACTAGCTACAACACCGTAACCATCAGCGGCACCAAGAATATCCTCTATGGAAATCACTTCGGGGCTCGCTACTTTCACCGTGGGCGCAATCGATGGGGCGTGACTCCGTTTGCGGAAGCCCTGGTCGGGGGATCGCGGGCGGACACCAAGGTCAGCGGGAGTAGCACTTACAATACCTCCGAGAACTGCCTCTCATTCAAAGTCGGCGGCGGGTTGGATATTCACCCATTCCGGCACATTGACATCCGTTTATTCGATGCCGATTATTACCGCACCTCGTTCGGCACGAATGCTCACCAGAACAACTATTGGGTCTCTACCGGCATCGTCTTCCGCCTCTTCGGGGGCGGCTCCGAGTAGTCGCCTAGGCGGGCGTAACCGCGCGCAGCGGCGAGTTTCGCGTTCTTTGCCTCCCGGTCCTGACCGGGAATCTGGCCATTTTTCTCTTTGGGGGGGCGCACCACCGCTGCGCCCTTCCCGATCGCTTACAAGTCGGCCGTTTCACTTCCTGAAGTAGAGAAAGGGAACAAGATAGAACAGGATCATTCCGAAGGCAATGAGGCACGCGAGGATGCCGAGCCACGCGAGTACGAACGTGCGCTCGTTCTGGCCTGGAGGAGGCGCGGAGATTCCAAAGATGAAGTGGAGTCCCCGGAATATTTTTGCGAGAAATTGGATCATGGCGCGCCTGCGCAGATACGCGGCGATAGCGTGAGTTCAGTACGCCATCGGGCCGACTTCCTTTTCGACTTCCGCGATATCTACCATGACGATGGCGTCCCACGGACAGCCATCGAGGAAGCAGCCGTCGGGGCCCTTGCTGAGGCACTTCTTGCAGCCGATGCAGAGGATCGGGTCAATCTGGATGCGCCCAAACGGTGGACTGTCTTCGTCCGGCACCCAGAACATGCAGTCCTCGACCGGGCAGTATTCCACGCAGGCAGGAGATCCCGCGCACCCGGTGCAGCACTCGGTGATGACGGCGAGTTCTTTCGGTTTCTTCTTGCGGGCGGTGGAGATGCCCTTGGAGCGGGGTTCAAACTTCTGCCCGTCGGGCACCATTCCAGGGGCTTTAACGACTTCCTGCTCAGGGGCCATGGGCAAATTATACCTTTGTTTTCAGTGTTTTGGAACGCATGTTCAACGCGTATACCGCGCCGGTGTCGGCCCTTGTTCGAGCCGGTGGCGGTCCCAGATGGCGCCTTCGCGCGTGAAATACGCCATCTCGAAATCCTGCGTCAATTCCAGCGCATCCGTCGGGCACGCATCCTCGCAAAGCCCGCAGAA
>JACXTT010004407.1_pt1 | contig 20927 bp, 18 predicted proteins | sample 9270951 | NCBI WGS metagenome assembly JACXTT01 (sample SAMN15532306, study PRJNA645909) | rock metagenome | isolation source: weathered quartz diorite | place: Puerto Rico | collected 2017-06-21
GTGACCACTACGTCATCAACGGCACCAAGCGCTTCATCACCAATGCGCCGCGCGCCGGCGCCTTCACGCTGATGGCGCGCACGGGCGGCCCCGGTGCGTCGGGCATCTCGTCGTTCATCGTGCCGGCCGACACCCCGGGCATCTCGCTGGGCAAGCCGGACAAGAAGATGGGCCAGCGCGGCACCAAGACCTGCGACGTGGTGCTCGAGAACGCACGCGTGCCGGCTGCCAACATCATCGGCGGCGTGCCCGGCGTGGGCTTCAAGACCGCCATGAAGGTGCTCGATCGCGGTCGCCTGCACCTCTCGGCGCTGGCCTGCGGCATGGCGCACCGCCTGATCACCGACGCGGTGGCCTATGCCAAGGAACGCAAGCAGTTCGGCAAGCCGATCGGCGACTTCCAGCTGATCCAGGGCATGCTGGCCGACAGCCAGGCGGAACTGTACGCGGGCCTGTCGATGATGCGCGACTGCGCGCAGCGCTATGACGCGAAGCCGGCGGGCAAGAGCGATCCTGAAGTCAGCATGCTGGCCTCGTGCACCAAGATGTTCTGTACCGAAATGGTGGGCCGCATCGCCGACCGCGCGGTGCAGATCCATGGCGGCGCCGGCTACATCGCCGAATACAAGGCCGAGCGCTTCTATCGCGACGTGCGCCTGCTGCGCCTGTACGAAGGCACCACGCAGATCCAGCAGCTGATCATCGCCAAGCAACTGCTGTGCGACTGATGGCAGTCACGGCAGCGGGTCGCGATATGGGCAGCCTTCCGGACGGGCGCGGCACGCGTCGCCTGCGCGCCGTGGTGGCCACCTACCGGCCGGACTTCCCGGCTTACACGCTGGCGGTGTCGCCGGCCGAGCTCCTGGCGCTCAGCGCCAGGCCCGGCGAACTGGCGGCCGCGCGCGATCCGCGTGCGCACGCGCACCTGGAACGTTTGCGTGAAGACGTGCACGAGAGCGGCATCGCCCTGCCCGGGGCGATCGTGGTGGCCGTCAGCGGCGGGCGCATGCATTGCGAATGCGATCACCTGTATGCGCTGGAAATGCAGCCGCAGTCGGGCGACCGGCTGATCGTGATCGATGGTTATGAGCGCCTGCTGGCGCTCGCCCACAGCGAGCGCCGCCATTGCCAGACGCTGGTGTCGGCGGTGCTGTGGCACACCCCGATGCGGGCGGCAGGCGCCGTATGCGGAGCCGCTGGCCCTGAGGCGGCGACCGGTAGCGCGCTGGTGCAGTCAGCGGCCGCGCGCTGGGCCAATGCCGCGCGAGTCTGGCACTGAGCACTGCGCGTTGCATACCGCGTGAAGCGAACATGCCGCCGGTTGGCGGCATGGTTGTTTTCGGGGGCGGATCCGGATCCGGGCCCGCCGCCCGCGTCTTATTCGCCAGGCCAGACGCTGTCCACGTCCCGCAGCAGGTGGCCCGCAAGAATGTAGTCGCCAAGCCGCGTGGCCCGGGCTTCCAGATCCAGCAGCTCGTGATCCGTCAGCGTGCCAAGGTCGAACTGGCAGTACAGGTTGCGTTGCCGGAACGTTGCCTTCACTTTGGACAGCCCCTCGATCAGCGCTGCGCGCGAGCCTACCGCGACGCTTTCCTGGCCGCGATACTGCACCTTGATGCCGCGCTTTTCCCCGAGCCTGCCGAGTTCGACGGCGTCCTGCCATCCGGTCTCGTAGTCCAGCTCCAGCGCCAGCACCCCTTCCGCAGCGAGAAGCCGGAGCGCTTCCGCCTTGCTGCCAGCTCGCACGTTTGACATCCAAACCTCTTATCTCTACTTATACTGTACGAATATACAGTCAACATCAGGGCACGGCAAGAGGCGTGCCCCGTACTGTGGCGCCCCGGTGCCGGCGCGTCGGCCCATTCTGGCCCGCCTCCTTGTCGCTTGCGTGACAGTGGCTACGGCTGGGCGGCCGGCGCCTCGCCCGCTGCGGCGCCATCGGCCGCCGGCGCCGCGTTGAAGTCGCCCGCGTAGACCTGCGACAGCCCGGTCGGGCTCACGTACTTGCGGATCGTCGCGTTCACCGCCTCGGGCGTGGCCGCACGCAGGCGCGCTTCGAGTTCTTCGGTGTAGGCCATGGTGCGCCCGAGGTAAAGCTGGTTGGCCAGCGCGCCGGCCAGTGCGCCGTCGCTGCTGCGGCTCACCATGCCCTCCTGCAGGATGCCGCTGACGGCTTCGGACAGCTCCGCCGCGCTGATGCCGTCGCGCACGAAGCGCTGCAGCTCTTCGGCCACGGCACGCTGCAGGCGCGCAAGGTTCTGCGGCGCGTATTGCGCCTGCAGGCCGAAGCGGCCGGCGCGGTCCAGCGCGCCCACATTCACCCAGCTCGATGCACCGTAGCTGAGCCCTTCCTTCTGCCGCAGCCGGTCCGCCAGGCGGCTGCGCAGCGAGCCGCCGCCGAACACGCGGTTGGCGATCAGCATCAGCGCATAGTCGGGGTGGTCGCTGACCAGGTCGATCGGTTCGGCGGCGAGGTAGACCGCATTGGCCTTGCCGGGCGTGGCGAGCGTGAAGTCCGCCGGGGCAATCGCGACGAAGGGCCGGTCCACGCGCGCAAACGGCTGCTGCGCGCGCCAGTCGCCGAACAGCTCGCCGGCCTGGGTGGCGGCGGCATCGGCGTCGAAGTCGCCCACCAGGCTGAGCTGCGCATGCTCGGTACCGTAGAAGCGAGCGTGGAAGTCGCGCACCTGATCGAGCGTGGCGGCCTTCAGCGCGTCGATGCTCTGGTCGAACGTGGGCGCGTGGCGCGGGTCGCCGACGGGGTAGGGATCGCCATGGCGGCCCAGCGCGTCAGAGGCCATCACGCCCGGTTGCCGCCGCACGCTTTCGATATCGGCAATGGTCGTGCTGCGCAGCGTCTCGAACTCCGCCCGCGGGAAGGTCGGCGTGCGCAGCATGTCGCGCACCAGCGCCAGCAGCTCGGGCAGTTGTTCTCGCCGGGTCTCGAAGCTGACGGCGACGCGCTCGGGGCCGCCCGAGATCATCACGCGCGCGCGCAGGGCCTCGATGCGGTCGGCGATCTGCAGGCGATCCATGGCGCCGGCGCCGCGCTTGAGCATCGATGCGGTCAGGCTGCCTACCGCGGTCAGTCCCTGCAGGTTCTGGACATCGCCCATGCGCACGATCAGCGTGCCGTTGACCACGCCGCCGCGCGTGGGCTTGGACAGCAGCGCGAGCTGCATGCCGTTGGCAAGGGTCTGGCGCCGGGTGTGGGCCTCGATATTTGCCGGGCTGGGATCGAATGCGGGCACCGCCGCCAGCGCCGGCTTGCCCTGGTAGCCGCGCACCTGCGCGGCCACGTCCGGGGTCGCGGGAATCTGCGCGCGCAGGGGCTTGTCCTGCGGTATGAACAGTCCCACGGTACGGTTCGAAGTCTGGAAGTAGTTGAGCGCGGCACGCTGCACGTCCTCCAGCGTCACGGTCTCGATGCGGTCGCGCGCGATCAGGAACAGGCGCCAGTCGCCCTTGGCGATGGCTTCCGACAGCGCAATGCCGAGCGCGCCGGGGTCGTTCATGTAGTGCTCATAGGCATTGCGCATGCGTACGCGCGCGCGTTCGAGCTCTGCGGGCGTGACCGGCGCTTCGGCGAAGCCTTCGACCTGCGTGATCAGCGCCGCGCGCGCTTCCGACATTGGCTGGTCCCTGGCGGTCTCGGCCATGAAGAGCAGCGTGCCGGGGTCTTTCATCGCACTGAACGAGGTGCCGACCGAGGTGGCCTTGTGCTGTTCCACCAGCGCTTTGTAGAGCCGCCCGCCGGGCGTATCGCCAAGGATGATGGACAGCATCGACAGCGCCGTCGTGTCCGGGTGCGCGCCAGGGCTGACGTGGTACTGCGCCGCGACCAGCCCGCTGTCGCCGGGCCGCCTCACGACCAGCTCGCGCGCGCCTTCCTGCGGCGGCTCCACGGTGTGCTCGGGCGGCAGCACGCGCGTCGGGCGCGCGACCGGGCCGAAATAGTGCTCGATGCGCGCGAGCGTCCAGGCCGGGTCGAACTTGCCGGCCACCACCAGCACCGCGTTGTCGGGCTGGTAGTAGCGGCGGTAGAACGCGCGCAGGTTATCGATGCTGACCTGTTCGACATCGCTGCGCGCGCCGATCGGCGCCTTGCCGTAGCTGTGCCAGAGGAACGAGGCGGCCATCATCTGCTGGATCAGCATGCGGGCGGGGCTGTTCTCGCCCATCTCCATCTCGTTGCGCACCACGGTCATCTCGCTGTCGAGTTCGGCGCGCGAGACGAAGCTGTTGACCATGCGGTCCGCCTCCATGCGCAGTGCCCAGTCGAGGTTGTCGTCGCTCGCGGTGAAGGTCTCGAAGTAGTTGGTGCGGTCCTGCGCCGTGGTGCCGTTGGAGGCCATGCCGCGCCGCGCGAACTCGGTGGGGATGGTCTTGCCCGGCAATGCCGGCGTGCCCTTGAACAGCAGGTGTTCGAGCAGGTGCGCCATGCCGGTTTCGCCGTAGTTCTCGAAGCGGCTGCCGACCAGGTAGGTCATGTTGACCGTGGTAGTCGGCTTGGCCGCATCGGGGGCGAGCACGATCCGCAGGCCGTTGGGCAGCCGGTACTCGGTGATGCCCTCGACCGAGGTGACCTCGACCGCGCTCGCGCCCGCTTGCGCCGCGCTGGCGGGAGGTGCCGAGGCGGCCGGCGCGGCCGTGGCAGCCGCTGGCAGGCCAAGGCATAACAGGCCCGCGAGCGCGAGCGAGCAGGTCAGCGGAAGCGATTGGGCTGGGCGCATGGCATCTCCGGAAACATCACAGCAGGTGATTCTAGCCGTACTCGATTGCACCAACTGTGCTCCATGACACCGCCGCCCGCCACAGGGGAATGTCCGAATCCAGCGGGTGCAGGCGTGCCGGAAGCGGTAGCATGCCTGCATGGAACTCGATCCCGACACCTGCTACAAGGCCGTTGCCTCGCATGACCGGCGCTTCGATGGCCGCTTCTTCGTCGGCGTGTCGTCGACGGGCATCTACTGCCGGCCCGTGTGCGCGGTGCGTACTCCGAAGCGTGAGAATTGCACCTTCTATGAAAGCGCCGCGGCGGCGGAGAAACAAGGTTTCCGCCCGTGCCTGCGCTGCCGCCCTGAACTCGCGCCCGGCCACGGCCTGGCCGATATCTCGGGCCGCCTCGCACAGGCCGCCGCCACGCTGATCGACGAGGGCTTCATGGCCGATGCCGGCGTGGCCGCGCTGGCTGCACGCATCGGCGTGACCGAACGCCATCTGCTGCGCCTGTTCACGGCGCAGTTCGGTGTCTCGGTGCTCGAATACGTGCAGACGCAGCGCCTGCTGCTGGCCAAGCGGCTGCTGACCGATACCGCGCTGCCGGTGACCGACGTGGCGCTGGCGGCGGGCTTCGGCAGCGTGCGCCGCTTCAATGATGTGCTGCGCACGCGCTATGGCCTGACGCCCATGGCATTGCGCAAGCGCGCCTCCGACGGCGTGGCCGACCGGCTGGTATTCGAGTTGGGCTACCGGCCGCCGCTGGCGTGGGATGCGCTGCTCGGCTTCCTGGCGGTGCGCGCGGTCGATGGCATCGAGCAGGTGCGCGATGGCGCCTATGCGCGCACGCTTGCGGTGGAGGCCGGCGGCATCGTGCATCGCGGCTGGCTGCGCCTCGATCATGTGCCGGGCCGGCTGGTGCTGCGCGTGACGCTGTCGGCCTCGCTCGCGCGGGTGATTCCGCAGGCGCTGGGCAAGGTGCGCCGGCTGTGCGATCTCGGCTGCCGGCCCGATATCGTCGATCGCCACCTTGGCGAGCTGGCCGACGACGTGCCGGGCATGCGCCTGCCGGGCAGCGTCGATGGCTTCGAGATCGCGGTGCGTGCCGTGATTGGCCAGGTGATTTCCGTGGTGCAGGCGAGGCGCATTCTGGCGCGGCTGGCACAGGCGGCGGGCGATGCCTTGCCGGCCCCGGCCATGGCGATAGACGGGTGCGTGCCGTTGCAATACTGCTTTGCGTCGGCCGCGGCGCTGGCAGCGCTGCCCGACTCGGCCATGGCTGCCGCCGGTGTGTCGCCGGGCAAGGCGCGCACGCTGCACGCGCTCGCGCAGCGCGTCGCCAGCGGCGCGTTGCCGCTGGAGCCGCATATGGCGCCCGAACAGACCGTGGCCGCGCTGCGTGAAGTCGACGGCATCGGCGAGTGGACGGCGCAATACGTCGCCATGCGCGCGCTCGGCTGGCCCGATGCGTTCCCGGGCACCGACTACGCGCTGCGCAAGGTGCTGGGCGTGAACACCGCGCGTGCCATGCACGCCCGCACCGCGCAGTGGGCCCCGTGGCGCGCCTACGCGGCCGTTCACCTGTGGCACCGCTATGCAGCGATGAAGGCGCAGGGCGACGACACCGTGGTACCGTTGGCCGACACGGCTGCGGCCAGATCCGATATCGAGGTGACGACATGACCAGCTACCGCCTGATTGACAGCCCGCTCGGCGCCATGCTGCTGCGCGCGGATGGCAGCGTCCTGACGGGCGTCTATTTCGAAGGGCAGAAGTACTATCCGCACGGCGTCGTGCCCGGGGCAGTACCGGAAGCATCGGCGCGCGTGTTCGACGACGCCGCGGCGCAGATAGCGGCCTACTTCGACGGCTCGCTCGAAGCGTTCTCGGTGCCGCTGCGGCTGGTCGGTACCAGCTTCCAGACGCGCGTGTGGGAGGCGCTGCGCGCGATTCCGTTCGGTGAGACCTTGTCCTACGGCGAACTGGCCGGGCACCTCGGCTTGCCGCCGGGCCACGCGCGCGCCGTGGGCGGCGCGGTGGGGCGCAACCCGCTGTCGGTGATCGTGCCGTGCCATCGCGTGCTGGGAGCGGCCGGCGACCTGACCGGGTATGCGGGCGGCACCGACCGCAAGCGCGCGTTGCTCCGGCTCGAGGGCCACGCTGCTGCGGCGCGCCTGCCGATCATGCAGCAGTCCGCGCTCGCGTTGGCCTAGGCGCGCTTGCGCAGCCGGCATGGCCCGCCTGTTCATCGCCGTGGAAACGCCGCCGGCGGTCGCGGCGTTTCTGGTCGGGATGGCGCCGGCAGCCAGCGGCATTCGCCCGACGCCTGCGGCACAGGTACACCTGACCTTGCGCTTCCTGGGCGAGTGCGATGCGGGGCAGGCCGACCGCATCACCGCCGCGCTTGGCACCGTGCGCGCGGCCGACTTCATGCTGCGCGTGACAGGCGCCGGCCGCTTCCGCGGCGCGCAGGGCAGCGTGCTGTGGGCCGGCCTGGCGCCTTGTCCCGCGCTCGATACGCTTTACGCGGCCATGACCGATGCGCTGACGTCGGCGGGCATCGCGCCCGAGCGGCGGGCTTTCCGCGCGCACCTGACACTCGCGCGCTGCCGTCCCGCGGTCCCTGACGCCATGCTGCGCGACTGGGTGGCCGCGCACCGCGAGATTGCCGTGCCGCCCTGGCAGGCGCACCGCTTCGTGCTGTTCGAGAGCCGCCTGGACCGGCAGGGCGCGACGCACCTGGCGCTGCGAACGTGGCCCCTTATCGCCCCCGACGACGCGCGCACCATGGCGAGCGTACCCGTTTCTGCGTGACGCCGATGGCCCGCCGCAGCGCGAAAGCGGCGCAAACGCTACCCCCCGAAAGTCTGTGCTCAAGTTTCGCCACAGAATGCCGAAGCCCATGCCATGAGTCTTGCCGTCGAATGCAGCGTCCCCTTAATATGCGGCGCTCGGCTGCAAGCCGATCCTGCCCCGACGCCCCTGTCCCTGCGTCCGGTGCGCCGCCATTCTGATGTTGCGTGATTCCATGAGCCTCCAAGATTCCTCCGACGCCACCCAAGCCGGATCCGGCCCGCAAGACGAAATCGATGCGGAGGCAGGCTCGGCGCAGCCGGACGAGCGCTACCGGCTTACCCATACGTCGCAAATCGGCACGGTGCTGCGCGACCTGTCCTGGCAGAAGTGCCTGATCACCGTGCGCACGCGCACCGGCCATCAGTTCGTGACCTCGATCCTGCATATGGACCCGGTCAACCGTACCTTCATCTTCGACTGGTGCAATGCCGATGCCGAGCGCCAGTCGTTGATGACCTCGGACGAGAACGCGTTCTCGGGCCTGCTGCGCGGCGTGCCGGTCAACTTCGTGATCGGTCGCCCGTCGGCCACGCGCCACGACGACGGCCCGGCCTTCATCGCGGAGTTTCCCGAGAAGCTCTACCACTTCCAGCGCCGCCGCCATTTCCGTGCGCGCACGCTCGTGACCAAGGGCTATCGCTGCGAGATCCGCAACCCGGACAACAGCGTGCTGGCGCTCGACATCGCCGACCTGTCGCTGTCCGGCGTTGGCCTGCGCTCCAGGGCGGTGGGCGAGGACCGGCTGCCGATCGGCACCATGGTGAGCCGCTGCCGGCTGGACTTCCGCGAGCTCGGCAAGCTCGATATCGACCTCCAGGTCGTGGGCCACTGGCTGGTCGGCAACGACGACAGCGCGATCCACCACTACGGCTGCGCTTTCGTGAACCCGGACGGCCGCGTGGAGAACTTCCTGCAGCGGCTGGTGTTCTCGCTGGAGCTTGCGCACCGCGGCTGAAGCGGGGCGGTTTACGCTACATTGCCCGCTCGTGTCCCGGTACCGTGAGCGCGGTGCCATGACGACAAGGAGCGTGAACATGACCCAGAGCGGTCCGGTCCCGGCGGCCGCACAGCCTGCCGGCGCCATGGCGGCGGACTACCTGATCATTGGCGGCGGCATTGCCGGCGCATCGCTGGCCTACTGGCTGGCGCCGGCCGGCCGCGTCATCGTGCTCGAGCGTGAGGCCCAGCCCGGCTATCACGCCACCGGCCGTTCGGCCGCCCTCTATCTCGAAAGCTACGGCACGCCGCAGGTGCGCGGCCTGACCATGGCCAGCCGCGCTTTCCTCGATGCGGTGCAGGCCAGCGGGTTTGCCGGCCATCCGGTGCTGTCGCCACGCGGCGCCATGATGCTGGCGCAGCCGGGCGAGCAGGACCAGCTCGATGAACACTGGGAACTGCTGCGCGCGCTCGGCGCGCGGGCACAGCGGCTGGACCGCGCCGCTGCCTGTGCCTGCGTGCCGGTGCTGCGCCCCGAGAAGGTCCTCGGCGCGGTGCTGGAGCCCGATGCTGCCGATATCGATGTCAACACCCTGCACCAGGGCTACCTGCGCGGCCTGCGCCAGCATGGTGGCACGCTGGTGTGCGATGCCGAAGCGACTGCGATCGAACGGCGCCACGGCCGCTGGCACGTACGCACGGGCCGTGGCGACTACCACGCGCCGGTACTCGTCAACGCCGCCGGCGCGTGGTGCGATCCGGTCGCCGCGATGGCGGGCGTGCGGCCCATCGGCCTGCAGCCTTGCCGGCGTTCCGCGTTCGTCTTCGCGCCGCCCGCGGACATGGACGTGTCGCGCTGGCCGATGCTCTACGGCTTCGACGAGACCTGGTATGTGAAGCCCGACGCAGGCATGCTGCTGGGCTCGCCCGCCAACGCGGACCCGGTCGCGCCGCACGACGTGCAGCCGGAGGCGCTGGATATCGCCACGGGCATCCACAACATCGAGGCAATGACCACGCTGTCGATCCGACGTCCCGCGCGTACCTGGGCTGGGCTGCGTTCCTTCGTGGCCGACGGCGATCTAGTCGGCGGCTTCGATCCGCAGGCGCAAGGGTTCTTCTGGGTGGCGGCGCAGGGCGGCTACGGCATCCAGACCTCGGCCGCCATGGGCGAGGCCTGCGCCGCGCTCGCGCAGGGCTTGCCGCTGCCGCAGCGCATCGCGGATTTTGGCCTGACCGAGGCCATGCTGAGCCCGGCCAGACTGTTCACGGCCTGATCAGGACGTAATCAGGAGGTGATGAGGCGGCCGATGGCCGCCGCGGCTTCGCGCATCGGCGGCAGCAGGCGCGTCACCATCTCCGCCTCCGTCACCTTGGCGGCGCGCACGCTCACGCTGATGCCGGCCAGCACGATGCCGGCCGCCGAACGCACCGGCACCGCCATCGCGCGCAGGCCCGGTTCGAGTTCTTCATCGACGATCACGTAGTCCAGTTCCCTGGCCCGCTCGAAGCAGCTTTCCAGTTCCTGGCGCGACACCTTGGTCTGCAGCGTGCGCGGACGCAGGTCGGCATGCTCGAAAAAGCCGTCGAGCACCGACGCCGGCTGGTGCGCGAGCAGCAGGCGGCCGTTGGACGTGCAATAGGCCGGCAGCCGGCTGCCCATGCCGAGCGAGTAGTTGACCACGCGCTGCACTTCGGAGCGCACCAGGTACAGGATGTCGGTGCCGTCCAGGATGGCCAGCGTGCAGGTCTCGTGGATGCGCGCGCTCAGGTTGTCGAGGATCGGCTGCGACAGCGACACCATCGAGGTCGACGAAAAATACGCATGGCCGAGGTGCAGCACGCGCGGGCGCAGCGCGAACTGGCCGTCCTGCTGGCTCACGTAGCCGAGCTGCTCTAGCGTGTACAGGCAGCGCCGTACCGACGCGCGCGACAGCTGCGTGCGTTGCGCCACCTGGGAAATCGTCAGCGGGCGCTTGCGCTCGGAAAACGCCTCGAGCACGGTCAGGCCGCGCGCGAGCGACAGCATGAAGTTCGGATCGCCGGAGAAACTGCTGAGCAGGTCGGACTGGGGGTGGGCAACTCTCACGGTATCGGCCTGGGCCTGGCCGATGCCAAGGGGGCGGGTAGTCTCCATCTTGCTTGTGTTGTTCGATAATCGCGCAATCTTAAACGGAGTCGGCGCCGCGGGCCAGTGGTTTTGCAGGCATGGGGCGCCGGCCGCCATGAAGTGATGCCTGGCCGGTACCACCGGCTTTGCCCTCAGCCGACCTGCTCTCGCAACAGCGCGGTCATGCGCTGCGCCAGGGGCGAGAGATAGGCGCCCGCGCGCGTGATGACGCCGATGCGCCGGCGCAGGTCGAGTTCGTCCAGCCCCACGTCGAGCGGCCTGAGCCCGGGCATGATGGCTTCAAGGTGCGCGCTGGAGATACTCAGCATCGGCGTGCCGCGGACCAGCGCGAACAGCGAGGCCGTGCCGAAGTCGACCTCCACGCGCAGCGCCGGGGGCGGCAGGCCACGCCGGCGGAAGGCCTCGTCGACCTGCTGGCGCAGCACGATATGGCCTTCGGGCAGCAGCCATTCCTGGCTAGCCAGGTCCGCCAGGCTCAGGTTTCGCCGCTGCTGCAGCGGATGGGATTCGTCGGCCACCACCACCAGCCGGTCGTCGAACAGCTCTTCGATGGCAAAGGCATCCGCGGCCTGTCGTGGCACCGGTGCCACGGCCAGGTCCAGCTCCCCGGCCGCGAGCAGGTCCATCAGTTCCCGCGCCAGGCGGCGGCGCAGCTTCAGGCGTGCCACCGGCCGCTCTTTCACGAGCTGGCGGCAGGCGCCCAGCACGATGGCATTCGGCAGTGAAGGCGAATACCCGAGCCGCAGCACGCCGAGTTCTCCGGTGCGGATGCCCTGCATTTCCTTGAGCGCGTCTTCGTACTCCAGCTGGATACGGCGGGCGCGCTCGACGAAGCGCCGGCCCGCATGCGTGACGCGCATGCCGTTGGCCGTGCGTTCGAACAGCGGCAGCCCGGCCTGCGCCTCCACGCGCTGCACGGCCTTGGTCAGTGCGGGCTGGCTGATGCCCAGCGATTCGGCGGCCCGCCCGATTCCGCCGCAGCGCTCCACGGCCAGGATGTACTCGATATCGCGTGTCTCCATGCTGACATTCCCATTGGTTATGACTTTATAGCCATTCGTGCATTGTGGTGATGCCGCCCATCTTACAGACTTAGCCACAACACGAACGACCAAAACACAGCACGGAGACGCCAATGGGCTTTGCATATTTCCTGCGCCGCGCGGCGCGTTACTGGGGCGACCTGCCGGCCGTCCTCTACCGGGACCAGGTGCTGACCTACCGGCAACTCGATGAACGCTCGACCCGACTCGCCAATGCGCTGCTGGCACTGGGGCTGCGCAAGGGCGACCGCGTAGCGGTGCAGTCGCGCAACCGGCCGGAACTGGTGGAGATCGAATGCGCGCTGTACAAGGCCGGCCTGGTGAAGGCGGCGCTCAACCCGCGCTTCACCGCCGCCGAGGCTTCCGACGTGGCGGAGAACTGCAAGCCGCGTGTGTTCATCGCGGGGCCGGGCTACGCCGGCTACTTGTCCACGACCCGCGGCTTCGGCTCGGTGGAGACCTTCATCGCCGTTGGCGAGGGCGCGCCTGGCTATGCCGGTTACGAGGCCCTGCTTGCGCAGGCGGGTACCGAGCCGCCCGATCTGGTGCCGGCAGCCGGTGACCTTGCCGTGCTGCATTTCTCGTCCGGTTCGACCGGCAAGATCAAGGCCGCCATGCAGAGCTACGGCAACCGGCTGGCGGCGCTGCGCAAGATGCTGATGGGCATGGACAGCCCGCCGCGCCCCGGCGACCGCCTGGCGCTGATCGGCCCTGTCACGCATGCCTCCGGCATGCTGATGCAGCCCTATCTGTACTGCGGCGCTACGCTGGTGTTGTTCGAGAAGTTCGAGCCCGCGCACTTCCTTGCCGAGGTGGCACGCCTGCGCATCACGCACGTGTTCATGGTCCCGGCCATGATCAACATGCTGCTGGCCGAGCCCGCGCTGGCCAGCGCCGACCTCAGCAGCCTGAAGACGCTCGCCTACGGCGCCGCGCCGATGGCGCCGGCACGGATCCGCGAGGCGTGGGAGCGCATCGGTCCGATCCTCTCGCAGGGCTATGGCGCGAGCGAATCGACCTCCGGCGTCACGCGCCTGTCCACCACCGACCATGCGCTGGCGATGGCGTCGTGTCCGGAGCGGCTGGCCTCGTGCGGCCGGGCGCTGGGCGAGACCGAGGTGCGCGTGGTCGACGACCAGGGCCGCGAGGTGGCGGTGGACGCCATCGGCGAACTGGTGATCCGCGGCGAGGACGTGTTCCAGGGCTACTGGGGCGAGCCGGGACTGACGCAGGAGGTGCTGGTCGACGGCTGGCTGCGCACCGGCGACATGGCGCGCGTCGATGCGCAGGGCTACGTCTACCTCGTGGACCGCAAGAAGGACATGATCATTTCCGGCGGCTTCAACGTCTATCCGACCGAGGTCGAGGCCACGCTGTACCAGCACCCCGACGTGCTGGAGGCGTGCGTGATCAGCGTGCCCGACGACACCTGGGGCGAGAGCGTGAAGGCCGTGGTCACGCTGCGCCCGGGCCGGCAGGCCAGCGCGCAGGCGCTGATCGCCCATTGCCGCGAGCGGATCGCCGACTACAAGTCGCCGCGCTCGGTGGACTTCGTCGACGAACTGCCCAAGAACGCCAGCGGCAAGCTGGCCCGCAAGCTGGTGCGCGAGCCGTACTGGCACGGCGCATCGCGCCGCGTGAACTGAGGAAAGCCACCATGTTCGACTCCCTGACCAATCCCGTGCTGCGCGAGACCCGCGCGGCCGTCCGCCGCTTCATCGACGAGGAACTGCTGCCGCTGGAGTGCGAACTCGGCCTGAGCTCGGAAGACCCGTGGCCGGTCGAGACCCTGCGCGGCGTGTGGCGCCGTTCGAGCGAGCTTGGCCTCTATGCCGCATGCATGCCCGAGGCGCTCGGCGGCAAGGGGCTGAACATCGCCGAGCAGTGCGCGCTGAAGGCGGACCTGGCCGCCAGCGGCTGCGCGCTGGCGCCGCATGTGCTGGGCGACCTGGGCGGACCGCCGCGCGTGGGCAATATGCTCAAGTACGCCACGCCGGATCAGCTCCAGCGCTACTTCCGCCCCGTGATCCGCGGCGAGAAGTCGACGTGCTTCGCGCTCACCGAAACGCATTCGGGCTCCGACGCGCAGAGCATCGCCACCACCGCCATGCCGGACGGCGATGAACTGGTGATCAACGGCGGCAAGCACTACATCAGCGGCGCGCCCTTCGCCGACTTTGCCATCGTCATGTGTGTGACCGATGCGCACGTGTCGCCGCCGGCCATCAGCGCCGTGCTGGTTGACCTGGACCTGCCGGGCGTGACGGTGACGCAGGCCTATGTGCCGATGTCCGGCCAGCATATCGACGCCGACATTGCCTTCGACAACGTGCGCGTGCCGCGCGCCAACATTCTCGGCGGCGAGGGCAATGGATTTCGTCTCGGCATGTCGCGCATCAACGTCAACCGGCTGCTGCACTGCCCGTCCATGCTCGGGCTGGCGACCCGGGCCTACCTCTCCTCGGTCGAATACGCGGGCCGGCGGCGCCAGTTCGGCGGCCCGATCGCGCGCTTCCAGGCCATCCAGCACATGCTGGCCGACATGGCGGCGGCGCTGTGGGCCTGCGAATGCATGATCGCGCAGACTGCCGCGCTGGCCGATGCCGGCGCGGACCTGCGCATGAAGGCCGCCGCGTGCAAGCTGTTCGTGTCGGAGCGCTGCTTCGAGATCGCCGACAAGGCCGTGCAGATCCACGGCAATGTCGGCGTGACGCGCGGCCATCCGGTCGAGCAGGCCTTCCGCAAGCTGCGCATGTTCCGCGTCTTCACCGGCACCAGCGAGATCCAGCGCAACACCATCGCCAAGGCGATTCTCGAACCGTCACCGGCGGCAGCCTGAGTCGCGTTGCGCGACAGGGCAGCTTCCCCCCATCACGACATCAGGCGGCGCAGGACTCGGCGCCCGCCACGGAGACAACCATGAACCGCCGACAATGGCTTGCCACGGCAGGCGCGGCCGCTGCCAGTTCCATGCTGGCACCGGTGCGCGCGGCGACCGCCGCCTATCCCAACCGCCCAATCCGGCTGATCGTTCCTTTCCTGGCCGGCAGTTCACCCGACAACACGGCCCGGACCGTTTCGGCCGAACTGGGCGCGCGGCTCGGCCAGCCGCTGGTGGTCGAGAACATGCCCGGCGCGGGCGGCATCATCGGCGCCAATGCGCTCAAGCGCGCCGCCGCCGATGGCTACACGATCGGCCTGCTGGCGAACACGCACGTCATAAACGTGCACATGTATCGCCAGCCGCCGTACGACCCGGCGCGCGACTTCACGGCGATTGCCGCCATCACGGGCGGCCCCACCGCGCTCGTGGTGCCGGCGGACTCGCCGTACAAGACCGCGTCCGACCTGATCCAGGCCATGAAGAAGGCGCCCGGCAAGTTCAACTACGGGTCCGGCGGCAAGGGCAGCATCGCGCATCTTGCGGTCGAGGCGCTGCTGCACCAGACCGGCTGCGAGGCGGTGCACGTCCCGTACAAGGGCGCGCCGGAAATCCTCTCGGCGATGCTGAGCCACCAGACGCAGTTCGGCATGCCGGTGCTGGCCACCGCCACGCAGCACCTGCGCAACGGGCAGGTGCGTGCGCTGGCGGTATCCTCGTCGTCGCGCTCGCCGCTCTTTCCCGACGTGCCCACGCTGGCCGAGGTGTTGCCGCCCGGGTTTGTCATCGACAACTGGGCCGGCCTGTTCGCGCCGGCGCATTTCCCCGCCGAACTGACGCAACGCCTGTTCACCGCCGTGAACGAACTGCAGGCCCGGGGGCGCCTGGAAGCGCAGGTGAAGGCCAATGCCGGCGAACTGCGGCGCAGTGCCTCGCCGGCGCAGTTCCAGGCCATGGTCGCCTCCGACACCGCGCGCTACGCGGCGTTGATGCGCTCGATCGGCATGAACGGCGATGTGGGCTGAGGCCGAGAGCATCGCCATGAAGCCGGAGTAGTCCTTTTTCCGCGACCCGGGCAACCCGTGGTTGACGGCACTGACGGAGGTGAGGGAGGGCTGGCCGCGCGGGCTTTCGTCAGAGCTTCTGCTGCGCCGCCAGCGAGAAGATCCTCGCCCAGCGCCGCGCGTGGGTGCGCGTGGGCATGGGAATGTGCCAGAGCGGCCGGGCATTGTGCTCGAGCCGCAGGGCCAGCAACCAGGCGCCCGCATCGGAGACCGGCTCGGCGCCGGCGATGTCGGCGAAGATGAAGCGCGATTGCGTGTCGCCCAACGCCACCGTGCCGAGCTTGCGTTCCGCATCGACGCGCAGGGTGCCTCACGTGCCGTCGAGCGACAGGATGCGCTCGCCCCGGATACGCACGCCATGAATGGCGCGCCAGCGCCGCACGCCGTCCGCAACCAGTGCGGCCAGCAGTGCCACGGCGAGCGCGACGGCGCCGGCACCCGCAAGGGTGCCGAACGCGGCGGCGACCGCATGGTAGAGACGGACGTACCCGTAGATCAGGGCACCGACGAGGGCAAGGCCGAGCAGGATGAAGGGCACGTTCGGTTCCGCGCGCGCCGGGCGCGCGGCCCGGCGGTCAAAGCAGCAATTCTACCGGTGCACTGATGGCCCCGCCGCGCCGGTCCGCCCGGCGCATCAGAACTTGTGCCGCACGCCCAGGGCCACGCCGAGCATATTGCTCTGCCCGTTGCCCAACGCGTAGCTGTTGCCGAGCGCCAGGCTGTTGGCATAGAAGGTCGCCAGCGATTCGAGCATCAGGCCGGCGTTCTTTGCATAGGCCGTGGTCAGGTAAACGTCGGTGCGCTTGGAGAACGAGTAGTCGGCCACGAAGGCGATCTGCCACGGGTTCGGCACGCTGGTATTGCCGTACAGGTTCTTGACGTTGTCGTAGCTGTACTCGAGCGTGAGCAGTACCGCCGCCGTGACCTGGTAGTTTGCGCCGAGCCAGTAGTAGTCATCGCGCTGGATCAGCGTGTCGGTGTTGTTCCTGTTCTGCCCCCAACGGTAGCCGCCCATGATCTTGGCCGGGCCGAAGGCATAGCTGCCGCCTACCACGGCCTTCTTGATCGTGCCATTGCCGGTGCCGATGGTGGGGTTCCACTGGTCGTAGCCGACCGTCCCTGCGAACGGGCCGAAGGCATAGGCCAGCGCCGCGCCATAGGCGGTGTCGCGCCGGAACTGGCCCGGGACTTCGCCGTTGCCGCCGATCGGGATGGGAAAGCCGACCGAGGCAGGCAAGGCCAGGCCGGCCCCGAAGGACCAGTGGGCCAGGGCGGTCAGCGGTCCGAACTTGCCGGTGTACTTGACGGTGTTGTCTTCGCGGTAGTTGGGGCCGGATTGCATGACGACCGGCTCGTACTGGGTGGCATAGGCGGTCGGCGAGAAGTTGGCGAGGGCCTCGAACATCGAGGTGTACTGGCGCCCCAGGCTGATCTGGCCGAAGCGGTCGTTCTGCAGCCCCACGAATGCCTGCCGGCCGAACAGGCGGCCGCTTTGCTGCGACAGGCCGGTGTCGATGCCGAAGCCGCTTTCCAGCACGAACACGGCCTTGAGCCCGCCGCCCAGGTCCTCCATACCGCGCATGCCCCAACGAGAGCCGGACAGGCCGCCGGAGGTGAGCCGGAAGACATCATGGCCGGTTCCGGGATTGAACTGGTTGGCGGAGGTTGGCACGACGCCGGCGTGATTCACGTATTCGACGTTGGCGTCCACCACGCCATAGAGTGTGATGTTTGACTGCGCAACGGCGGCCAGGGGGCACGTCAACAGGGATGCAAGAGCCGTTCTTTTCAGCGACATGCTCGATCTCCTCTCTTTTTTCTTTTGTCCGTGCGGACTTGTCGGCATTCTTTGTGCCGCAATCACTGTGCTCGCAAAGCCGTCGTAAGCCTGTACGAGCTTAGGCGTACGATTCGTCTGCTGCCAGCATCAAGGCGCCTGGCAAGCATGGGGTCGCGCAGAAGCGTTGCGTCCTCGCTACGGTCGCCGGCCGGCCGTAGCGGGCACCGTCGACGGGCAAGTACGCGCCTGGCTTGCTGCCGGCCAACGGTGTCGAATGCTTCAGAGGGAGACCAGGCGCTCTTCGAGTATCGAGCTGGTAGCGGCGCGGACGCCAAGGCGCGTAGTGGCCGGTCCGCGCACCGGCGCCTTATGCCTTGCGCGCCCGGAGAAACCTGAAGAACTCCACGCCTTCCTGCAAGCGCCGCTTCATCATGTCCCAGCTCATCAGCATCTCGCGGACGATTTCCCAGATCTTCGACGGCCGGAAATAAAAGCGCTTATAGAATTCCTCCACGCCAAGATAGATCTCTTCGCGCGACAGGTGCGGATAGCCGATCGTCGAAGCCTGAGTGCCGGAGTCATTGAGGAGGGTAATGACCTTGCTGTCATTCAGCCACCCGTTCTCGACCGCTTGCTTGTGAAGGACCGTACCCGGATAGGGCGCCGCGAGTGACACCTGGATGGTGTGGGGATTGATCTCTTTCGCGTACTGGATCGTCTTCCTGATCGTTTCGTGCGTCTCGCCCGGGAGCCCGAGAATGAACGTGCCGTGGATCTTGATGCCGAGTTTGCGGCAATCGTCGCTGAAGCGGCGCGCCATATCGGTCCGGAGGCCCTTCTTGACGTTCACGAGAATCTGGTCGTCGCCGGATTCGTAGCCGACGAGCAGCAGCCGCAAGCCGTTCTCTTTCATCACCTTGAGGGTTGAGTAAGGCACATTTGCCTTGGCATTGCACGACCACGTCACCCCCAGCTTGCCAAGGCCGCGGGCGATCTCTTCCGCTCTTGGCCTGAGGTCGGTAAAGGTATCGTCGTCGAACATGATCTCCTTGATCTCGGGCATGTTGTCCCGGATCCACTTCACCTCTTCCAGAACGTTCTCGACCGAACGCGTGCGATAGCGATGCCCCCCGACTGTGTGCGGCCAGAGACAAAACGTGCACCGGGATTTGCAGCCGCGCCCCGTGTAGAGCGAGACATAGGGATGCTTGAGGTAGCCGCTGAAGTAATTCCGCGTCGTCAGGTCGCGCTTGTAGACGGGCGCGACGAACGGAAGCTGATCCATGTCTTCAAGAATCGGCCGGGCGTCGTTGTGCATGATCGCGCCATCGGGCAGCCGATAACTGAGCCCCAGAATGGACGCGAAAGGCAGCCCCTGCGCGATGTCGCGGCAGGTGAAGTCGAATTCTTCACGGCACACGAAGTCCAGTGCGTCGCTTGCGGTAAGCGAGCCGTGAGGATCAACGGCTACTTTTGCGCCGACCATTCCGATCAGGACCGCGGGCTTGCGCCGTTTCAAATGTTCCGCGAACTGGATGTCGCTCGGGAACGACGGAGAGCTCGTATGAATAATGACCAGTTCGTACGGCTCGGCAATGTCCAGGGTCGCTTCCAGCGACAGGCCGTCTGCGGGAGCATCCACGAGGCGGCTATCCGGGATCAGCGCAGCGGGCTGGGCGAGCCACGTCGGATACCAGAAAGACCGGATCTCGCGCTTCGTCTGGAAACGCGAGCCCGCTCCCCCATCAAAGCCGTCATATGAAGGTGCCTGCAGAAACAGCGTTTTCATAAATGTCCTCGAAGAAAGTAGTCGGCTTGACTGCGATCGTCACCGGTATGAACTCGCGAAACCGCGGCAATCACAGGGGAGCAGGATGCGGCTCAAGAATACTACGACTTGCGGGTTGGACACGGCGAAAAAATTGGCCCTTTATGCCGGTCGGCATAAGCGATGCTCTCTGTACTATATTTGGTTGGATCCGAAGGAATCTGCGCGGCGCTCGGTGCACCAATGCGGGAGGTGATGTGTGGAGCTCAATCACGACAGCACGGCAGGCGTGCCTGTGGGCAATGGTCAGCAGGTCAGTCCGGCTGAATTCCTGCTGATGGCGGGCTTTCTCGCCTACCGGGCTCCCCGGGCGGCGGTCGATGCCCGAGCTGCCGCCCGGCGCGTCCTGGATGCCGTGCTCGCCGTGGCGGCCGCTCATGGATTCGCGCATTCGGAAGCGCTCGAATCGATGATGGCCAGCGCCGAAAAGTCTGCGCGCGTGTGGCAACTTGCGGAGCAGGCAACCACTGCCGTCGGCGATACGCTCGCTTACCTGCAAGTGATTCGCGGTGCTGGCGTGACCCTGGAGATGGACCCTTGAACGGGTCATGACACTGACAGCAAGCCCCCGGTCGTTCACAACCGTGACAACCGGGACGCTTGCCGCGCGCGTCATGAAAGCTTCCGACCGAGCGTCTCGGGCACCATCGCCAGCCCCAGCAGAGAGACCAGGCCGCAGCCGATCAGGTAGAACGCCGGCGCGTTCGGACTGCCGGTCAAGTGGATCAGCACGGTCGAGAACAACTGGGCGAAGCCGCCGAATACCGCGATGGCCACGTAGTAGGTCACCGCCATGCCGGTGGCGCGCAGGCGCTGCGGCAGCACCTCGCTGACCAGCACCAGCGTGGCGGGCGAGGTCATCGCCATCGGGATCGCCAGGCAGCCGACCACCACCAGCAGGCAGGTCAGGGACGGGAAGGCATTGATCACGACGAAGGCCGGGTACGCCATGACCAGCAGCGCCAGGCGCGACCACCACACGATGGTGCGGCGCCCGAACCGGTCGCTCATCCAGCCGGCGATGGGGCCGAAGATCACCATCATGCCCGCCGCGACAAAGCCGGCCCAGACCGCGTCGCCGCGCGGGATGTTGAGCTGGAAGGCGGCGTAGTTGGGCAGGTAGTAGGCGATCAGGTGCACGGCGGCGGCCAGGCCGGTCATCAGCAGCACGCTGGCGACCAGTTCGCGCCAGTGCTGGCGCATCAGTTGCCAGCCGCCGGCAGCGGCCTTCCTGCGCGCGGGCGGCTCCAGCGTTTCTTCCAGGCGGCGGCGAATGACCTGGCCGACCGGGATCACCAGGATCCCGATCAGGAAGGCCACGCGCCAGCCCCAGTGCTCCAGGGCAGCCGGGCTCAGGGAATGGCTGAGCGTAAGTGCCACCAGTGCGGCAAAGACGGCGGCAATGCCCTGGCTGGCGGTCTGCCAGCTGGTGTAGAAGCCGCGCGAACGTTCGTCCGCGTACTCCATCAGCATCGCAGTGGCCGAACCCATCTCGCCGCCGATCGCAAAGCCCTGCACCAGCCGCGCCACGATCATCAGGGCCGGGGCCATGATGCCGAGCTGGGCATAAGGCGGCGTCACCACCAGGATCAGCGCGCTGAACGCCATCAGCCACATCGACAGCAGCACCGCCGGCTTGCGGCCGCGGCGGTCGGCATAGGCGCCGATCACCAGCCCGCCGAGCGGGCG
>JACXTT010004408.1_pt1 | contig 20926 bp, 17 predicted proteins | sample 9270951 | NCBI WGS metagenome assembly JACXTT01 (sample SAMN15532306, study PRJNA645909) | rock metagenome | isolation source: weathered quartz diorite | place: Puerto Rico | collected 2017-06-21
AAGCACCAATGCGCAGTCGGCCTTAGCTTGCCGAGCCTCGTCCTGAACTAAGATTGCAAACGCCGCAACCTCGAACCAAGTTTCTGGCGCCAGAGACTGCCCCGGAGGTGCGGTCGGCTACTGTTAACTACACGGTGGCTCCAAAATCGAGCGGGGGCCCGAAGAAATCTGCCCCCTGTGTAGTTAACAAGCCTCGTTGCAGCTACACACACGAATGCGTTGAGCCTATCGCCTCGTGGGCCTTCACTAATTGAAGCTACGGTACGTTCGGAGGCCGGGTCTACGAGCTGACGTGCTGTTCGTAGAGTTGTGCGTTATTGGGTATAACCGGATGGTCTTTCTTACTTAGCGTCCAGCGATCCACGCAGCAGCGCGGGTTGGGGCCTGCCTAGTAACCATAAGCAGCCCTAAGTGGTCAAAACAATTATAATGCCAGCCAAGCTTATTTTTACCAGTGTCGCCTATTCTCATCGAGGTTAGGAAACATGATCCCGGCTGTGGTTCGACAAGCGCTCGCAATCTTCTCGCTGACAGGTATGCTCGCACAGGCGCAATCCGCCGGCACTTCCATAGGTGATTTGATTTCTGTTCAGCGGATCCAACAAGAGGAGTTCGAGCCCGCCGTCGGCGCGCAGATCCGCCACGCCTGGGAGCAGGCTCGCTTGCGGCCACGGGACGCAGAGGCCGCGGGCAAGCTGGGCATGATTTTTCAGTGCTACGGAAAATATGAACTGGCTGAAGTCTGTTACCGGCGCGCGCGGGAGCTGGCTCCACACGCTTTCCGCTGGGCATATTACCTCGGGAATATCGAGGACTGGACCGGCAAGAATGCAGAAAGCACCAAGGATATCCGAGAAGCTCTGAAGATGGATGCGAAATATACACCAGCACGCGTCCGCTTGGGCCAACTTCTGTTTGAGGCTGGCGATCTGGACCAAAGCTGGCAGGCATTTGAGGACTCGCTACAGCAGAACCCCCGGCTCGCTTCGGCGCATCTCGGTTTGGGCCGCGTCCTAGCAGCGCGTGCGAACTGGACTCAAGCCATCGCATCATATCTCCAGGCATGCAATATTTTCCAGAACTACGCAGCCGCCCACTACGCACTCGGCGCGGCGTACAGGAAAACCGGCGATGCTGCAAAGGCACAAGAGCACCTGCAACTTTACCAGCGCTATAAGGAGGCCCCCCAGCCTTCGGAAGATCCGTTGATGAACGATGTCAGACTCCTATATGTGGGCGGCCTCTCTCATCTCGCCAAAGGGTCGTCACTGGTTCAGGAAGGCAAGGTAAGAGAGGGTATCTCCGAATTCGAATCTGCCCTGAAGGTAAACCCCCGGCTCGTTTTGGCTCATGTGAACCTGATCGCGATGTACGGCGATCTTGGCCAGCGCGATAAAGCCGAGCAGCACTTCCGCGAGGCCGTCGCACTCGATCCAGGCTGGGCTGAAGCCTACTACAACTGGGGCCTGCTGCTAATGCATGAGCGAAGGAATGCGGAAGCAGCCGCAGTGTTGCAGAAGGCTGTCGAAGCGAATCCGAATTATGCGGATGCACACCTGCAACTCGGTACGCTCCTGGACGACAATGCTCGAGCGGTCGAAGCACAGCTACACTTTCGGCTGGCATTAGAGAGCGACCCGAATAGTCGGCAGGCGCACTTTCTCCTGGGCCGTAGCCTGATTCGGACGAGCCAGTGGGCTGAGGCGATTCCACACCTTCGCGAAACCATCGAAGTAGATGACGACAAGACTCCGGTATGCTTGCAGACTCTTGCCGTTGCATATCAACGTACCGGCAAGCTGCCTATGGCGATACATTACCTTCAGCAGGCGCGGCAGCGAGCCCTCTCACGAAAGATGATGACCCTCGCGTCGCAGCTTCAGCAAGAACTAGACCAGCTCTCCAAAGAGGCGAAAACGCCGTGACAATTTACTGGCGCGCCTTCGTAGCGTGGTGCTTTCTTGCTTCGTTTCTGGTCATCGCTTGGCGGTCAACAGCCCAGTCGTCGGAGAGCGCTGCGCTCTTTGAGGACGCCGCCGCAAAAACCGGATTGGATTTCCAGCATTTCATCGGCGCGACCGGGTCATTTTACACACCCGAAATTATGGGGTCCGGCGTCGCCCTCATCGATTACGACGGCGACGGTGACCTCGACGTCTTCGTCCTACAAGGAACGATCCTCGACAAAACCAAAACGTTGAAAGATGCTCTTTTTCAGCCACCGAAAAGCCATTGGCCCGGGAACCGGCTTTTCCGGAATGAATTGATACCCACTGGCACGCTTCGCTTTGTGGATGTCACCGATCAGGCCGGGGTCGCCGGCAATGGCGGATTTGGAATGGGTGTGGCCGTAGGGGATTACGATAATGACGGTCATCGCGATCTGTTTGTGACAAACTTCGGCCGTAACATTCTCTACCACAATAACGGTGATGGAACATTTACGGACGTTACGATGGCGGCTGGGGTCGGAGAAGATTCCTTCAGCGCGAGTGCAGCCTTCCTGGATTACGATCGTGACGGTTTCTTGGATCTGTTCGTAACCCGTTATAACGCTTTTACGGTGCAGGGTAATAAGAAGTGCTACAGCTATTCGGGTGGGCGTGAGTACTGTGGGCCTGGCGATTATCAGTCACTTTCGAGTAAGCTCTACCACAACGACGGGCATGGGCATTTCATTGACGTGACGCAAAAATCAGGCATTGGCAATTTGGTTGGAAATGGACTGGGAGTTGTGTGTGCCGATTTCGACGGTGACGGGTGGATTGATATTTATGTTGCGAATGACAAGACACCAAATCACCTCTGGATGAACCAGCATGACGGAACTTTCAAAGATCTCGCGTTGATTTCCGGCGCGGCGTATAGCGGCGATGGCAAGGCGCTTTCGGGAATGGGCGTTACTGCAGCGGATCTTGATAACGATGGCGATGAGGACATATTCGTGACAAATTTGACAGGCGAAACCAATACCCTATATCAAAATGATGGCGCTGGGAATTTCGAAGAAGTCGCCAACATCTACGGTCTAGGCCACACGAGCTTCGCCTTCACCGGGTTCGGCACGCTTGCGTTCGACTACGACAACGATGGACGATTGGACTTGTTTGTTGCCAACGGGGAAGTGCGAGCCATCGATTCACAAACAGGTGACCCCTTCCCATATCGCCAGAAGAATCAGCTTTTCCATAACGAGGGCAAGAAATTCCGCGAAGTGACGGTGGAAGCGGGACCTGTATTTGGACTTTCCGGCGTCAGCCGTGGCGCGGCTTTTGGCGACATCGATAATGATGGTGATATCGACATCGTGGTGACGGACGCCAATGGCCCCGTCCGCTTGCTACTGAATAAAGTGGGGTCACTGAACCACTGGCTGGAGGTGCAGGTGCAGGGCGTCAAGTCAAACCGGGATGGATATGGAGCGCGCATCGCGCTGTACCGCAAGGGCCAGACGCCCCTGTGGCGTCGAGTCGCTACTGATGGCAGTTATCTGAGCGCGCATGACCACCGCGTTCATTTCGGTCTCGGGACCGATGCCGAGATGAAAGAGGCTCCACCACGGGAGATCGTGGTTATCTGGCCTGATGGTCAACGCGAGAAATGGGACGTCGCGAAACCCGACAGTCTGATAAAGCTCCTAGAGGGGAGCGGCACCCCGCTCCAGTGAGAGCCGCTATCGCGCGACTGATCGCTCGGACCTTTGCCGCCACATTCCGTACCTGCGCAGCCCCGCGCGATTTCTGGGACTGCAGGAAAACCAATAAATCGATGATCTCGCTGCGGGTGAGACTCTCATCCAGGCCCTCGGGCATGAGCGATACGCTCACGGCTTCATCGAAACAACTTGTTTTCTCGGGATGCGCACCTCGGCTTTCGGCCCGGTCACGAGCGTGACCGCGTCGGCTGTGTTTTCGCCTTGAACTCCGGAGTAGGTCTCGTGACCGGAACGAATGGCGCCAACTTCACCAAAAAAGATTCGCCGCCCCCGCCCGATGTCTCTGCTGGCCGTGAGCAGACGTTCTAGCTTCCGCAGTCTCTCGACACGGGCCATCTGACGGTTCCTATAAATGCTCGAGCAGTGGCCGTCCAGCGGTACGTTTTCCGGAAACTTCTCGATAATCTGCTGGAGGTGTTTGGCATCAGGCTCGCCGATGGAAACCTCCGATTTCAGAAGGGACGCGACCATGGCCTTCGCGACTTCTCCGCTCTCCGAAGCGCGGAAAGCATCCAGCAAGTTAGGCAGAATAAGCACATCTGTCTGTACCAGATACCGCCGAGTCAGAAGACCGGATCTAGCAAATCGCTTTTATCCGGTCGCTGAATGTGTCGACGGAGCGTCACGTGGGTAACGTCGCGCGCGGTGTTAGTGACCGAAACTGAGCGCGTCATTCAGCTCGTAGAGGGGACCGGTGCCCCGATCAGGTAGGTGAACACATATGAACAAACTGCAAAGCGTTCACGCAGTGATGGTCTCGCTTAAGGGAGAACAAAGTTTCTTTAGTAATACGGAATCCGCCAATGAGTTTTGGAAAGCCAGAAAGGCTGCGCTCTTGAGGCCGATGTCCAGTCCGAGGGTGGCAATCCGGATCTCGGTTTTCTGGACGAACTCCGGCAGGTGAGCCGCAATCCCACGCTGGATGCGCGGAAGCAACAGGTCTTCCGCCTGCAGCAAGTCTCCGCCCAGGATGATCAGAGCCGGATTGAAAATCATGATCAGATGCGAGAGCCCCAGCGCCAGCGCCCCGCTGGCCCGGTCGATCACGGAGAGGGCCGTGGGATCGTTGTTTCTGGCATTCTCGAATACGTCGCTCAACCGTACTGGACGGTTTCCCACCGCCTGATACTGTCTCACGATTCCCGAACTGGAGGCGATGGCTTCCAGGCAGCCTCGCTTGCCGCAATTGCAAAGATCTGCAGCGGCGGAATCAATGGTGATATGCCCGAATTCACCGGCCATATGATCGCGCCCGTCGAGATATCTACCCTCCATCACGATCCCGGCGCCGATACCTTTTCCGATCTCGATGTAGAGGCAACTGTCGTAACCCTGGGCGCAGCCGAGCCGGCGTTCCGCCTGCACGTAGGCGCGGCAGGCCGTTTCCAGAAACAGGGGCAGCGGCGTGGCTTCCTGGAGCTTCTCCGCCAGCGGAAATCGCCGCCACCCCAGGTTCACGGCCGTGACCAGGCCGTTTTCTTGAATGAAACCGGGACACGATATGCCCACCGCCAGCAGACGCGAAGATTGCCATGACTCCAGGTTGCGCTGCACCCTGGCCAGGCCGCGCAGCAGGTCCGAGACGGCCACCCCCATTCCGAAGTCCAGCTCTTGCTCCCAGCGGTAGCGGATGTCGCCCACTAGATTGGTCAGCGCGTAGCGGATGCGGGCCTGTTCCAGATCGACGGCGATGAAGTAGCCCGCCTCCGGGTTCAGCTTGAGGACTTCCCGCCGGCGGCCGCCGCTGGATTTGAGCTCGCCTACCTTCACGATGGTGCCCGAACTCAGGAGACGCTGCAGGGCATGGCTCACGCTGGCCGGATTCAGGCCGGTACTGCGGACGATCTCTTCCCGGGTGATGGCGGGCCGCTGATATAGCACGAGCAGGATGGTCTTGAGCCATTGCTCCGGGATTCTGGGCATGCCGCTTATCTGTTTTTACCGCAGAAGCACCCAGCTGCGCGGAAAAAAAAAGATTTTCTTTGCATACCAAGAAGGCTTGCCGGCCGTTGACCGCACAGCGGGTTCTGAGGTTCCCTCAGCTTCCTTTACTAGGAAAATTAAGTCTTGAAACCGCTCACGATTTGTGGTAACTTCTCCCAAATTATTCATCGCATACAGGAGGCAGCATGTCAGGGCTGATCGCGAGGTCTTCGCGGGGAAGGGTCTGTGGCGCGTTGTGTGCGTCATCAACGTTTGTCCTCCTTTCCGCTATCCCGATGTTAGGGCAGGAAGGGCTCTCGACGCTGAGAGGCACCGTCACCGACAAAAGCGGCGCCGTGGTCGCTGGAGCCGGCGTTTCCGCCCGCGAGGTATCCACCAATATTGTGGTACGGACCGTAACGACGAATTCTGAGGGAAGCTACGAAATGCCAGGGCTGAAAGCCGGCACCTATCAGGTCACCGCGACGCTGTCAGGGTTCAAGAAGTCTGTCACCGAAGATGTCATGCTACAAAGCAACCAAGTGCGGCGGGTCGATATTACTCTCGAAGTCGGCGAGGTCGCCTCGGAGGTGACCGTAAGCGCGGCGGCGGCGGCCATCCAAACCGAGCAAGGCAAGATCGGCGCGGATTTCAATGCCGCCAAGCGCTACTGGGATCTGCCGATCCCTGGTAACGCGTTTTCCGGGACATATGCGGTGCTGGCGATTCTGCCGGAAGTCCAGCGCGAGCCTGGCGATTGGGGCGCGCCCAGGTTTGCCGGTCAGGGCGGAGCCCAGGTCGATATGGGACAGGACGGCATCAAGGAAGAAACCTTGAACAGCCAGACCGTCAACATGGAGTCAGTTCAGGAAGTCAAGGCCGTTGCCGTAAACCAAACGGCCGAGTATGCGCGGGTCGGGTTCTTCGACACGATCACCAAGAGCGGAACGAACGAGCTCCACGCCGAAGCGTCGTACTATCACCGCAACTCGGCTCTAGGTGCTCGAAATTTCTTCGAGGACCAGAAGGCCAAGGTGATCTACCACACCATCAACACCAGCGCCTCGGGACCCATCATCAAGAACAAGACGTTCTTCTATGGGTTGTGGAACGGCGAGCGGGTTCCAGGAAAGGCCTTCTACCTGCAAAGCGCGCCGACTCCGAACATGCGAAGCGGAGACTTCTCGGAATTGCTTACGTCCAGCCCGGCCGTGATCATCAACGACCCGCTTACGGGCAAGCCCTTCCCCGGCAACATCATTCCGACCGAGCGCATCAGCAGTGTCGCCAAGACGCTTCAGGATAGCTACATTCCTGTGCCGAACCGGGCTGGCCTGGTAGACAACTTCGGTTGGATCCACCCCTATCCTGACGACCAATTCCGCGCGGACGTCTGGTCGGTCCGAGTGGACCACAGATTCAACGACAAGCACTCGTTTTACGGCAGATTCCAAGGTTACTTGCCACGCTACATCGACGCCGGGAACTACCCAACGTTGAACGCGACAACGAACCGCCAAAGTCACGCGTGGGTTGCGACCGATATCTATGTGTTTTCTCCGACTACGGTAAACACCTTCACGTTCGGCGGCAACCGGGATGGAATCAAATATGACATACCGATCGAAGGCATTCAACCGCCACCGGCGGCGACCATAGTGGAAAAGCTGGGCCTTCAGGGCGTCAATGCGGCCGGCGTTAAAGACATTGGCGGATCTCCGACTTTCCGCATCGATGGCTACCCCGACATCTTCGTCAATCGCGGGGGGTCCGTGGTGGACCATCGGGACTTTACTTTTGCCGATAACGTGACTCGGTCGGCCGGCAAACATGTTCTCAAGTTTGGCTTCGAGCAGAGGTCGTACTTCCGCTTCGATGGAACCGTCCCCAACGATAACTATGGCAACTTCGCATTTGACGGCACCTGGACCGGAAATGCGTATGCCGACTTCCTGCTGGGGCTGCCCATCACCAGCACGCGGCTGAATCCGATCCTGAACCGGAAGTACTCCACCAAAGAGCTTGGGATCTTCATCACCGATACGTTCAAAGTGTCGCCCAAGCTTACTCTGGACATCGGACTGCGATGGGATCGCTTCAGCGCCACCACCTATGATGACGGCCTGATGGTCAACTGGGACCCCAAGACCGGCAACGTGGTTGTGCCCGAGAAGGCGTTGTCGAAAGTAAGCCCCTACTACCCCAAAACGATCAACGTCGTCGCCGGGAAGGTCGTCCCCGACCCCGACATGCGCAATTTCGTTCCCAGAATCGGCGTCGCCTACCGGCTGACCGACAAGACGGTAGTTCGCGGCGGTTACGGAATATACAACGAGTTCTTAGGGCAGTTTGCCCGCCAACAAGGGGGCGGACCCTTCGCGGTCAGCGAGACGTACTTCAACGAAATCACGAACGGAGTGCCTTTGTTTCAAATGCCGGATCCGTTCCCGTCCGGCGGCGTCTCGCCGAATGTTCCTTCTCAGAGCGTCACCGCAGTTCCTTTGCAGACCAAGAACGGTATGATCCACCAGTTCAATGCGACAGTGGAAAGGCAGGTGGGCGATATTGGGCTCCGCTTGTCATACATCGGTTCGCGGAACCGGGATTTGAACTACAGTATCAACATCAACAAACCGGAGCCGAGCCTGACCCCGTTCACTAGCAGCCGTCGCCCCTACCCTCAGTTCGTCAATACCACCGTTTACCGTACGGATGGCGCAACGAACTATGATTCCATGAGCTTTGAGGCCAACCGGCGCGTGGGATGGGTTACTTTCGACGCCCATTGGACATGGTCCCATGGTATGAACAATATGCTGAACCTGGAAAATCCTTACGCTCCGTTGTTTTGGAACCGCGATTTCTTCGCCAAGCACCGGGTGGTCTTTAACACGGTGTGGGAGTTGCCGTTTGGCCGGGGGCGCCGGTTCCTCAACACCATGCCAGGCGCTGCGAACCAGGTCCTGGGCGGGTGGAGTCTCGTTTGGGTGACCTATCTGCAGGGCGGTCAATACTTCTCGCCCACCTTTTCCGGGAGCGACCCCTCGAATACGAACACGCGCGGTGGGTTTCCAGACCGCATCTGCGACGGCAACCTGTCGCCGGGGCAGCGCTCGATCAATGCATGGTTTGATGCCTCGTGCTTCGCCGTCCCGCCCGCGGGCAGGTTTGGCAACAGCGGCAAGAACATCCTGGAAGGCCCCGGAATTCACGTCCACAATCTGACTCTCTTTAAGCGATTTCCCATCACCGAGAGGCTGCATTTCGACTTGATGGGATTGATCTCGAATGTCTTCAACCACCCGAACTTTCTGTTCCCCGCCAGCAACATCTCCGTTCCAGGCGGAGTTGGCGTGATTGGGGAAACCTACGGCCTGTACTCGGGCGAAAGAGCCGGGCAGCGCATGGTCGAATTACGCGGGCGCATCGAGTTCTGATGGGGACGATGGACTGAGAGTGCGTCGGGCGACCCGCTTTTCACGCCGGGGGCGATTCCAGTCGACCGCCGTTCGGCACGCCCGCCGGCGCGCGGCGGGCAAACCTACGAAAGACGCATGAGCTGGATGTGTCCGTGTGCCATTTTCCATAAGAGAGTCTCCCTGATGAGCAATCCATCCGTTTGGAGAGACCGCGTGAGGGTGATCGCGGCGCTGGCGCTTATCTTCTGTGGGCCTGTGGTGGTTCAGGCCGCCGATGAGCTCCAACCACTGCCCTATCGCTTTTTGGTGGTTGTTTCCGACCAGTGGAAGGATCCGGCGAGTTACTTGATCGAGGGGGGAGGAGAGTTTCAAGTAATCACCAGCCTGTTGAAGACCTGGGGCTTGCCATTTGAGATCTTGCGACTCGATCAGCAACGGCTGGATCGCTACCATCTGATCGACAGGGAAGGCCGCCCACTCTATGGGACCATCGTCTGGGATGCCGATCCCGCTGGTATGCCAGGGAAGGATCTGAGCTTCCTGACAGCCCTGGTGAAGGATTTCGGAGTGAACCTCGTGCTCCTGGGCGACACGATCTCTGCACCTGAAGCGGGGGAACTCGCGGGGCTCCATTACATCAGCGAGTACCGATTGGGCGATGGCTTGACCTTCGTGGGCGACCATTTCATCACACGCGGTCTCGCGGGCAGAGAAAAGGAATTTCTCGCAGGAACCGGTTGGGAAATATCCGGCAGCAAGGTCGCTGCCAAGGAAGCGACGGTTCTGGCGAAGCGGGCACATCTGCCCTTCCTCACCGTGCGTGAGTTCCCGGGGGCCGGGCGTGTGGTCTGGTTGGGCGCCCATCGCGGCAGCACTCAGATTTCCAAACAGATCGTCCGGGACTTGTTCAAGCGCTCTCTCGTCTGGGCCCAAGGCTACGCGCTTTACGCCGAGTATCCGAAGAGCATCATCCTGTTCATGGATGACTTCGGTACGTCGGACCGGACCTACCTGCCTTACTGGCATTACCGTACCCTGAACGAAGAGGACATTCGCAAGGGACTTATCGAACCGCTGAAACGGCACCACGCCGTACTGAACCAGGATCTCCTCACCGGGTACGTGGACCGCAAAGGCCGGCGCATCGTGAATCCCTGGAAGCAACAGGTGATTGACGAGATCGACGGGAAAACACTGCACGATTACGTTTCCGCCAAGCGCGGGCTGGACGCCGGCCTGCGGGAGGGTGTGTTCGAAATCCAGTGTCATGGATACACACACATGCTGCCGGATCTGGAGTCTCCGCCAGGACCCTTCTGGACGGCGCCGATGGACGGCACCGGCACATTGGGTTTTGACGTCGAATTCGGCGATGAGCTGCGTAACAAGGAAGTTCCGGCGATCACACAAAAGTTTCTGCTCTCACGAGGTCTCGAGAATATCCGCAAAGACTTCGGCGTCACGCCTCTGTTCGTCATCAACGGCGGCGGGGCGTGGTCCAAAACCTATCCCAACAGCAGTCCGCGGATCGCCGCGGAGATGGGATTTGGGTTGTCTAACTTCGGCTCGCCCGGATATCTGGGGCCGGATCTTGTGATCTCGCCCATGGAACCGGTACTTCAGCGCACGACCTGGGCCCATGACCGGAAGTTGACCGATGCCGACATCCCGTGGACCGTCGACGCTCCCTACTTCGTCATTTTTCACGACCGGGACGTATCATTGGACATCACCGCCGCTGAGCGGCTGTTGACTGACCTTGGCCAAGGAGCTCGCTACCTGTCTGGGAACGAATACTGCGGATATCTTCACGCGCAGATCGAGCGGGCAGGCGCCGGGCCGCTCTCCCTGGCCTTGAACTACGACGACCACTATTGCCAGTATTTCGCCTCGCACCAGTCCGTCTGGACTTTGCATCTGTCGGATGAAACGCGTCGGGAACTGAAGAACGCCGCCCCCGAAAAGCAGACTATCACCGTTCCAAAAGGCCTCGGACGCCATGTCGTGAACGTCGCACGGACTACAAAGTAGGAGGATTCACCGTGGAAACCACCGCAACTAGTCAAATATCCGTTTCACCGGCGTCGCCGGCCGCTTCTGCGGAACGCGCCAAGCCTGCCACAGAACGGCTTGTCTCCCTTGACGCTTTCCGTGGTTGGACGATGTTCTGGATCGTCGGTGGCGGAGCCATCATGACCGGCTTGCAGGCTCTGGGGCACAACCCGGTGATCGACACCTTCGTGTATCAACTGAACCATACGCCGTGGCAAGGGTTGCGTTATTACGACTTGATTTGGCCGTCGTTCATGATGATGACCGGCATGTCTCTGCCGTTCTCGTACGCCAAGCGCTCGCTGACTCAGACCCACAAAGAGATCTTCCTTCGAGTCTTCCGGCGGGCGCTGGTGCTGTTTCTGCTGGGCTCGATCCGAGAATCTGTACATCTGAAACATCCGTACTGGGTGGAATTAAGCAGTGCGCTGCAACCCATCGGAATCGCGTACTTCTGTGCGGTCCTGCTGGTGCGCAAGTCGTGGCGCTTTCAGGCCGCCGTTGGCGCTTCGATCCTGGCCGCGTACGCGCTGCTTCTGGCATTCGTCCCTGCGCCCGGCGTCCCTGCCGGCAGCTATCAACAAGGCCGGAACCTGGTGGCGGCCCTGGATATTGCCCTGCTCGGCCGGACTCACGAAGAAGGATGGGGAACCGTGCTCAGTACCATCCCCACCATCGCCACCACAATTCTGGGCCTGCTGATCGGGGAGCTTCTGCGGAGCAACCGTTCGCAAAAGAGTAAGGTTCGCATCCTGGCTCTGGTCGGGGTCTCCTGCGTGGTGCTCGGCTTGGCGATGGATCCAATCGTGCCCGTCATCATGAAGCTGTGGACCACTTCCTATGGCCTCGCGTCCGCGGGTTGGGCCTGCCTGCTATTCCTGGCTTTCTACCTTGCCGTCGATGTAGGCGGCTACCGCAGGTGGACCTTTGCTTTCGTCGTGATCGGCATGAACGCCGTGACCGTATACATGGGCCGAACTCTGGTCCCCCTCGGAAGGGTTGTGGACATCTTCACGGCAGGGCCGGCGGCGGCGATAGGTTCGTTCGGTCCGTTGTTCCAGGCAGCCGCTGTCCTGACGGTCGAGTGGCTGATTCTTTACTGGATGTATAAACGGAAGATCTTCTTGGCGGCGTGAGTCCGTTGGCTTCCATAACGGCGGCGGCTCGATTCGTTCTGTTGTGGTTGCTTTGTTCCGGTGCGCTCTGGAGCAAACCTTACCGCTTTCTGATTGTCATCTCCGACCAGTGGAACGATCCCGCCAGCTACATCATTGAAGGAGGCAGCCAGTTTGCGACCGTCGCCGGGCTGTTGAAGACCTGGGGGCTGCCGTTCGACGTGCTGCGGCTGGACCAGCAGCGTCTGGACAACTACTATCTCCTCGACAGGGAAGGCCGGTCGCGCTACGGGACGATTATCTGGATGGCGGATCCGGCCGCTTTGGAAGGGAAGGACCTCAAGCTGCTCGGAAATTTCGTGCGGGATGACGGCGTGAGCCTAGTGGCCCTCGGTGATTCCGTTCGAACGCCGGAGATCGCAAGCTTGACGGGCGTCGCTCACGTGAGTGAATACGCGCTGATCGAGAATCTTCGCATTGCCCTGGACCACTTCATTACACGGGAACTGACAGGCCGCGAACAAGAGTTCCTTGGGCGCGGTGGCCGGCGGCGTGGAGATAAGGTCTCCGTTACGGGAGCGACGGTTCTGGCTACCCGGGGTCCGCTTCCGTTTCTCACAATTCGCGAGTTCGACCAGGGTGGCCGTGTGGTTTGGCTCGATGCACACCGTCCCAGCGACCAAATGAGAACTCAGATCGTGCGAGACATTTTCAAACGCTGCCTGGTTTGGGCACAGGGATATGCGATCTACGCCGAGTATCCAAAGAGCATCGTGATGGAGTTGGACGACATGGGAACGTCCGACAAGACGTTTCTGCCCTACTGGCACTACCGCACGCTGAGCGAGGACGAGATCCGCACCGCAGTCATGGAGCCGTTAAAACGGCATCATGCGGTGCTGACCGCGGTGGTCAACACCGGGTTCATCGATCGAAAAACGCAACGAATTCTGAACCCCTGGAAGCAAACCAAGGTTTTGGATGAACTGGACGGCAAAACCATTCACGACTACGAATCCACCAAGCGAGGTCTCGATGCGGGGCAGCGGGAAGGCGTCTTCGAAATACAAAGTCACGGCTGGACCCATATGCTGCCCGATCTCGACTCTCTACCAGGGCCGTTCTGGACCGCGCCTCTGGACGGGGTTGCAACACTGGGCTGGGACAACGAGTTCGGCGATCGCGTCCGAGACCGGGAGATTCCGGCGCTGACGCAAAAGCTTCACATGGAGAGGTCGATCGATTATCTCCGGGAGGATTTCGGTGTCACGCCGGTGTTTATCCGGCCTGGCGGTGGGGAGTTCTCAAGAACTTGGGTCAACCATTCCGGACGTATTGCTGCCCAGTTGGGCTTCGGCTTGACGAGGTTGGCGGCGCCTTACTATCTCGGGCGCGACCGCGTCATTGCACTTGGGCCGGTCGCTCCGCAAATCAGTTGGGCCTACGACAAGCAGCTGTCCCCGTCGGAAATACCGTGGACCGTGGATGGTCCAGTCTTTCTGGCGTTTCACGATCGTGATGTGGCGAAGGACATAAGCGCCGTCGAACGCCTGTTGAACGGCATTGGGGATGGCGTCCGGTACATGACGGCCGGTGAATACTGCGCATACATGCATGCTGAAGTGGAGCGTGACGTGGTGGAAGCCAATGTGCTGTCGCTGGCCCTGAGTTACGACGATCATTACTGCCGGAATTTTGCCTCCCATGCTTCCACTTGGACCTTGCATCTGTCCGCTGAACTGCAGACGGATTTGAAGGCGCCGGAGAAGCAGACGGTCATCGTCCCGAAGGGGTTAGGACGCCACATCGTGCGTACCGGCGTGGGCGGAGTTGCGGTGCAACCCAGTGCAGATTCCGGCAACGCTCCCCCCTCTGGGTCGGACTCCCCCGAATGAGCGTTCGCCGAGTGGACTGATCATGTCAGAGTCACTGTTCGCGGCAGCGTCGGCGCTGATCTTGGTGCTGATCCTGGTGTTTGGTTACGTCGGCGACAACTGGGAACACGAAATCATCGTCGAAAAAGATCATTGCCGGTAGTTCGGGCAGTGAACGGCCCGGCAAGCGGCACCGGCCGCCGGAGGACTGTGGCGGCGCGTGGTCTACCGACAGTTACTCGAGGCGATCGGCCATCCGGTTCACGAAGAGCATAAGGCCATGCCCGAGTGGGTGGGCGGCAGTTTTGGTCCGGAGGCGTTCGATCTTGCGGCGGTTAACCCTTCTTTGGCCGCACTGTCAGTCGCGCGCCTGCGAATGCAGTGCGAATGCGGCATTTGCTTTTCTGAATCACTGGCGCCTTCTGTGAGCGAGGTATAGAGATATGACAAAGGAGCAGCCGTTTTCTGCGGCGTTCGATCTGGAGAAAGAGACGGAGAACACGGTGCGCTCTGCCGAAGAGGCGGAGGGCTGTGGTGAGAACAGTGTACATCGACAAAATACGAGCTTCTCAACGCCGCATCGATTCGCGTGAGCATTGAGCCGGCGGCGTTGGCTTTGGGAGTATACTGATCGCAATGAAACGCAACGCGCGCCCGGGCGTTAAGAAGATCCGCACGTGGAAGGAGGGGCGGGTTCTGTTAGAGCGGTGGCGAAGGAACCTAGCGACTATCGAGGTGGAACTGAAGCAACCGCGACTGATCGATGGGGTGCCGATTCAGTTTGTCGGTGGAGAGCCGGTTCAGCCGGAAAGAAACCCCAGTCGGAGCTTCCGGGGACAATTGATTTACTTCAGCAGTGCTGATGTGAGTGTCCGGCGTCGGTCAGGCGCGATCGTGGTGATCGACAGCTACGAAATCGTTGCCATCTCGGATGGCAAGATCCGCTTCGAACCTCGGTAAAGCCCGTGCCTGTTGGTCAGAGAATCGCCTCGGGCTGACTGTGAAGCGAAGCCTATCTGAGTGCTAGCTAGTCACGCTTTGGTTAAGCTGGGAAGACAGCAGGTGGAGCTGGTCGAAGTGAGTCAGTACCTTGTCGATGCCAGGGTCACAAATCGCGCTGATATAGTAATCCGCGGTCGGAGATTCGAGTATTTTACGATCGCCTCAACAGTCTTGAAGGATTGATTGTCGGACTCTTCGCCGGCAGCATTGCGTTAGTCGGCTTTGACTTCGACAGCGTCATCGAGGTGACGCCCGACATCGGCAGCGCAGCGATGAAGACTGATCCGCAAGCCGTCGTAGGACGTTGTGCGGAGATGTTGCTGGCAGGGGACAGGAAGCTCGGGTGGTTGACGACGTTTGAGATCATCCCGGCCGGTAATCATGCGTAGTGAGAAGCGCCTGGATCTCGGCGGGGACCGCCGACGATAATGTTTGGGCGGAGACCGAAATTACGAACGCCCAGACGAGAGCCGCGACGCACATGCTACTTCTCAACTGCAGCGCAGTGCTCATGGCCGGCTTGCTGTGTGCCCAACAGGCCGAATTTGTCGGCTCCAGCGGCTGCTCCGGATGCCACCACGCGATCTACGAGAGCTACATGCGCACCGGCATGGGCCACTCGATGCGTCCGGCGAGCAATCTCGACTTGCCGCAGGTTGATCTCCGTCACGCGCGCCCCGAGCGTCGTTTCCGCGTGTTTCGCCAGGACAAGGACCTTTACCAGAGCGAGTACGGTCTCGATGCAGCCGGTAATCAGGTTTTTGAAGATACGCACAAGCTGGAGTTTGCAATCGGCTCCGGCGTAAACGGCTACAGCTTTGCAGTGCGCCGCGGCAACTATTTGTTCGAAGCCCCCCTTTCTTACTACGTGAAGAGCGCCCGGTGGGACCTTTCTCCCGGTTACGAGTCGGCGGACCTGGGCTTCAGCCGGCCGATCGCGGCCACTTGCGTCGGCTGCCACAGCGGGCGTGCCCGGCTCATTGCGGGCCGCGACGGTCTCTACGATGATCCGCCGTTTGACGAACTGGCTATAGGTTGCGAGAACTGTCACGGGCCGGGCGCGCTGCACGTCGCGCAAGTGAAGCCTGGCACTATCGTGAATCCGGCCAGACTGCCAGCACGCCTCGCCGAGGAGATATGCATAATCTGCCACCAGAGAGGCGACGCGCGCGTGCCCGCGCCGGGCAAAGTTTTGTCGGATTTTCGTCCGGGCATGTGGTCGAGTGAAGTCCTGGCGATCTTTAAGCTGCCGTCAAGTCAGGCGGAACGCTCCGATCTGCTCGAGCACCACACGGCCATGCGGGCCAGCCGGTGCTTCGGTGCAAGCGGTGGAAAGTTGAGTTGCCTCACCTGCCACGATCCGCACGTGACGCCCGAGCGTGGGGAAACCGCTGCGTACTACCGGTCGAAATGCCTCACCTGTCACTCGGACGTGAGCTGCGGATTGCCTCAGTCCGCCCGCCTGCAACGCGCCGCGAATGATTGCACCGCCTGCCACATGCCCAAGCGGGACGTGACCGTGGTCTCGCATGCGGCGCTGACCAACCACCGCATTCCGGCCCGGCCCGGCCAGGAGCCGGTGCGTGATTCGTCTGCCACATCGCTCTGGCGTCACTTCGGCAGCCGCGGAGACCTGATGCTGGTCAATGCACCACCCGATCCCAACCCCCTCCCGGCGCTCACGATGTTACTTGCGTACGGCCAAGTCGCAGCGAAGCGGCCCGCCTACGCGCAGCGCTATCTGGCCCTGCTCGACCAGTTGAGCCGCACTCAGCCGGACGACGCGGTGGTGCTCGCCGCGGTAGGCAGGAAAGCCATGTTCGATCCCGAGCCGGACGCCGCGGCCCGCGCCCGAAATTATCTTGAGAAGGCCATCGAGAAAGGCTTTACCGCGCCATCTACTTTCGAGGGCCTGGCCGAGGTTCTCGTGCGAGGCGGCCAGCGCGAGCAGGCCATCGCCGTCCTGGAGCAAGGCCTCGCGCTGTCACCCTATTCACCAGTACTTTACAAATCGCTCGCCCGGACCTACGGTGTGCTGGGCCGTCGTGCGGAAGTTCGGAAGACGCTTGTGCGCTATCTCGAGCTGTTTCCCGAAGACGACACTGCGCGACGGCTGCTGCGTTGACTGACGCAGCCTTCTAAAAAACAGAGAACTAACAGAGCGCTTTTGTTGCAGTACTTGCAGTTAGCGGAAAGATCGGCTGTGAAATCAGGCGCATATCAGGGCCAGCGCCGCTTTTGGCCTGTTCCCAGCCCGTTGCGTCCCGGTGGTGGACGACTGGGTACCGCGGACAAAGGGTTTCTTTCCTACTGGCGGTATCCCACGCTGAGTGAGGCCGTGATCCGCGAGCATTTGATGGAGCCGCTGGCGAAGCACAGAGCGGTCATGGCAGCGAACGTCGTCACGGGCTATGTGGACCATCACACGAAACGCATCCTTGTTCCGTGGGCGCAGAAATTCACGGACCGCTATGGAGTACGGCAGGATTACGGCTCAACTAGGCGAGGTCTGCTGTCGGCCGTGGCAGCCGGCGTAGTCGAGATTGAAAGCCACGGCTGGACGCACATGCAGCCGGATCTCGATTCTCCTCCCGGTCCTTGGTGGGACGCAGACTTGGACGGCGAGGCCAGCGCAAGCAGCTGGTATGAGGAATTTTCGGACCGCCGGCGCGGTGTCGAGGCACCGGCCCTCGCCCAACTTTTTCACCTGAAGAGATCTCTCGATTACCTTCATGAGGATGTTGGACAACGGGCGTTGTCCCTCAGGGCCGGAGGCGGTGCCTGGTCTCGATCTTATGTGAATCACACGGGAACAATTGCGGCGGAAGCGGGATTTGGACTGTTGAGGCAGGAACTGAGTTCAATTTCTATCTCGAGCGCGATATGGCACTCGACATGACGGGTTGCATTGCCGGCGCGGATCATAGTCACGAACAGGCCATGAACGCCCAGAACTGGCCCACGACCGCGACATTGCGCTGCAGCCAGATTTTCTGGATCGGCTTTTCGAACAGTTGCCCCAGGGCTATGAAACGTTGGGTATGAACCAATACATTGCCGCTTTGCACACCGGGATCGAGTCTCTGGCTGGCGACGAGTGGCGCCTGGCGTTTCACCTGAATGAACCGTACGGTGACTATTTTCAAGAAGCACTCGTCGTCATGGCATTTGTGGCTCGCCGGCAGATTGCGGCAGTAATTGAAGAGCGCGCCATCCGTTGAGGTTTCGGTGGACGGAGCGCCGCCGACCAATGTTGCAGACTAGCGAAGCGCTACGGCAGCCGTTGAGGATCGAGATTCCCTCCGGAGGGGGTCCCCACGTCTGGAGACTGAGTCCCGCGAAGTGACAAGATGTATCGCATTGGCTCAGCGGGGCTCGCCGCAGGGAATCGATCCACCTCAGTCATCCTTAGTGCAGTGGCATACTTCCTTAGTGCAGCGGCATACTTCGCGGCAATCGCTGCGCGGTTCAAAAAATGTTCAGCCTATTGGATGGCGCTCCACAAAGGTGTGATATCGCGATTGTGCCGTGTGTGCCGCTGGCGTACGATAAGCAATTCGATGGTGCCACTTCTCCTTTGCTTGCCGTTTCTCCTGATGACACCTTTGCAGGCCGCTCATAGGCCGCTGGTACCTCGAACGCAGCAGATTCAATACGGCAATCGAAGGCTCGCGCTCAAGGGTATTACGATTTCGTTCAGGTCGAATCCGGCACCAGAGGACCGCTTCGCGGCAGATGAGCTGGCATCCGCACTTGCAGAAATCATCGATAAACCCGTGCCGGTATTGACCAACGGAACCCCGACTGGTGGCATCGTGTTCTACCGGACGGGCGTCGTGGATTCTTTGCCCGGCCCCGATGATCGTCCAGGGCCGGATTGTAGGGAATCGTATGCGTTGCACATTTCTGATAAGAGTGCGGAAATTCGTGCACGATCTTCGGCCGGCCTATATTACGCCGCGCAGACCATCCGGCAATTAGTGGAAGAAAGCGCGGGCGAGAAGTTTCTGCCGGAAGTGGACATTCAGGATTGGCCGGCCCTCGCCTACCGCGGCTTCATGATGGACACCAGCCACGGACCGCTGCCAACTGAGGACGAAATCAAAAGGCAAATTAGTTTTCTCGCCCGCTGGAAGGCCAACCAGTACTATCTTTACTCCGAGGCGAATATCGAGCTGCGCGGCTATCCGCTGATCAATCCTGGAGCACGTTACACCGAGCCACAGATCCGGCGAATCATTGATTACGCGAGGGAGAGGCACGTCGATATCGTTCCTTGCCTCGAACTCTACGGTCACTTGCACGACTTATTTCGGGTGGAGAGATACGCGGATCTGGCTGCGCTGCCACACGGAGGCGAGATCAATCCACGCAATCCTCGAGTCCAGAGCCTGTTGCATAACTGGGTGGAGCAGCTGACCGCACTTTTTCCCAGTCCATGGTTTCACGTCGGCATGGATGAGCCATGGGAATTGGAGAAAGCCGGCAGCAAAGCCGCCGGTGATGTGGAGCCCGCCAAGCTGTACATCGAGCAGTTGAAAAACATCACCGCGCTGGTGCGGCAGTTTGGCAAGCGCCCGATGTTCTGGGCCGATGTCAACAGCGGCGCCCGCATCTTTGCCAGGTATCCTGAGCTGTTTGGACAATTGCCGAAGGACGTGATTGCGGTGCCATGGCACTATCATGTCCAGACGGACTATAGCGGTTTTGTGGCCCCGTTCGCTCGCGAGAAAGTGCCGGAGGTGTTTGCCCCCGGCATCTGGTGCTGGGATGAAGTTACGCCAGATTTCATCCGGACCTTCGAAAACATCGACGGGTTTCTCGCCGATGCGCGCAAGTACGGCACGATGGGAATGATCAATACGGGTTGGACAGATGCTGCGCAAGTGCTCTATCGGACCGCGTTGCCCGGCATGGCATATGGAGCCGCGGCGGCATGGCAGACCGAGCCGATGACTCGTGCACATTTTTTTAACGACTACGCAACATCATTCTATTCTGCGCCGGTAGCTGCCGAAGTGGCGCCAGCGCTAGAGGCGCTGGCAAAAGCGCAGCAGCTGATGGAGGAGGTCCTGGGTTCCGAGACCATCTTTCGTTTGTGGGATGATCCGTTGACGCGGGAGCGGCTGGCGCGCCTGGCCACGCATCGCGAATCATTCCGTAACATCCGCCTTCTAGCGGAAAACGCCGAGGAGCACCTGGCTCGCGCCCTGAGCCTGAAGGAGGACGCCTACTCTCTTCCCAGCCTGCTTCTGGGTGCGCGGATGCTGGATTATGCGGGGATGAAATACATCTACGCATTGGAAATGGCCGGCTATTTCAATACGCTGGGTAGTCATCCGAGCCATGCCGACGTGCAGTTCTATCTGGGTTGGGAATCGAGCGCTCGCAATCACGGGCGCATCATGGACCTGATGGATGATATCTCGGACCTGCGCGAGGTGTACCGTTCGGCATGGCTGAGCGAGTACACGGGCCACCGCCTGGGCAGTGTGATGGGGCGGTGGGATGCTGAATACGAGTATTGGCGACGCTTACAGACCCGCCTGTGGGACGTGTTGCACGGTTTCAAAGATGGCGATACGCCGCCGACGCTCGAAGAACTCCGGCCGCACATGTAAGAGGTCCACAAGGGAAAATGACAGAAACCGTCACCGGGCCGCACGACGTCCACAGGCCTGCCCCAATCCGATGCTTTCTGGTTCTGGTGCTGGTGAACCTGATGTGGGCCTTTCAATTCTCCGGCGCGAAGATCGCGACCGAGCGGCTCGGCCCAATTGCCGTTGCTTTGATTCCGCTGGCGCTCTCAACATTGCTGTTCGCACC
>JACXTT010004409.1_pt1 | contig 20925 bp, 17 predicted proteins | sample 9270951 | NCBI WGS metagenome assembly JACXTT01 (sample SAMN15532306, study PRJNA645909) | rock metagenome | isolation source: weathered quartz diorite | place: Puerto Rico | collected 2017-06-21
CGGTCCTCGTCCACGACGCCGCCCGGCCCTTCGTCAGCCGCGAGCACGTTGACCGCCTGCTGGCGGCCCTGGCTGGGGCCGACGGGGCGGTCCCCGCCCTGCCCGTACCCGACACCCTCAAGCGCGGCGATGGCGTGGTCTCCGAGACCGTGAGCCGTGACGGCCTCTGGCGCGCGCAGACCCCTCAGGCCTTCGCCCTCGGCCGGCTGCGCCAAGCCTACGCCCACTGGCCCGCCGGCGAGGCGCCCACCGACGACGCCGGGGTCGTGGAACGCGATGGGGGCCGCGTGGCCCTGGTGGCGGGCGACCCGATGCTGATGAAACTCACCTATCCGGAGGACTTCCTGATGGCCGAGCGCCTGGCCGCGTCGCAGCGGATCGTCCGCACCGGCTTCGGCATCGACGCCCATCGCTTCGGGCCTGGCTCCGGGGTCTGGCTTGGGGGCGTCAGGATCGCTCACCACCGGGGCCTGATCGGCCACTCCGACGCCGACGCGGGCCTGCATGCCCTGACCGACGCGGTGCTGGGGGCGATCGCCGAGGGCGACATCGGCCAGCACTTCCCGCCCTCCGACCCCAAGTGGAAGGGCGCGTCCTCCGACCGCTTCCTGGCTCATGCCGTGGAGCTGGTGAAGGCCAAGGGCGGGCGGATGATCTCCGCCGACCTGACCCTGATCTGCGAGCGCCCGAAGATCGGCCCCCACCGCGACGCCATGCGCGCCCGCGTGGCCGAGCTGCTGGGCCTCCCCCTCGACCGGGTCAGCGTCAAGGCCACCACCACCGAGGGCATGGGCTTCACCGGCCGCGAGGAAGGCATCATGGCCCAGGCTGTGGCCGTCGTCGAAACGCCGGCCTAGCGAGAGGGGCTAACCGCCCTCGCCGTTCGGATCCATCTTCTGCTTCAGGCGCCGGTAGAGCGCGCCCACCAGGTTCACGTAGTCGTCCGTCCAGGGGCGCACCTTGTCCGGCTCGGTCGCCTGCCAGCGCGGGTTGTGGGCGAACAGCGCCAGGCCCGCGGGCGAACGAGCGACGATCAGCGCGTCCTCCGGCGACGGCCAGCCGCCGGCGTCCTCGTTGTCCTTCGGTCGGTAGTGCTGGATGAGCGCCACCCCGCCGGCCGCCTTGGCCACCGCCTGCGCCGCGCCGTTGAGGTCGAGGTTGCGGTTGGAGAGGTGCAGGATCAGCACCCCGTCCGGCTTCAGCTTGGTGAGGTACCCGCGCACCGCCTCCGTGGTCAGCAGATGGGTCGGCACGGCATCGGAGGAGAAGGCGTCGATCAGCAGGATGTCGAACTGGTCGGGCGCCTGCTGGGCCAGCGTCAGCCGCGCATCGCCCAGCACATAGTCCACCGGCCCCTTGGCGCAGCGCGTGGTGTAGCTGAAGTGCGCCGGATCGCTGGAGATGCGGATCACCAGCGGGTCGATCTCGAAGAACGTCAGGTGGTCGACCGAGCGGACATAGGCCGAGACCGAGCCGGTCCCGAGGCCCACCGCCCCGATCCGAAGGGGCGCCTTGGCGTATTCCTCGGTCAGGAACACCTGCCCGATCGGCGAGGAGTGGGCGTAGTAGACCAGCGGATTGCAGGTCCAGGGCGGGGTCAGCGCCTGGGCGCCGTGCAGGGTCGTGCCGTGGCTCAGCATCCTGACCGGCCCGCCCAGCGCCGGCACCTGCGTCGAGGACTGCCGCACCACGCCGAAGAACGAGCGCCAGCTCTGGTGCGTGTCGGTGCGGTCGGCGGCGGCGTGCGCGCCCACCGACAGCATGGTGATGATGGCGAAGAACAACAGGGCGCGGCTGCGCACCAGGAAGGCGGTGATCGCCGCGGTCCCCAGGCACACCCGCACGCCCATCTCGAACAGGTCCACCTGGGTGATCGTCCCGATCACCGGCCGGGCGTAGATGTGCGGCGCGGCGAAGGTGTTGAGGATCGGGCTCAGCGTCCCGGCGAACACGCCCAGGATCAGCATCGCCAGGGCCATCCGGTCGATCTTCCAGTCGCCCCAGGGCCGCACCAGGCAGGCGCCGACCAGGACCAGCGGATACTCCCAGACGTTGTTGAAGATCACCGGCGCGGCGAAGGCGTTGAAGCTGCCGCCCACCACCCCGCCCACCGACATCCAGAAATAGAACTCGGTGAGCCGCCCGGCCGGCGGCCGCCGCGCCACCAGCGACTGGTGGCACATCAGCGCCGTGAGGAAGAAGGCGGCGAGGTGGATCGGCAGCTGGATCGCGAAGCTGTTGGCGGTGAACGGCAGGATGGCGGCGCAGGCGGCGACCGCGGCGGCCTGCAGGGTCAGCGTGATGTCGCGCGGGATCGCCGGCTTGGTCTGGAAGGCGAAGATGAAGGTCGCCAGGTAGAGCGCCAGCGGCAGCACCCACAGGAACGGCGCCGAGGCCACATCGGTCGTCAGATAGGTGGTCACCCCCAGCATCAGGCTGGACGGGATCGCCGCCAGCAGCACCCAGGCGCCGCGCTCGCGCCAACTGGTCCGCGGCCCGGCCGTAGCCTCGGCCGTCTGAGGCGCGGCCGCCTGCGGCGCGCGGATCACCGCGATGGCCAGGATCGCCATCAGCCCGATGAACACCAGATAGCCGGCGCTCCAGCCGCTGCGCTGGGCGTGCAGGGTGAGCGTCGGCTCCACCAGGGCCGGATAGACCAGCAGCGCCAGCAGGCTGCCCAGGTTGCTGGCCGCATACAGGGCGTAGGGTTCCAGCCCGTCGCGGGCCCCCAGCGTGCGCGCATGCCACGCCTGGACCAGAGGGGCCGTCGCCGACAGGGCGGCGAACGGCGCGCCGATCGACACGGCCAGCACGCCCAGCAGCCAGAGCGTCGGGTGGTTCGACGACGGCGGCCCGATCAGCTCGTTGATCCTGAGCGGCAGGGCCAGCGCGGCCAGCAGCAGGGCCAGGCCGTGCACCGCCGCTTGGGCCTTCAGGGACTTGAGCCGCTGCAGGGCGTGCGCGTAGCCGTAGCCGACCAGCAAGGCGACCTGGAAGAAGGCCAGGCTGGTGTTCCACACCGACGGACTGCCGCCCAGCCTCGGCAGCACCAGCTTCGCCACCATCGGCTCGACCAGGAACACCAGGGCCGCGCTCGCGAACACGGTCAGGGCGAAGAGCATCGCCGGCGGATGGCGCGCGGGCATGGCCGAAGGTGCGAGCGTGGTCATCTGGGCACTCGAATCGCCTTGATAGGACAGTGGCTCGGATGTTCTGGTCGGGCCAGCCTGTGAGCCCCCGAACGAAAGAGTGCGCGCCGATGTTTTCGCTGGAGATCGTGACCCTGGCCCGCCTGCTCGTGGATGAGGCCCGGGAGCGCTCGCTGCGCATCGTCACCGCCGAGAGCTGCACCGGCGGGCTGGTGGCCGGGGCGATCTGCCAGGTCGCCGGCGCGTCGGACGTCTTCGAGCGCGGCTTCGTCACCTATTCGAACCGGGCGAAGCAGGAGCTGCTGGGCATTCCCGGCGACCTGATCGCCGACCTGGGCGCGGTGTCCGAGCCGGTGGCGCGGATGATGGCCGAGGGTGCGCTGGAAAACTCCAACGCCCACGTCTCGGTGGCGATCACCGGGGTCGCGGGCCCGGGCGGCGGCACGCCGCTGAAGCCGGTGGGCACGGTTCATATCGCGACGGCCCGGACCAATCACGGCCTCAGCCACCGCCACGAGTTCTTCGAGCTGGAGGATCGCGAAGGCATCCAGCTGGCCGCGGTGCAATCGGCCCTGGAGATGCTGCGCGAGCGAATGACCTAAAGCGAGTTCTGGGCTTCGCGCGCCGCGGCGATCTTGGCCATCCGCTCTTCTGGATTGGGGGCCTGCACCGCGCGGAACGGCGACATCAGCTTCAGCAGGCTCTCGTCGCCATAGGCGTTGCGGTAGAGCGCCACCAGCGGCGGCAGGATCACCACGCTGCCGGCGAAACAGACCGCGGCGATGGCCATCAGGCTCACGGCCAGGGCGTCCTGGCTGCTCATCTTGGCGGTGATGCTGCTCATGAAGGCTTGGAATTTCGGGATCGCGGAGCCGAACAGCACGGCGTTGCCGACGGCCAGCGGCCGCCAGAACACCGAGGCGAACAGCAGGATCTTCCAGGTGTTCCTCGGCAGGTTCAGGTGACGGTAACCCGCCGACCAGAGACTGAGCACAGCCACCGGCGTGAAGAACAGCATGTCGATCAGCTGGATGATCGTCAGTTGCCCACCCTGCGTGAGCCCGAAGATCAGGCTCTCGATGAACAGGACCAGGTAGACAACCGCATAGATGCGTAGAAAAAGCAGCACCCAGAACTCCTTCGCGACCCTTGGGCAGCCGCGGGAGTCTTTACGAAGCGAGTTGCAGACCCGCTAACAAGCAAAGTGAAAATGTCATACACCATTAAGATGTGTGACCAGGGCGAGGCCTAGGCGGACGGCGGCGGAGCGGCTGCGCCGTAGAGGCTGCGGGCTCGATCCTCGAAGCAAGTCATCAGCCGGTCGACCGCGTGGGCGAAATTCGCTTTCAAAAGAGCCTCCAGCAGCCGTGACTTGAACTGGAAGTCGATGTCGAACTCGACGGAGGTCCCGCCATCGCCGCTGGGGACGAACCGCCACTGGTTCTCCAGCCGGCGGAAGGGCCCGGAGAGCAGGCTGACGTTGATCTGCCGGGCCGGCGCGTCACGGCGCACGCGCGTGGAGAACCGCTCCTTCAGGAACGAGAAGCCGACGCCCGCCTCGGCGTCCAGGGTGTCGACGCCGTCCGGCAGGCTGCGCGCGTTCCAGGTCCGCATGCTGGTGATCCACGGCACGAAGTCCGGATAGGCCATCACATCGCCTACCAGAGCGAAGAGCTGCTCCGGCGCGTAGGGCAGCGGCTTGGTGACGTGGTGCTTCAGGCTGCGGCGTCTTTGGCTGCCAATTCCTTGGCGGTTCTGGCGGCTTGCAGCCGCGCGAAGTCCTCGCCGGCGTGATGCGAGGAGCGGGTCAGCGGGCTCGACGCCACCATCAGGAAGCCCTTGGCGCGGGCGATCTCCTCGTACGCCCGGAACTCGTCCGGATGGACGAACCGGTCGATGGGCGCGTGTTTGCGGGTGGGCTGGAGGTACTGGCCGATGGTGATGAAGTCGACGCCGGCGGACCGCATGTCGTCCATCACCTGCATGACCTCCTCCTTGGCCTCGCCCAGGCCGACCATGACGCCGGACTTGGTGAACATGGTGGGGTCGCGCTCCTTCACCCGCTCCAGCAGGCGCAGCGAATGGTAGTAGCGCGCGCCCGGCCGGATCCCGAGGTAGAGCCGCGGCACGGTCTCCAGGTTGTGGTTGAAAACGTCGGGCTTGCTGTCGATCACCTCGAATGCCGCGGCTGTCGGCTTGCGCAGGAAGTCCGGCGTCAGGATCTCGATGGTGGTGTTGGGCGCGGCGGCGCGGATGGCGCGGACCACGGCGGCGAAGTGCCCTGCCCCGCCATCGGCCAGGTCGTCGCGGTCCACGGAGGTGATCACCACGTGATGCAGGCCCATCTTGGCCACCGCGTCGGCGACCCGGGCCGGCTCGGTGGGGTCCAGCGGATTGGGCTTGCCGGTGGCCACGTTGCAGAAGGCGCAGGCCCGCGTGCAGACCTCGCCCATGATCATCATGGTGGCGTGGCTCTTGGACCAGCATTCGCCGATGTTCGGGCAGGCGGCCTCCTCGCAGACCGTGGTCAGGCCATGGGCCTTCACGATGTCGCGGGTGGCGTTGTAGCCGGCCGAGCCCGGCGCGCGGACGCGCAGCCACTCGGGCTTGCGCAGCAGCGGCGTCTCCGGGTTCGCCTGTTTCTCGGGGTGACGGGGCCGGATCGCCCCCGTCAGGTTGTCGATGACCACGGCCATGGCCCCTAGATCGTCGCTTGGGGCCTCCGGATCAAGCCGCGAGTGCGCGTGGACGCCCTTAACCCCGATCTTCACGCCGCTGCGTAGCAGCCAGTGGACCGACCGCGTCCGCAGCTGGAGCCCACCATGCGCCTGACCCTCACCACCGCCCTGATCGCCGCCGTCGCCACCCCTGCCCTGGCCGCCGGTCCGGCGCCGATCGCGCCTCCGCCCACAGCCCCGCCAGCCGCTGTCCGCGCCTACGACCTCGCACCATGGTGGATGGACAAGCCGGTCATGCCGGCGGTCGGCTACGTGACGACCGAGGTGCCGGCCAACCGCGCCAGCCTCGCCGCGACCTACCAGGCCGTGGACCGGGAGGTGGCCGGCGCCACCAAGGCCGCGGCGGCCAAGGCCCGCGCCATCTCCAGCGCCCTCACCGCCTACGGGCCCGAGAAGGTGCGCATCGAGACGACGTTCACCATCACCCCGCTCTACGAGCAGTACCGCGACAAGCAGGGCGCCATGGTCGACAACGAGCGCGCCGACAAGATCGACCGCTACCAGGTCTCGGTGCAGTTCGACGTGGAGATCCGCGACGTACGCCTGGTCGAGCCGGTCTACGCCGTGCTGATGTCGGCCAAACCCTCGCAGAGCCAGCCGCCGAGCTTCAGCCTGGAGACGCCGGACGAGGTTCGAACGGCGATGTTCAGGCTGGCGATCGAGGACGCCCGGCGCCGCGCCGACCTGGCGGCGACGGCCGCCGGAGGACGTATCGGGGCCGTGCGCCTGATCGACGCCACGGCCAGGGCCTGCGAGACCGACGTGCTGCTGGCGCTCGCGCCACGGGGTTATAACGACGCTGTCGCCCGCCCGGTGATGGCGCCGCCGATGGCCGCGCGCGGCAACAGCACGATCGAGGAGATGGTCGTCACCAGCCAGAAGCGCGCCCACGACGCCGGCCTGCGCCCGGAGGACCTGCAACTGCCGGTCCAGCCGCCGCTCGAACGCCTCGAGGCCAAGGCCTGCGTGGTCTACAGCCTGGGCTAGCGGCGCCCGAGCCTTCGTCGCCCGGCGGCCTCACGCTCTGTAACCATTCTTTTCATCGCCTCCGCCGGGCGATAGGCTTGCCCCAACGATAACAGGTTGGGAGGTGACGGCTCGTGGCGCGTAATTTTGACGCCCGTCAGGCGCAGACGACTCTGTTCGACGCCCTGGTGGACGCGAGCCGCAAGTATGGCGCGAAGAAGCCGATCCTGGAGGACCAGGAGCGCAATCCCCTCAGCTACACCGACCTGATCCGCGCCGCCTTCGCGCTCGGACGCAAGATCGCGGGCTTCACCGCCAAGGGCGAGCGGGTGGGCGTGATGCTGCCCTCGAGCTCGGCCGGCGTGGTGACCTTCTTCGCCCTGCACGCCTTCGGCCGCGTGCCGACCATGCTCAACTTCACCGCCGGCATCCGCAACCTGAAGGCGGCGTGCGACCTGGCGGGCGTGAAGACCGTGCTGACCTCCCACCGCTTCGTGGAGCAGGGCAAGCTGCACGACCTGATCGACGCGCTCGAGACGATGACCAAGGTTGTCTACCTGGAGGACGTGCGCCGCACGATCGGGCTGTCGGACCGGCTGTTCGCCGCCGCGGCCGGCGCTTTCCCGCGCAACTTCCGCCAGCCCACCCGGCCCAACGACATCGGCGTCATCCTGTTCACCTCGGGCAGCTTCGGCGCGCCCAAGGGCGTGGTGCTGAGCCAGGCCAATCTGATCGCCAACTGCCGCCAGGTGGCCCAGCACATCGCGCTGAACCCCGATTGGGTGTTCTTCAATCCCCTGCCGATCTTCCACTGTTTCGGCCTGACGGGCGGCGCGCTGCTGCCAATCCTGACCGGCATGAAGGCCTTCCAGTATCCCTCGCCGCTGCACATCAAGCAGATCCCGCCGCTGGTGAAGGACACCAAGGCCAACGTCCTGTTCGCGACGGACACCTTCATCAACCAGTACGCCCGCTCCGCCGAACGCGACGAGCTCGCCGGCCTCACCTTCGTGGTCTGCGGCGCCGAGAAGGTGCGTGAGGAGACCCACAATCTGATCGCCGAGAAGTTCGGCCCGATCCCGTTGCTGGAGGGCTATGGCGCCACCGAGGCCTCGCCGGTGATCGCGGTGAACAAGCCGGAGGACAACCGCCGCGGCACGGTCGGCGGCCTGTTGCCGGGCGTCGAGACGCGCCTCGTGCCCGTGGAAGGCATCCCGGGCGGCGGCCAGCTGTTCGTGCGGGGCCCGAACATGATGGCGGGCTATCTCAACGCCGCGGGCGGTCTCGACCCGCTGGACGACGGCTGGCACGACACCGGCGACGTGGTCTCGATCACCGACGACGGCTGGGTGAAGATCAAGGGCCGGGTGAAGCGCTTCGCCAAGATCGGCGGCGAGATGGTCTCACTGACCGCGGCCGAGGACCTGGCTTGCGCTGTGTGGCCCGACGACCGCCATGCCGTGGTCGCCATGCCCGACCCCAAGAAGGGCGAGCGCCTGATCCTGGTCACCGACCGCGCCGGCGCCGAGGCCGGGCCGCTGGTGGCCCACGCCCAGTCGATCGGCGCGCCGGAGATCGCCGTGCCGCGCAAGATCATCCGGGTGCCGGAGATCCCCGTGCTGGGCACCGGCAAGACCGACTACGTGGCCCTGCAGCGGATCGTCGATAGCGAGCTTGTCCGCGCCTGACGCGGAGCCGGGAGGCAGCCATGCAGATTGACCGGCGCGCGGCCCTGGCGGTCTTCGCCCTTACCTTCGGCGCCTGCGCGACGACGCCCCGCTACGACCCCAACGTTGTCTCCTCGCTGCCGCGCAGCGGGCTGTTCTTCGTCGCGAAGGTCGCGTCGACCTTCCGCCGCCTGCCGCGCATCACCATCCCGATCGAGGACAAGACCATCGCCACCCGCGACGTCTTCGTGGAAGCCGACGCTCGCGGCGTCGTGCGCCGCGCGGTGATCGTGCAGCTTGAGAGCGTCGTTCCCGGCTCGGACTTCCGCTTTCGCTACCCCGCGACGCCGCCGGAGACCCTCGGCCGCAAGACCTACCGGTTCAGCGGCTTCGCCTTCGATGATGCACGCGACGCCGCCGCAGCGCCGGGCAAGGAGGCCGACCGGACCCGCGCCCTCCTGCTGCAGCAACACCTGAAGCCGCCCCGCGTCTGGCAGGCCGTGCGCCTGGCCAGGGTGCACGATCCCTACGGGCTCTCCGAGGTCATCATCTTCTATCTCGAGAACGCCGACTCTCACTTCGCGCCGGGCCCGCTGCCGAACGCCGATGAGGACGGCGATGCGCCGCTCGACGCCGCCACCAAGGCGCGGATGCTGGCGGCCCTGCGTCGTGCGGCGCAGGTTATTTCCGACTGAGCCGGCGCCGATCGCGGCCGTGGTGCGTTCTATCGCCGTTACGTGAGTTGGGAGACGCCGTATGCCGAACCTTGTCCTGTGGTCGCCCCGGGTGCTGAGCCTCCTGCGGATCATCACTGCCCTGCTGTTCATGGAACACGGCCTGATGAAGCTGTTCCACTTTCCGGCAGCCCAGCCCGGCGCGCCCGATCCCCTGCCCCTGATGCTCATCGTGGCCGCCTGGCTCGAGGTGTTCGGCGGCGCCCTGATCGCGCTGGGCCTGTTCACCCGCGTCGCGGCCTTCATCTGCTCGGGCGAGATGGCGGTCGGGTACTTCATGGCCCACGCGCCCAACGGCTTCTATCCGGCCCTGAACATGGGCGAGGCCGCGGTGCTCTACTGCTTCGTGTTCTTCTATCTCGCCTTCGCCGGCGGCGGTGAATGGAGCCTGGACGCCGTCGTGCGGAAACGACCCTAGCCGGGCCGCTTAGTCGTCGGCGACGTCGGAAGCCCGTCCACCAGCTGATCGCCACCCAGGCTGCGGTAGAGCGTCACCAGGTTGTCGGCCTGCAGCAGGCGGGTGGACGCCAGGGTGCGGCGCGCGGCGTAGAGGGTGCGCTGGGCGTCCAGCGCGCTGAGGTAGGGATCGATGCCTTCCTTGTAGCGGGCGTTCTCCAGGGCGTAGCTGTCGGCCGCGGCGGCCTCCAGCGAGGTCTGGGCGTCGAGCTGGTCGCGGATGGTGCCGCGCCGCGCGAGCGCGTCGGCCACGTCGCGGAACGCCGCCTGGATCGCCTGCTGGTACTGGGCGACCGCCAGCTCGCGCTGGCCCTTGGCGAGCGACAGGCCCGCCACATTGGCGCCGCCGGCGAACAGCGCCTGCGACGCGCCGCCGGACACCGTCCAGGTGCGGTTGGGTCCGGAGAACAGGGCGCCGAGCTGCGGGCTCGCGAAGCCGGCCAGGGCCGTCAGGCTGATCGACGGGAAGAAGGCCGCCCGCGCCGCCCCGATCTGGGCGTTGGCGGCGCGCAGCTTGTATTCCGCCTGCGCCACATCGGGCCGGCGCAGCAGGATGCGCGAGTCCAGGCCGGCCGGGACTTCGGCCAGCGAGCCATCCAAGCTCTCGATGGAGGCCGGCAGGTCCGCGTCCGCCACGCTCGCGCCGACCAGCAGCTCCAGCGCGTTGCGATCCTGCGCCACCAGGGTGGTGAGGTTGGCCCGGTCGGACTTGGCCTGGTCGAGAATGGTCTCGGCCTGGCGCACGTCGGTGCGCGGCGCGACGCCGCCGCTGAGCCGCGCGCGGGTGAGGTCCACGCTGCGCTGGGCGCTGGCCTCGGTCTCGCCGGCGATGGCCAGCAGGCTGCGGTCGGTGGCGAGGGTGAGGTAGGCGCTGGCCACCTCCGACACGAGGGTCAGCCGCGCCGCCTTCGCTCCGGCCTCGGTGGCGAGATACTGGTCCTGGGCGGCGTGGCTGAGGCTCCGCAGGCGGCCGAACAGATCGATCTCGAAGGCTGAGAAGCCGGCGTCGGCGTCATAGCTGCGCGTCGTCTCGCGTTTGGTGACCGGCCCGGCGGGCGTCTGGGTGGTCACGCGCCCGTTCTGCTCGGTCGCGCCGAACGTGGCGTCCACCCGCGGCAGGAGCTGGGCGCGCTGCACCCGATACTGCGCCCGGGCGATCGTCACATTGGCCATGGCGACGCGCAGGTCCTGGCTGTTGGCCAGCGCCCGATCGATGACCGCCAGCAGGTGCGGGTCCCGGAACACGTCGCGGTAGCTCACCGACGGCAGGGCCGCGGCGGATGTCGCCGGATAGGCCTCGCCCACCGGCCACGCGTTGGGGACCGCCGCAGTCGGCCGGTGATAGGCCGGCTCCAGGGTGCAGCCGGCGAGGGCCGCGGACGCCAGCAGGATACCGAGCGGACGGATCACGCCGGGGCCTCCTGCCCTTCCGCGTCGTCCGAAGTCTCGCGGGCCTTGGCGTGGCGGCTCTTGAAGATCCGCCGCACCATCACGAAGAACATCGGCACGAAGAAGATCGCCAGGATCGTCGCGGTCAGCATCCCGCCGATCACCGCCGTACCGATGGCGATGCGGCTCTGGGCGCCGGCGCCGGTGGCGATCGCCAACGGGAACACCCCGAAGATGAAGGCGAAGCTGGTCATCAGGATCGGCCGCAGCCGCAGCCTGGCCGCCTCGATCGCCGCCTCCAGCGAGGTCAGGCCCCGCTTCTCCGCGCCCTCCGCGAACTCGACGATCAGGATCGCGTTCTTGGCCGACAGGCCCATGGTGGTGAGCAGGCCCACCTGGAAATAGACGTCGTTGGTCAGGCCCCGCGCGGCCACCGCCAGCGCCGCGCCCAGCAGCCCGAGCGGGATCACCAGCATCACCGAGAACGGCACCGACCAGCTCTCGTAGAGCCCCGCCAGGCACAGGAAGACCACCAGCAGCGACACCGCATAGAGCATCGGCGCCTGCCCGCCCGACAGCCGCTCCTGATAGGAGAGCCCGCTCCAGGCCACCTTCACCCCCGGCAGCTTGGCGGCGATGGCGGTGATGTGGTCCATGGCCTCGCCGGAGCTCTTGCCGGCCGCCGCATCGCCCTGGATCTCGTAGTTGGAGACGCCGTTGAAGCGGCCGAGCGTGCTCGGCGCCTGCGACCAGCCGATCTGCGAGAAGGCCGAGAATGGCGCCATCTCGGTGTTGGACGAGCGCACGAACCAGTGGCTCAGGTCCTCCGGCCGGCTGCGGTATTGCGCGTCGCCCTGGACGTAGACCCGCTTCACCCGATTGCGGTCGACGAAGTCGTCCACGTAGGTCCCGCCCCAGGCGACGGCCAGCGTCTGGTCTACCTGCGACTGGGCGATGCCGAGCGCGCCGACCTTCTCCTGGTCGATGTTGACGTTGAGCGTCGGCGTGTCGTCGAGCGAGTTCTGCCGCACGCCCGTCAGCACCGGGTCGGTGCGCGCCTCGGCCAGCAGCTGGTTCATCTCGGCCTTGAACTGCTGGCGGCTGAGCCCGCCCGAGTTCAGGAGCTCCATCGTAAAGCCGCTCGATTGGCCGAGCCCGCGCACCGGCGGCGGGTTCAGCGCGAAGAACTGCACGTCGCGCAGCTGCCCGCCCATGGCGCGATTGGCGCGCTGGGTGATGGCCTGCGAGGTGTTGTCGGCGCCCTTGCGTTGGTCCCACGGCGCGAAGGACAGGAAGCCGCGGCCGGCGTTCTGCCCGGCGCCCTGCTGGCTCTGGCCCAGCACGTCGTAGATCGCCGTCACATCGGCCTTCTCCTTGGTCAGGAAATAGGTCTCGATCTGCTTCACCGCCTCAAGCGTGCGGGGCATGGTGGCGCCGGGCGGCAGGGTGAATTGCAGCTGCGCGACGCCCTGGTCTTCCTGCGGCAGGAAGCTGGTCGGCAGGCGCAGGAACACCACGATCAGCACGGCGACCAGCACGCCGTAGACGATCATCGCCACGCGCATCCGCCGGATCACCCACATCACGCCGCGGCGATAGCGGTCGGCGGTCCGCTCGAACCAGGCGTTGAACCGCCCGCCGAACCGGGTCAGCGCGCGGTCCAGCGCATTGCTGTCGTGATGCTCTTCGCCCGGCCGCTTCAGCAGGGTCGCGGCGAGCGCCGGCGACAGCACCAGCGCCACGATCACCGACAGCACCATCGACGAGACGATGGTGATCGAGAACTGCCGGTAGATGACGCCCACCGACCCGCCGAAGAAGGCCATGGGCAGGAACACCGCCGACAGCACCAGCGCGATGGCGATCAGCGCCGTCTGCACCTGGTCCATGGACTTGATGGTGGCGTCCTTGGGCGAGATGCCGGGCTCCTCGGCCATCACCCGCTCGACGTTCTCCACCACCACGATGGCGTCGTCGACCAGCAGGCCGATGGACAGCACCAGGCCGAACAGGGTCAGCACATTGATGCTGAAGTGGAAGACCGCCAGGATGCCGAACGTCCCCAGCAGGACCACGGGCACCGCGATCGCCGGGATCAGGGTCGCGCGCCAGCTCTGCAGGAAGATGAACATCACCACGACCACCAGCAGGATCGCCTCCACCAGGGTCTGCACCACCTCGCGGACGGACAGCTTGATGAAGGCGGTGGAGTCGTTGGGGAAGGCGTACTCGTACCCGGGTGGGAAGGACTTGGCCTGGTTGATGATCTCGGCGCGGACCAGCTCGGCGGTCTTCAGCGCGTCGGCGCCGGGTGCGAGGTTGACGGCGATCCCCGAGGCCGGGTGGCCGTTGAGCCGGCTGAGCGTGCTGTAGTTCTCACTGCCCAGTTCCACGCGAGCCACGTCGCCCAGCAGCACCTTCGACCCATCGCTCTGGGTCTTCAGGATGATCTTGCGGAACTGGTCGGCGGTCGTCAGCCGCGAGTGGGCGGTGACCGTGGCGTTCAGCATCTGGCTGTCGGCCGACGGCAGGCCGCCGATCTGCCCGGCCGCCACCTGGGTGTTCTGGGCCTGGATGGCGCTGATCACATCGCCCGGCACCAGCTTCACCCCGGCCAGCTTGTAGGGGTCGAGCCAGATGCGCATGGCGTACTGCGCGCCGAAGATGCGGAAGTCGCCGACGCCGGCGATCCGCCCCACCGGCTCCTGGATCTTCGAGACCACATAGTCCGACACGTCGGCGCTCGTCTGCCGGTCGGTGGCGTCATAGATCGAGGCGATCAGCAGAAAGTCGGGGTTCGACTTGGCCACCACCAGGCCCTGCTGCTGCACCTCCTGCGGCATGCGCGGCAGCGCCTGCTGCACCTTGTTCTGCACCTGCACCTGGGCGATGTCCGGGTTGGTGCCCTTCTCGAAGGTCACGGTGACGTTGACGTTGCCCGACGAGTCCGAGGTCGACGAGAAGTAGATCAGCCCGTCGATGCCGGTGAGCTGCTGCTCGATGATCTGGGTGACGCTGGCCTCCAGCACCTCGGCCGAGGCGCCGGGATAGGTGGCGCGGATGTTCACCTGCGGCGGGGCGATGTCGGGGTACTGCTCCACCGAGAGCAGCCGGATCGAGCCCAGGCCCGCCAGCATGATCACGATGGCGATGACCCAGGCCAGGACCGGACGGTCGATGAAGATGCGCGAGATCATCGGCGCCTAGCGCCCTTCCCGACTTGCGCCGCCCTGCTGGTGGGTGTGCGCCACAGGCGCCGATCCGGCCGGGACCGGCTTCACCGGCTTGTTCGGCTTCACCTTGTCGAGGCCCTCGGTGATCACTTTGTCGCCCACCGCCAGGCCGGCGGTCACCAGCCACTTGTCGCCGATGGTGGTGTTGGCGGTGACGGTGCGCAGCACCGCCTTGTTGTCGGGCCCCACCAGATAGACCGTGGCGTTGCCGCGCGGGTCGCGCGAGATCGCCTGCTGCGGCGCGAGGATGGCGTTGGGCACGGTCGCCTGGCTGAGTTTGGCGCGGACGAACATGCCCGGCAGCAGCAGCCCCTGCGGATTGGGGAAGCGGGCGCGCAAGGTCACGGTGCCCGTGGTGGGATCGACGATCGCTTCGGCGAACTCGATGCGCCCGGCATAGGGATAGGCGCTGCCGTCCTCGAGCGTCAGCTGCGCGCCGGCGCCGGACGGGGTCACGCCCCCGGTCGCCAGCTCGCGGCGCAGGGTGACTAGGTCGGCGCTGGACTGCTGGATGTCCACGTAGATCGGGTCGAGCCGCTGAATGGTGGTCAGCGCGTCAGCCTGGCCGCTGGTGACCAGCGCGCCGGTCGTGGCGATCGACCGACCGATCCGCCCCGCGATCGGCGCGGGCACGGTCGTGAACTTCAGGTTGATCCGCGCGGTGTCCAGCGCGGCCTTGGTCTGGGCCACCTGGGCGGCGGCCTGTTTCGCGGCGGCCGCGGCGTCGGTGTAGTCCTGCTTGCTGACCGCCTCGATGTCGGCCAGCGGCTTGTAGCGGGCGGCCTTGGCCTCCGCCGCCTCGTGGGTCGCCTGGGCGTTGGCGAGGTTGGCCTCGGCCTGCTGTTCGGCGGCGCGATAGAGGCTGGGGTCGATCACATAGAGCGCCTGGCCCTGCTTCACGAGGCTGCCCTCGGTGAAGTTGCGCGCCTTGATCACGCCCGACACCTGCGGCCGCACCTCCGAGGTCTCGAAGGCGGTCGTGCGCCCGGCCAGCTCCAGCGGCAGCGCCACCGTCTCGGCGCGCATTACCACATAGCCGGCCTCCGGCGTCTGATGGGCGTGTTCATCCGTCTTCGCGGCGCAGGCGGACAGCAGCAGCGTCAGCCCCAGCGCGGGCAGGAGGTATGGCTTCAAATGCGTCGACAACCCGCGGGCGACCTGGACTGAGAGGGCGACCCGAGACGGGCCAGAGAAAGACGGCTGAGCCTGATCTTTCACAGAAGCCGCCCAGTCGCGCTCCTGTTCCCGCGCAAACGCGGCGTCACAATGTCGGACTGTTGCGCACAGGTCCGCGCGTGCTGCGCAGGTGCAACAAATTGTCGCAGGCATATCGCCGTTAGATATGGAGGACCTTGCCGTAGGCGTCGAGGGAGGCCTCGTGCATCGCCTCGCTCATGGTCGGATGCGGGAAGACGGTGGCCTGCAGTTCGGCCTCGGTGGCTTCCAGCGTCATGGCCAGAGCGAAGCCCTGGATCATCTCGGTGACTTCGCCGCCGATCATGTGCGCGCCGATCAACGCGCCGGTCTTGCCGTCGAAGACCGTCTTCACGAAGCCCTCGGTCTCGCCGGACGCGATCGCCTTGCCGTTCACGCGGAACGGGAAGCGGCCGACCTTCGGCTCCAGCCCCTGCTCTTTCGCTTGCGCTTCGGTGAGGCCCACCGAGGCGATCTGCGGCGTGGAATAGGTGCAGCCGGGGATCGGGGCGTTGAGGTTCGCAGGGTTCTGGCCGGCGATGTGCTCGATGCAGTGGACGCCCTCGTGGCTCGCCTTGTGCGCCAGCCAGGGCGGGCCGGCCACGTCGCCGATGGCGTAGAGGCCGGGCACGTTGGTCGCGCCGTGGCCGTCGGTGACGATGTGGGTCCGGTCGATCTTCACCCCCAGCGCCTCGAGCCCCATGTCCTCCACGTTGCCGACGATGCCCACCGCGACGATGGCGACCTCGGCCTCCAGGGTCTCGGACTTGCCGCCGGCTTCGATGTCCACCGCGACACCAGATTTCGACTTGGTCAGCTTTTTCACATTGGCCGGCACGCGGAATTTCAGGCCGCGCTTCTCGAAGGCCTTGTGGGCGGCCTTGGACACCTCCTCGTCCTCCACCGGCAGGATGCGCGGCAGGGCCTCGATCACCGTCACGTCGGCGCCCAAGGCGCGGTAGAAGCTCGCGAACTCGATGCCGATGGCGCCGGAGCCGATGACGATCAGGCTCTTGGGCGCGGACTTCGGGACGAGCGCTTCGCGATAGGTCCAGACGCGCTCGCCGTCCGGCTCCAGGCCCGCGGCCGGAATCGTCCGCGCGCGTGCGCCGGTGGCCAGGATCACGTGCTTGGCGGTGAGCTTGCGGTCGCCGACGACCACGGTCGGCGCGCCCTGCCCCTTCTCCAATCGAGCGGTCCCCATGACCACCTCGATCTTGTGCTTCTTCATCAGGAAGGTGACGCCGGCGTTGAGCTGCGCCGAGACCTTCCGCGACCGCTCCACGACCTTGCTGAAATCGAAGCCGCGCTTCTCCGCCGACAGGCCGTAGTCCGCCAGGTGGTCGAGCTGTTCGTAGACCTCCCCGGACTTCAGCAGCGCCTTCGTCGGGATGCAGCCCCAGTTCAGGCAGATGCCGCCCAACAGCTCACGCTCGACGATGGCGGTCTTGAGGCCCAGCTGCGCGGCGCGGATCGCGGTGACATAGCCGCCCGGCCCGGAGCCGATGATGATGACGTCAAAGCTGTCAGCCATCAGAGCAGCGCCTCGATGGCGCCTTCCAGCGACTGCGGCGTGTCGGTGGGCGCATAGCGGCCGACCACTTCACCCTTCCGGTCCACCAGGAATTTCGTGAAGTTCCACTTGATGCCCTCGGAGCCCAGCAGACCCTTCTTGGCGTGCTTCAGATAGCCGTAGAGCGGGTGCGTGGCGGGGCCGTTGACGTCGATCTTCTTCATCATCGGGAAGTCCACGTCGTAGGTCAGCGAGCAGAAGTTCGCGATCTCCGCGGCGTCGCCCGGTTCCTGCGCGCCGAACTGGTTGCAGGGGAAACCCAGCACCACCAGGCCCTTGTCGCGATACTTGCGATAGAGCTCTTCGAGGCCCGCGTACTGCGGCGTGAACCCGCACTTGGACGCCGTGTTCACGATCAGGACGACCTTGTCCTTGTAGGCCGAGAGCGGCGCCGGCTTGCCATCCAGGGTCTCGGCGCTGAAGTCGTAGATGCTGGTCATCGGCGGCCTCAGACGATCATCGTGATCGGGTCTTCGATCAGCGGCTTGAAGGCGGCCAGCCAGCGCGCGCCGGTCGCGCCGTCGACCACGCGGTGATCGCAGGTCAGCGTGACGCTCATCACCGTGGCGATGGCCAGCTCATTGCCGCGCACCACGGGCCGCTTCTCGCCGACGCCCACCGACAGGATCGCCCCCTGCGGCTCGTTGATGATCGAGGCGAACGACTTGATGCCGAACATGCCGAGGTTCGAGACCGAGAAGGTGCCGCCCTGGAACTCCTCGGGCTTCAGCTTCTTGGTCCGCGCCCGCTCGGCGAGGTCCTTGGCCTCGGCGGCGATGGCCGCCAGGCCCTTGGTCTCGGCGGAGCGGATGATCGGGGTGATCAGCCCGCCCGGCACGGCCACCGCCATGGCGATGTCGGCGTGGTGGTGCATGGCAATGCCTTCAGGCGTGTAGGAGGCGTTGGCCTCGCGCACCTGCATCAGCGCCACGGCGGCGGCCTTGATCACCATGTCGTTGACGCTGACCTTCACGCCGGACTTCTCCAGCATGGCGTTGATCTTGGTCCGCGCGGCCAGCAGCGCATCGATCTCCAGATCGATGGTCAGCGGGAAGTGCGGCACGTCGCGGAAGCTCTCGGTCATCCGCCGCGCGACGGTCTTGCGCATGCCGTCCAGCGGAATGAGATCGTAGCTGCCGGGCGCGATGCCCATCTGCTCCAGCGACTGCGCCTGGCGCGGCGCGGAGGCTGCGGCTTGGGACTGACCGGCGGCAGCAGGCGCCTTCGCCTGCCCCGGCTGAGCGGCGTCCACATCGGCCTTCACGATCCGCCCGTGCGGACCGGACCCCTTGATCGCCGCCAGATCGACGCCCTTCTGCTGGGCGATCCGACGCGCCAGGGGCGAGGCGAAGATGCGGGGGCCAGACGCCCCCTCCGTCGCCTTCGGCACCACCTCCCCCGCAGGCGGGGGAGGAGCGGTTGCCGTGACCTCGCTCCTCCCCTGTCCCGCAGAGGACGGGGGAGGTGTCGGCGGAGCCGACGGAGGGGGCGCGGCCTTCGCCTCGGCCTTCGGCGCCGGCGCGGCCGCCTCGCCGTCGCCGCTCAGCCGCGCGATCGGCGCGTTGACCTTCACGCCCTCGGTGCCTTCCGGGACCAGCAGCTCCTGCACGGAGCCTTCGTCCACGGCCTCCACTTCCATGGTCGCCTTGTCGGTCTCGATCTCGGCGATCACGTCGCCGGACTTCACCGTGTCGCCGACCTTCACGTGCCACTTCGCGAGCGTGCCCTCCTCCATGGTGGGCGACAGCGCGGGCATCAGGATATCGATGGGCATGCGTCAGGCGCTCGGGCTGGTTTCGACGAAGACGGCGGGCATCCAGCGATCAGCCCGGCGGGCCTTGCGCTGCTCTGGGGTCTCGTCGTCATAGATCATGGGATCTGGCGTGCGGCCCTCGAAGCCGGGCATCTGGACGCCGCGGACATTGAGCACAGCGCTCAGGCCGGCGTCGGTGTCCATCATCGCGGCCACATAGACCCCGCACTCGGCGCAGAGCAGGAAGTCGGTGACGCCCAGGCCGAAGCGGTAGCGGTTCGCGGCGCCCGGCGCGGCTTCGATATGAAGGCGGCCCTTCGGGTCGGCCGTGGTCAGGCTGCCGTGACGCTGGCAGAAGCTGCACTGGCAGGCGCGCAGCGGCAGCTCGCCGGCGCTCAGCGCCGTGGTCAGCTCCACCCGGATCGCCCCGCAATGGCAGTGGCCGGTTAGCTCGGTCATGCCGGCTCCCGGGACAGGTGCGCCAGGCTGGCGCCGTTGGCTTCCCAGTTCTGGCCGTCGAACGCCTCGATGCGCAGGTCGAGGCCCTCCACCGAGTCCAGGCACCGCGCATTGACGCTCCAGCCGTCCGGATTGGAGCGCGGCCGGTAGAAGCCCTTGATGCCGCATTCGGCGCAGAACAGGTGCTTCGCCACGCGGGTGTTGAAGGTGTACTCGGCCAGGCGTTCCGCGCCCTTGGTGATGCGGAAGCGGCTCTCCGGCACGATCACGTGCACGAAGCCGGTCTTGGCGCACATGGAGCAGTTGCAGCTCTGCGCCTCGACCGTGGCCGGCAGGGCCACCTCGAACCGCACGCCGCCGCAGTGGCAGCCGCCGGCATGCCAGGTGAAGGCGTCGGCGCTCATGACACGCCCCCGCTCATCCCGGCGAATGCCGGGACCCAGATCGCAAGGCGCGAGAGCTGATTGGAATCACACTGAGGAAAACGAACCCACATCTGAGTCATTCCATCTGGGTCCCGGCATTCGCCGGGATGAGCGGATAGAGGGGTCGGGCTCATTTGTACGAGACCTGTTTCACCGCCTTGACGATCTTCTCGACTGACGGCAGCGACAGCAGTTCCAGGTTGGCCGCGTAGGGCAGCGGCACGTCTTCCTGGTGCACCCGGGCCGGCGGCGCATCGAGATAGTCGAAGGCCAGCTCCACCACCTTGGCCGCCACCTCGGCGCCCACGCCCATCGGCCCCCAACCTTCCTCAACGGTGACCAGGCGGTTGGTCTTCTTGACGCTCTCGACCACCGTGCCGATGTCCATCGGGCGGATGGTGCGCAGGTCGACGACCTCGCACTCGATGCCCTCGGCGGCCAGTTCCTCGGCGGCCTTCAGCGCGAGGCCGACCATCCGCGAATAGGCCACGATCGTGCAGCCGGTCCCCTCGCGGCGGACCTTGGCCTTGCCGATCGGAACCACCCAGTCGATGCCCTCCGGCACGTCGAACTCCTGGCCGTAGAGCATCTCGTGCTCCAGGAAGACCACGGGGTTCGGGTCGCGGATCGCGGCCTTCAGCAGCCCCTTGGCGTCGGCCGCGTCGTAGGGGCAGATCACCTTCAGGCCGGGCACGTGGCCGTACCAGCCGGCGTAGTCCTGGCTGTGCTGCGCGCCGACCCGCGCCGCGGCGCCGTTCGGCCCCCGGAACACGATCGATGACTTGATCTGGCCGCCGGACATGTAGAGCGTCTTGCCGGACGAATTCACAATGTGATCAATCGCCTGCATGGCGAAGTTGAACGTCATGAACTCGACGATCGGCTTCAGGCCGGCCATGGCCGCCCCGGCGCCCAGGCCCGCGAAGCCGTACTCGGTGATCGGGGTGTCGACCACGCGCTTGTCGCCGAACTCCTGCAGCAGGTCGCGGCTGACCTTGTAGGCGCCCTGGTACTGGGCGACTTCCTCGCCCATCAGGAACACGTCCGGGTCGCGGCGCATCTCCTCGGCCATGGCGTCGCGCAGGGCGTCGCGGACCGTGGTCTTCACCAGCTTCACGCCCTCCGGCAGCTCCGCGTCCCTCAACGCCACGGCGGGCGCGGCGGCCTGGGCCGGCGCCGCCGCGCGGAC
>JACXTT010004410.1_pt1 | contig 20919 bp, 12 predicted proteins | sample 9270951 | NCBI WGS metagenome assembly JACXTT01 (sample SAMN15532306, study PRJNA645909) | rock metagenome | isolation source: weathered quartz diorite | place: Puerto Rico | collected 2017-06-21
ACTGCAACAGCACCTTGACCCGGCCTTTTTTCTCGGCCTCCTGCAATCGCTGGCGGTTTTTTTCCTTCACACGGCCAAAGGCTTCGCCGCGATAGGAAAGCGTGACCGTCGTCCCCGGCTCATCCGCGATGGCGAGCGCCGCCTCGAGCGCGCTGTCGCCGCCGCCGACCACCAGAACGTGCTGGTTGCGGTACTGCTCGGGGTCGATAAGACGGTACACCACTTTCGGCAGTTCCTCGCCCGGGACTTCCAGCTTGCGCGGCGTGCCGCGCCGGCCGATGGCCAGCAGTACTGCGCGGGTGTCGTAGGAACGACGCGAGGTCTTTACGGTAAAACCGTTGCCGTTCTTCGTGATCGTCTCCATGCGCTCGCTGAAGTTGATCTTGAGCCCGGTTTTTCTGGCCGCGCCCTGCCAGAATTCCAGCAGCGCTTCCTTGCTGATCTCGCTCATCTTTACCTTGCCGATGATGGGCAGTTGCATCGGCGCGGTCATCACGAGCTTATGGCGCGGGTAGTGATACACCGCACCGCCGAGCGAGTCTTCCTGTTCGACGGTAACGGACCGCAGCTTGTGCTCCATCGCGCCGAGCGTGGCCGCCAGGCCGGCCGGTCCCGCGCCGACGATGACCACGTCGAGCGGAAAATTTCCGTTTTTCAACTTGCGGATGGATTCCATTGCCTGACGTCCCTGTTCCACCGCCTTGCGGGTGAGTCCCATGCCGCCGAGTTCCCCGGCGATGAAAATGCCGGGGACGTTCGTCTCGAAGTTGGGATTGACTTGTGGAATGTCCACGCCGCGCTTGGCGGTGCCGAAAACGAGCGTGATGGCGTCATGCGGACAAGCCGCCATGCACGCCCCGTGACCGACGCAGACGGTGGGTTTCACCAAATGTCCTTTGCCTTTGATGAGGCCGATCGCCTGCTCCGGGCAGGCGGTAACGCAGGCGCCGGAACCGATGCAGCGATTGGCGTCGAACACGGGGTGCAGCGAAGCCGGCTCCGTGAGCCCAGCCTCGACTGCCTCCTTCATCTGCGTCACATGATGTTGCTCCTTTTTTCTGTGACGACGCAGGTAAAAGAACAGCACCAGGGCCAGCGGGAACAGATAAATGAGATATTCGATCATTCGGTTCCCTGTCGGGGTTATGCCGTCCTATGAAAAGGATACCGGCCGGGGACTGTCATCGACCATCCGCCTGTCAGGCAAATCCCACGTTTCATACGGTTACCAATGGTATTAATCGTATAGACGCTCTTTAATTGCATGTAATGGAACGATTTTATGTCCTCCGGGGCGTCACGACTCGTGCCGCCTTGGGGTCATGGGGTCAAGGATAGTTCACTAATAATAGTTTTCCCGCCGCTGGGCGGAAGTAGTTGCAGGGGAGAACGATGGGTCAGGAACAGGCGATCATGCGCGCCGCCAAGATACCGGCGCGCCCCTCCGAAAAATCCGAAGAACACCATGGCTTGACGCGGCAAGTTGCCGTTTTGCCGATCACGGCATTGGCGCTGCTTGCCGCCTGGGCGGTACGGGAAGGCCACTACTACGAGCCGGGAGACGATTTCGGCTATTACCTCGGCGTCACCGGCGGCGTGATGATGCTTGCGTTGCTGTTTTATTCGCTGCGCAAACACATCCGTTTCATGCGCAACTGGGGCGCCACCAAGCACTGGTTCCGCCTGCATATGATCATGGGCATCGCCGGACCGACTCTGATCCTTTTCCATTCCACGTTTCGTGTCGGCTCGGTCAACGCCACGGTCGCGCTCGGCTGCATGCTGCTCGTGGCCGGCAGCGGCATCGTCGGCCGCTTCATCTACCGCAAGATCCACCACGGGCTTTACGGCCGCAGCGCCACCCTGCAGGAGGTTCAGTCGAATCTCGGCATCATCGGCGGCGACGTGAAATCCAAGTTTCATTTCGCGCCCCAGATTGAAAAACGCCTCAAGGACTTCGAAGCCTCCGCGCTTGCGGAAAACAGGACCGCCTGGTCCTTCGTCACCGTCGGGTGGCGCGCCGGCTGGACCTATTACACGGTCAGTCGGGTTCTGGAGCGCCTCGGCCGCGCCCACGCCGAAGAGCACCGATGGGATTCGATCAAGCTCGAGAAACGCATGGTCGCCGGCAAGGCCGCGATTCGAAAATACCTGGATGCCATCATCGATGTAGCGCGGTTCCATGCCTACGAGCGGTTGTTCTCCCTGTGGCACATCCTCCATGTTCCCTTCGTGTTCATGCTGGTCATCAGCGGGATCGCGCATGTCATCGCCGTCCACATGTACTGACACTATCGGGAACCATAGGCTTGTTACGAACCTTTTTTACATGGCTCACGATCGGCATTTCCCTCGCACTCCTGCCAACACCCTCTCGGGCCGAGAGCATCGAGAGCGTGCTCATGCCGGGCAAGGTGATAGAAGGCCATGCCAATCTGGAAAACGACTGTAAGAACTGCCATGCGCGCTTCAAGAAATCCGCCCAGGCAACCTTGTGTCTCGATTGCCACAAGGATGTCGCCAAGGATGTCACCCAGAAGCAGGGTTACCACGGCCGGCTCACGGAGCAGGAGTGCCGTGTGTGCCATACCGAGCACAAGGGACGTGCGATGAACATCGCTCCGGTGGATGAGAAGACTTTCGATCACGCCATGACCGATTTCATGCTCAAGGGCGGGCATGCTGCCGGCGGCAAGGCCGCCTGCCGCGACTGCCACAAGCCCAAAATGAAATTCCGCGACGCCCCGTCGGACTGCTTCGCCTGTCACAAGAAAGACGACAAGCACAAGGGCAGCCTGGGAACGCAGTGCGCCGACTGCCACCAGGAAAGCGACTGGAAAAAAACCCTCTTCGATCACAGCAAGACCAACTTCCCGCTGACCGGGAAACACCGCGACGTCGTCTGCAAGGACTGTCACACCGATCCGAAATTCAAGGGCGCGCCCACGGCTTGCGTCGCGTGTCACAGGAAAAACGACGAGCACAAGGGCCACTTCGGCACCAAGTGCGAATCCTGTCACACGGACAAGGACTGGAAGATGATCATCTTCAACCATGACAAGGACACGCACTACCCGCTGCGCGGCAAGCACCGTCTGGCCAAGTGCGAGGCCTGCCACACCGGCTTCCTGTTCAAGGACAAGCTCAAAACCGCCTGTGTCGCCTGTCACAAGGCCGACGACGACCGCAAGGGACACAAGGGCATGTTCGGCGAGAAGTGCGATTCGTGTCACACGGAAAAAGACTGGAGCATCACCACCTTCAACCACGATCGCGACACCAAATACCGCCTGCGCGGCAAGCACGCCGAGGCCAAGTGTGTGTCTTGCCACACCGGATTTTTATACAAGGAAAAACTCAAAACCGCCTGCGTCGCCTGTCACAAGAAGGATGACGACCGCAACGGGCACAAGGGTAAATTCGGCGACAAATGCGAGTCCTGTCACGTCGAGAAAAGCTGGAAGACCACCGCTTTTGATCACAACCGGGACACGAAATACCCGCTGCGCGGGAAACATGCCGAGGCCAAGTGCGAATCCTGCCACACCAGCCCGCTGTTCAAGGACAAGTTGCCGACGACCTGCATCGCCTGCCATGAGAAGGACGACAAGCACAAGGGCCAGGAAGGGCGGAAATGCGAGTCCTGTCACAACGAGCGTGACTGGAAATTCACCAAGATCGATCACGGGTTGACCCGTTTCCCGCTGCTGGGGAAACATGCCGGCGTCGATTGCAAGAAGTGCCACCTGACCCCCGCCTTCAAGGATGCCGGCATCGCCTGCGTCGGGTGTCACGAGAAGGACGATAAGCACAAATACACGCTCGGCCCGCGCTGCGAAACCTGCCACAACGCATTTTCATGGGAGGCCTGGCGCTTCGACCACAACAAGCAGACTTCGTTCAAGCTCGAGGGCGGTCACGATCGGCTCGAGTGCGTGGCCTGCCACAGCAAACCCATGCCGAGAAAAGTGACCCAGAGCAGCGCCTGTATCAGCTGCCACGAGGTCGATGACGTACACAACGGCGGTTTCGGAAAATTGTGCGAGCAATGTCACGTGACCAGCTCGTTCAAAAAAATACGCGCGGGAGTCGGTGGTGCGGCAGTACGTTAATTATCCGGATTGAGGAACTTGACTATGAAGAACGCTATTTTTTTTTACAGAACTTCGTTCTGGATCGGAGCCCTTGCAATCCTGGGCCTTTTCCTGCTCGCGCTGCCGAACAGCGGCACGCTGGCCGCGCCCGCGAAACACAATGTGAATTTTGACCACATCAAGACCGGATTCCCGCTGACCGGGGCACATGTCACACTCCCCTGCGAAACCTGCCACGTTCAGGGGACTTTCAAAGGTACGCCCAAGAAGTGCGAAACCTGCCATACCCAAGGCAGCCGCATTCAGACGACTACCTTCAAGGCTAATAACCACATCGCGACCACTCAGGCATGTGATCAGTGCCACAGGTCCACTGCATCATGGGGCGTGGTGATGTTCAGTCATGTCGGCGTCGTTCCTCATCAGTGCGCGCAATGCCATAACGGCACCAACGTCGCCGGCAAACCGGCGAACCACGCGCCAACCACTGCGCCTTGTGACACTTGCCATCGCACCACCACGTGGATGAGCGTGGGCTTTAGCCATGTCGCCGTAACGCCAGGCAGCTGCGCCACCTGTCACGTCCCGGGCGGCTCCGGCATGGCCAAGCCGTCCAACCACATCCCGACGACCCTGTCGTGCGATGCCTGTCATAACACCAGCACGTACATGACCTCGACCTTCACGCACTCCGCCGCGCAAGGTGTTATACCCGGCCAGTGCAGCACCTGCCACAACGGTTCATACACCCAGTGGAACGCGCTCGGCAAAACACCGACCCACGTCGCCACCACGGCCTCGTGCGATTCCTGCCACACGGGCTACGTGACGTTCGCCGGCACCGCCGGCTCCTCGTTCAACCACGCCGGCGTGAACCCGGGCACTTGCGCCACCTGCCACGTCCAGGGCGGATCGGCCACTGCCAAGCCGACCAATCACATCCCGACGTCTCTCTCGTGCGATGCCTGTCACACGATGGGAGGCACGTTTGCCACCTCGACGTTCACCCACTCTGCCACCCAAGGCGTGGTCGCCGGTCAGTGTTTGACCTGCCACAACGGCTCCTACACAGCATGGAATGCACTGGCCAAACCGGCGAACCACATACCAACCTCATCATCGTGCGAGACATGTCATACGACGGGAGGCACGTTTACAACCTCGACATTCAGTCACTCCGCCACCCAAGGCGTCCTGCCCGGGCAATGCGCGAGTTCCGGATGCCACAGCGGCGCATACACGGCGTGGAACGCGCTCGGCCAACCTGCGGGGCACGTCGTCACCTCGGCCTCATGTGACTCATGCCACACATCGGGCTATTCGACCTTCGCCGGCGCCGGATTTAATCACACCGGTGTGGCCCCGGGCAGTTGCGCCACCTGCCACGTCCAGGGCGGCGCCGGCATGGCCAAGCCGACCAACCACATTCCGACAACCCTGTCGTGCGATGCCTGTCATAACACGAGCACATTCGCGACCTCGACATTCACCCATTCCACGACGCAAGGCGTCCTGCCGGGGCAATGCGCGACATCCGGATGTCACAGCGGGTCTTACACGGCGTGGAATGCGCTCGGCAAACCGTCGGGTCACGTCGCGACCACGGCCTCGTGCGACAGCTGCCATGCGGGTTTCACGACGTTCGCCAACGGTGTGTTTAATCACACCGGTATAGCCGCGGGCACATGCTCCACTTGCCATACCCCGGGCGGGTCGGGCTTGGCCGCGCCGACCAACCACATTCCCTACGCATCTCAGTTGCTTGCCGGATCGAGTTTGAACTGCGACGCCTGCCACTCGAGCACGACGAGCTTTACGGTTGAGAGGATGAATCACAACGGCAGTCAGGGCAATGGCGCGGGCTGGTGTAAGGGCTGCCATCAGAGCGGCACGAACTTCCTCGGCAACATGCAGCGAATGTCGTTGACCCATCAACGGAGCACCGGGGTCACGGACTGCTCCCAGTCCGGCTGCCACCGGCCATTGGGTACTGAAGGCAGCACCTACACGAATTGGGGAGGGTAAGCTGGGCCGGGTTGAAACGCGCGCGACGCCATAATGACGACCAAGCCAGCTACATGGCGTTCAGGTCGATGACGATGAACACGCGAAACGGCGAGCGGGGAGCCTGCCATAATGAGGCTTACACTGGCATGAACATGCGCGGACAACCGCAGGCACACGCCGTTACCGCGACTTCGCGCGCTCAATGTCGCGCCACCAGAACATTTGGAAAGCGAAAGGGAATTTAAACATGAAAAAGTCGTTACGCGGGATATCCATGCTGTTTATGGCGCTTGCCACAGCGGGTATTACTTACGCCCAGGACATCATCCTTGATGACGTGGACACATCGGTAGAACCCGACTGGGTACAGATTCGTATCCACTTCACAATGCCGGTGAACTACGTGCGGCACTTTCCGCAGGAGCACGGACAGTTGTTGCAGATATTTTTTACCATCGTCGGTCTGGATGCGGACAATATCAGCCTGCGGGAAGAAGTGCGGAACGTGCCCGCCACGCCCGCCATACCAGCCACAACGATTACCTACGAACCGCCCTTGTCGCTTAATTTGCAGCGCGATCCGTCAACGCTCCTGGTGCGTTTCGACCGTGCCGCCAATTACGACGTCCGGCCGGGGGAAGACCATCGCAGTATCGTGATTTATATGCCCGTGGTGCCCGCGGAAACCAAATCGACCGACCCCGCCAGGGAAAAACCGGCGAAAAAGGACAACCCGGTTAAGTAGAAAATCCTTCCACTTCATCGACTGCTTTCAATTTTGGGAATAAATATCATGTGGGCTGTTACCCTCGTTGCGCTTTTCCTTTTGCTTGTAAATCTCTCCCTGATGACGCCCGTTTTCGCCCAGTCCGAGGGAAAAAATAGCGCCGACACTGACGCCGACGTAAAACTCGAAAAACATTTCGTCGTGACACTGCGCAGCAGTTTCACGCCGATTTCCGACAAACAGGCCAAACGCGATTTTCCGGACAGTCCGGTTTACCTGATCCAGAGCAGGGCATTCGACAAAACCGTCTACCTGGTGCGCCTTGGGTTTTTCAGCAGCTTTGCCGACGCCATGGCATTCCGCGAACGCGCTCTCGACAAATACCCGGCGGCGCAGGTCGCCGAGATCCCGCGCAATGAATATCTCACCATCCAGCGTACATTCCCGACACTGAAGCCTGCTGTACCGATCGTGGAAGCTAAAAAGCCCGAGCCCAAACCGGCGTCAGCCGTGCCACCAGCACCGGCCATGGTTCCGGTTCCCCCTCCGGTCACAGCAGGTGCGTACTCGCCCAAGGCTCTCTACGCCATCCTGCTCGAGGAAAGCGATCGAGCCGCACCGGTGGCACGTGCACCTCTCCCGGCAGTACTCAACAACTACCGGCTTTATGTCACGAAAACAGGCGACAAGAAAAAAACTCTCTACCAATTGAAACTCGGCTTCTTCGAGAATGAACCGGATGTCTACGCCGCGCGAAAACAGATGAAAGACATCTACCCGAACACCAGGGTAATACATGTCTCGTTAAGCGAACAAAAAAATTCCATCCAGACCGCCCTGAGCGCACCCGTCGCGCTGCCGCCGGTCGCGGTTCCGGCACCGAAACAGACAACGGCTGCTGTGGCGAAGTTACCTGCACCGGTCTTGCCCGCCGCTGTCCCGGAAATTACACCGAGTGCCCCCACGGCGCCCGCAACCCCCTACGATCGTGATGCGCTCGCTTTGATCGATAAAGGCAGAGCCGCCCTCGCGCGCGGCGACAACCCGGCCGCCATTGCTGCACTCGACCAATTGTTGCGACTGCCGCCCAATCGCTATTCACAAGACGCACAGGAATTGATCGGCCTCGCCCGTCAGCGCACCGGAGAGACCCTGGCGGCGCGCAAGGAGTATGAACTTTACCTGCGCCTTTACCCGACCGGCGAAGGCTCGGACCGTGTCCGCCAGCGCATCGCCACGCTGGATGCCGCGACAATGACGACACCTCCAAGCGTGCTCAAAACCGTCAAACCACGGGTCGAGGCGCAATCGACCATCGTCGGAAATTTCTCACAGTATTATTATCATGGCGCCAGCAAGCTCGACAGCACGACCCTGACCCCCACCGCCAACACGCAAAATCAGGCCAGCCTGACTCAAACCGACCAGAGCGCGCTGGTAACCGGTCTCAATTTTATGCAGCGTTACCGCAGTGAGGATTACGACAACCGCCTGGTGATACGCGACACTTTTACCAAAAACTTTCTGAAGGGACAGGACGATACCAACCGCCCCAGCGCCGTTTACTACGAACTCAAGGACCGCAAACTCGACTATTCCGCGCGCGTGGGCCGTCAGCCCGGCGGTTCAGGCGGCGTCCTCGGGCGTTTTGACGGGTTACTTGCCGGCTATAACTTCTCGCCCAAATGGCGAGTCAACGTCGTCGGCGGTATACCAACCGACATCTCCTACGACTCGCATTTGCGCTTCCTTGGTACCGGAATCGACCTTGGCCCGTTTGCCGAGCACTGGGGCGGCAGCCTGTACACGATCGAACAGAAGGTGGACGACGTCACAGACCGTCATGCCGTGGGAAGCGAAATCCGCTATTTCAGCCAGGTATTCACTCTGTACGGGCTGTTCGACTACGACACGGAGTTCAAGACATCGAATATCACCCTGGTACAGGGCAACTGGACTGCCACCAGCGGAACATCCGTGCACGCCCTGTTCGACCGGCGCAAAACGCCATCGCTGTCGCTGACCAACGCCTTGATCGGTGAAGCCGATACGTCCATAAAGTCACAGCTCCAGACAAAAACGTATGAACAGCTCAAACAACAGGCGCTCGATCTCACCTCCACGACGGATCTGCACAACATCGGCATTTCGCAGCAAATGACCACGCATTGGCAGGCGGGGCTCGACCTGCAATCTGCGCATACTTCAAGTACCGTCGGTTCAGCCAGGCAACCTGCGCAGCCTGACACTGGTACCATCCACACGTACACCGGTAACATCATCGGCACCGGCATCTTCGCGGAACGCGATGTCAACGTGATCAGCATCAGCCATATCGTCGCCCCGACATACGATGGTAATTCGTATTCCTTGACCAACCGGTTGCTCTGGGGTCCAAGCTGGAGCCTCGACACCACGCTGAGCTGGTACAGCCAGCATGATTCGAGCCTTAATACAGATTTGAATCGTTTCTCGCCTTCATTAAAGCCGAGTTACAAATGGAAGCAGAACATTACCCTGGAAGCGGAATTTGGTGAAGAGCACACGACCACCAAAAGCGCAACGACTGAAGATAAAATCACACGGCGTTATTGGTCGCTCGGCTACCGTTGGGATTTCTGATAACAAACGTCTAGTGGGTGCTGTGCTGATATTCCCGGTACAGGGTCAGCACGCGCGGCACGTATTGCAACGTCTCGCGGTACGGAGGAATGCGGTTTCCGTACTGGACGATGGCGTCCTCACCGGCGTTGTAGGCGGCCAGCGTCAGTGACAGGTCGTTGTTGAACTTCTGCATCAGATCGCGCAGGTATTTCGCCCCGCCCCGGATGTTGTCCGCCGGATCGTAGGGGTTGCGCACACCGTAGCGGCGCGCGGTTTCAGGCATGAGCTGCATGAGGCCGACCGCACCCCTGGACGAAACGGCGCGGGGATCGAAACCGGACTCCGCCGCGATCATCGCCTGCAACAGCGCCCGATCGACATTGTGCTCACGCGCCGCCTGCTCCACCAGCGGCGCAAAGCGATCCGGATTCACTGCGGGTCGGTATGACGTCTTCACCGACTTCGGGCTGGACACACGGTACGGCGTGCGCACCATGCCGGCGTAGCGCGGGTCAGATGGCACGTTGGTAAAGTGAACCACCCCGCCGGCATCCATGAACGCATAGATATCCGCCTGTACCGGGCCGGCGATCAGAGCCGCGAAGACGAGAATCCATGTTATCAGGAGGAGGTGAAGCCGCATGATGATTATTCGTTTTCTGCCGGTCGCATGGAAGGACAACTACAGTTTACCCCGATGACCGCATGACACCAAAATAAACCGCGGCCGCCGGTCGGATTCCTCTGCGGTTGTTATTTTTTCCCCATTTTTTCGCGCGTCTTCGAGACAATCAGACGCAAGTGCTCCGCCTCTTTGCTGTCCGCCGGCAGGGATTTCAGCAACTTGTCCCAAAGCCCGAGCGCCTGCCTGTAGTCGCCTTGCTGGAACGCGGCAAAGCCGAGAAACCACAGGGCATTCTGGTTCTGCGGATCGAGCTTCAACAGCCGGCTGTAAAGCTCGAACACCGGGCCGCGGGTGTTCTGCGGGTCACCGTTGTAAAGGAACGAGGCGTATTCGGCCACCATATCCGGGTTGTCTGGCATGAGCTTGTACGCGCGCGCATAGGCGGCCGCCGCGGCCTCTTGCCGCTCCATCACCACGTAGGCGCGCGCCAGCCGGAACCAGCCGGCAGCGTCGTCCGGCTGCTCTGCGAGGCGTTTTTCCAGGCGCGCCACCATCTCCAGCGCCTGGGGCGGAATCGAGCCACTCGCTGACGCCTCGGGATTGTAGAGATAGGACAGCGTGTTGCGCTGGCCCAGGACATAAAGGCCGGCGGATGACAGCGGTAACAGCACACCCAAGGTTATCAAACCGATCGCCCACCCGCGGCGCGATTCGGCCTTGGTTTTTTTCTTCTTCTTTTTGCCATTCCCGTCTTCCAACGGCTCGAGTTCGCGCAGGGTGCGCGCCAGTTCGGCCTCGAGGCGGCGGCGCTCGTCGCTCACCACGTCGCTGTCGATGTTGCGGTCACCCTCCTCGACGTCGAGTTCGCGGAGCTGCGCCAGCAGACGGTCGCGCAACTGCTGCAACTGGTCGCGGTGCTCGGTGCTGTCCGCGGGCGCCATCCGCGCCAGTGGGCGCGCCACGTACCAGACCGTGGCGGCCATGATCAACACCGCGATGACAGCGAACCAGATCATGTCTTATCCTTCTTGCCCTTCTTTTCCTTCCTGTCCGCTTTGTCAATCTTGCGCGCGGCGCGCACGCGTTCGGCGTCTTCCTCGGACAGCGGCGGCACCGGTGGCAGCGACGGACGCAGCCGTCGGCGCAGGAACACGAACCCGGACAGGCCCACGATGAAAATCAGCGCCAGCGGACCCATCCATACGATCGTGCCCGGCCCGCTTTTGGGAGGATTCATCAACACGTAATCGCCGTAACGATCGACAAAATATTTCACGATCTCGTCACGTGATTTGCCGGCCTGGACCTGTTCGCGGATGATGGCGCGCATGTCGCGCGCCAGGTCGGCATTGGATTCCGACACCGGCTGGTTCTGGCACACGGTGCAGCGCAGGTCCTTGGCGATGTCGAGCACCTGGCGCTCGAGCGGATCTTCCGTCACCTGCGACGCGAACGCAGGCAGGGCAAGGAGCAGTATCAGGGGAATCAGGCGTCGCACGGAGTGTTTACTTCGCCGGCTCGGCGCCGGCCGGGACCTTCACTTCCCGCGCGCGTCGGCTGGTCAGGGACAGGAACAGGCCGGACAGGATGATGGCACCGCCGGTCCAGATGAAGCGCACCAGCGGGTTGACGTAGACATGCACCGCCCATTTGTTTGCGTCGTTCGACTCGGCGAGCACCACGTACACGTCGCGCAATATCGTCGAATCGATGCTGGTCTCGGTCGTGGGCGCTTCCTGGCGCGGATAGCGGCGGCGTTCGGGCGTCACCAGGCGGCCGCTGTTGAGCAGCGTCAGGCGGCCCTGGATCGCGTCGTAATTGTCCCGGTGAAACATTTCGATGCCCTCGAAACGCAGCTTCTCGCCGGCGACTTCCATCACGTCCCCGGGGCCCATGGACACCATCTCCTCGGATCGGAACAGGCCCGAGCCGATCAGCCCGAGCGAAATGATGACGATGCCGAAGTGCACGATCATGCCGCCGTAATGCCGGCGGTTGCCGAGCACGGTCTTGGCGCAGGCGCGGCCGAAAGGCTCCTTCAGTTGCAGACGGCGCTGCCGCACCGCGCGCAGGTAATCGGCCACGAGGTTGGAGAAGGCAAACAGCGCAAAACCGGTCCCGACCGGTCCGGTCCAGTGCACCGGCGGCAGCAACACGAGCATCGCCACCCCGGCGGCGATGCCGATAACCAGCGGCCACAGCAATCGCGTGCGCAGGCGTTCGAGATTGACCTTGCGCCACGGCACCAGCGGCCCCACCGCCATCAGCAGCATGATCACGAGGAAGATCGGCACCATGACGGCATTGAAGTACGGCGCACCCACGGTGATCTTCTGGCCGCTCAGCGCGTCCAGCGCCAGCGGATAAAGCGTGCCGAGCAGCACGCTGCCGCAGGCGACCGTGAACAGCACGTTGTTCCACACGAACAGCGACTCGCGCGACATGAGCGAGGTGATGGTCTCCTCCGCCTGCTGGTAGCGGCCCTTGACCATGAAAATCCCGAACGACACTGTCAGCACGATGGTCATGAATGCGAGAATGTAGGCGCCGCGTCCCGGATCGACCGCGAACGCGTGCACCGAGGACAGAATGCCCGAGCGCACGAGGAAGGTGCCGAGCAGCGACAGCGAGAACGTCGAGATGACGAGAAAAATATTCCACGCGTGCAGCATGCGCCGGCGGTCCTGCACGGTGATCGAGTGCACCAGCGCCGTGCCGAGCAGCCACGGCATGAACGAGGCGTTCTCCACCGGGTCCCAGGCCCAGTAACCGCCCCAGCCTAATTCATAATAAGCCCACCAGCCGCCGAGGATGATGCCGGTGGTGAGGAAGCCCCACGCGATCAGCGCCCAGCGCCGGATCAGTCCGACCCACAGCTCGCTGCGCCAGCGCGTGAGCAGCGCGGTCATGGCGAATGCGAACGGCACCGAGAAGCCGACGTAACCCATGTACAGCCCGGGCGGATGAAACACCATGCCCGGATCCTGCAACAGCGGATTGAGATCGTTGCCCTCCGCCGGCGCTGGGAACAGGCGCGTGAACGGATTGGACAGGAACAGGATCAGTCCGAAGAACCCGACCATCAGCCAGCCTTCGATGGCGAGAATGGTGGGCAGATGCTCCGGGTAATGCTTGCGCCCGTGCCAGCCGACGATCACGGTATAAAAGGTCAGAATCCACACCCACAGGTACAGCGAGCCTTCGTGACCGCCCCACAGCGCTGCCACCTTATAAAAGATCGGCAACAGCGTGTTGGAATTGGTCGCGACGTACTGCACAGTGAAATTGCTGGTGACGAAAGCGTGCACCAGGCTCAAGCCGCCTATCGAGGTCAGCACGAACACCGCCACGCTCGCGTTGACGCTGAGCTGCGCGAGTCGCGGCTGGCGCAGGTAATGCGCCGCAATCGGGGCCAGGCCCTGGATCAGGGCCACGATCAAGGCGAGATAGGCGCAGTAATGCCCCAGCTCGACCAGATTCAGAGAAAGGCTGTTGGCAAGCACTTAAATGAAGTCCTTGGAAAATATAACCGCGGGAAATTACGCAAGGCTGGAGATGTTCCCTCGTCCATCAGTGGGTTGCAAGATTATCCTATCGCGGCGCCTTCGTATAGAGTTGGAGATCCCGGGCGGTACGGGTATTTGTTTTCCCCGGATAAACAGGCCGGATTGAACGATGGCCGCAAAACTACTCACAGATTTTGTGCATAAGTTTGTGTGTAATCGCGGGCCGGGCGGATGAAAGTGGCCTGAGCGCAGCGCCGCCGTTGGATTGAACATTTTTTAAACATGCACCGGCACTTTCAGCCTGCCGCGACCGGTTAAGTTCATTCGCAACACACTTATTTTCAAATTGCGCTTGCAACGCGGCGTGATTTCTGTTCAAAAGATTTTTTTTCAGACGCCAAAAAAATGTCCGCCGCCGTCACGACATCTTCGCTCCCTCCTCCCGGGCTGCTGCGCCGCCTCGGCGCCATGGCCTACGATCTTTTGCTGCTGCTCGCCATATTAATGATGCTGAGTTATCCCTACGTGTGGCTCACCGGGGGCGTCAAACCCGGTCTGTTCGTCAAAACGCTTTACCAATTTTATTTGCTCGCGATCTGTTTTCTGTTCTACGGCGGATTCTGGGTTCGTGGCGGACAGACTTTAGGAATGCGGACGTGGCGGATAAAACTGGTGCGCAGCGATGGCGGGCCGATCACCTGGGCGATTGCACTAAAACGTTTCACCTATGCCCTGCTCTCCTTGCTTTGTCTCGGGTTGGGATTCCTCTGGGTGCTTTATGACCGCGACAAGCTGGCGTGGCATGACAGGCTGTCGGGGACGAGGTTAATTCGGTTGCCGAAAAATTAATGTAGTCCAGATGAGCGCGACATAACACGAGAACATAATTTAAATCATTCCCCTAATCCGTTGTTCCCCTGCCGTTTCTTTCTTCACCGCCAAAGCTTTACATCGAAGGCGCCTTGACAAGACTTTCGCGTCAGGGCGAAATTGCTGCGCAAAGAATAACCCCTCGTCACAATCACGGCCGGCAATATAAGGAACGACGGGGTAAAAACGCGCTCATAAAAATATTGCGCGCAAGGAAATAACAACACGGCGCCCGCAAGAGGCGCTGCACGACAAGGAGAGTCACGATGAGCTACCCGTTTTGGCAGCAGCTCTTTTATACCGCATGCGATCGATACTTGCCGCATTTTATCCTCGGAGTCTTGGCGTTTTGGTTGACCACCCCGACACAGGCACATGCTGATTACTTCCATAATTTGGATTACAACGCGCATGTTGCCTGCGATGCCGAAGCCGCTTCTCGACCTTACTATCCGCCATATGGATGGGTGTGTAACTGGGCGAGCCTGGATTACACACTACAAACCGGCATCATAACCCGCATGTGGTATGTCCGTTGGGCGCCCGGTGGTAACTACCCCGAAGGATGGGGTATTTCTCGGCACATCTATCCAGCTGATCCTTGTTTACCAGGACAGGGTTTTGTCGCTCCGGGGGAATGTCGCGACGGCGTCGATACCGGTGAAACAAACCCCGACAAAAACATACGTATTCCTGTCTCATGTGTCGGCAACCCCTGCGATCCCGGTAGCGGAAATAAATTCTTGTCCGAATCTGACTTTACGGGCGGCGAGGGTGTTCCAATTATTCAGCGTTACTACAATTCTGGACTCGTAGGTCAGGATTTCTCGGCGGGACGGGGGTGGGTGGGGCCGCATTTACAGCATTTCGAGTCAATTCAGAGCAACCGGTTAATGGTACGCCGCTCTGATGGCCAAGGCCTCGCATTTGGTAAAGTTAATGGTACTTGGTACAGCGAAGCTGACGTAAAAATAAACCTTACGCAAGATCAGAACGGTTATACCCTGACTCAACGCGATGGCACCATCGAGCGCTATAGCAACAGCGGCACATTATCTTCGATCACTGACATCGCCGGTCGTGTTACCGTTTTCGGCTACAACAGTGACAGCAGCCTGAGCACTATCACTGGTCCCTTTGGACATCGCCTCAATATCACATATGACTATCCAGTGCGTTTGCGCACTGTAACTACTCCAGACGGTCAAATAATTACATATGACTATTATACGGAATCCTATAATAGCGAGTGGCATAACACACTCACACAAGTACACTACCCCGACAGTACAGCGAAGATTTATTACTATGAACAACCAGGGCTAGGACATCACCTCACCGGCATCTCCTTTGTTGATAGTGCCGGCGTAGCAACCCGCTATGCCACCTACGCCTACGACAGCAATGGCAAGGCCATCCGCACCGAACACGCCCAAACCGACAACGGTTCGGCTCAGGAGAAGTTCACCCTGGCTTACGATGTTCCGTCACTGAACCAGACTACCGTCACTGACCCGGTCGGCATAAACGAAGTCATGACCTTTGCCGCTACATGGGGCGTGAAGAACCTAGTTAACAAGATCAATCAATCAGACGGTAAATCTATTCAACAAACCCTCGACGTCAAAAATAACCTCACCTGCCGCAAGGATGAAGAGAACCGTGTCACCTTATATAGCTACAACAGCGCCAACCAGAAGCTGAGCATGACGGAGGGATTGAGCGGGAGCGACTGCAACACCTGCCTCAGTAACCCCGCCAATTGTAACGCCGGCGGTGTCGGACGCGTGACGACCTACGACTATGTCTCGCCCACTTTGGATCTGCCACGTTTCATCCGTCGCCCGAGCGTGGCTTCCGGCCAGACCTTCGAGACCGAGTTACAGTACAACGACGCTGCTCACCCGAACTTGCCCACGGCCATTATCCAGCGCGGGTTCACCCCTGCGGCTGTGGCTGTGTCTCGCACCATGACATTCGGCTACAACGCCTATGGTCAGGTGAACCGGATCGACGGCCCGCGCACCGACGTGTCGGACATCACCACGCTGGAATACTACGAATGCCTTACCGGACGAGAGTGTGGACAACTGAAGAAGGTCACGAACGCCCTCGGCCACATCACCACCTACGACACTTATGACGCCAACGGCCGGTTATTGCATATGACCGATCCCAATGGGTTGGTGACGACCTACACCTACGATGCCCGGGGGCGCGTGAAGACCGTCACCCAGACCCCCACTTCAGGAACTCCTGCCCTGACTCAGTACAGCTACACCCCCTGGGGCGAGGTGAGCCAGGTCATCGATCCCGACGGGGTGGTGTTGAACTACAGCTACGATGCGGCGCACTATTTACGAACCATCACCGACCTGGCGGGAAATCAGATTCGCTACAAGTACGACCTCAAGGGCAACCGCACGCAGGACTACACCTATGACCCAAGTGGGGTATTAAGCCGTACGGTCAGCGCGACCTACGACCTGCGCAATCACCCCAGCTCCGCTACCCTCGCGAACGACACCACGCAACTCGTGTACGACGCCGTGGGCAACCTCACGCAAGAGACCGACCCCAATACCTATGCCACGAACCACCAGCATGACGCCCTGAACCGGCTGTTCCGGACCGTGGATGCTTTGGGGGCCGTGACCGGCTACGGCTACGACGTCAATGACCGGCCTACGGCCGTCACGGCAACTAATAACCTGAGCACCACGTACAGTTACGACGATCTGGGTAACCTGTTGCAGGAGGTTTCTCCGGATCGGAGGACGACCACCTACACCTACGATGCCGCGGGCAACGTGTTGACCGTCAAGGATGCCCGCAACGTCACCACCACCTACACCTACGACGCGCTCAACCGGGTGGTGTCGAAGCAGAGCAATAATGCCAGCACCCCAAGCTATTCCTATGTCTATGACACCTGCTTCAAGGGACGGTTGTGCTATTTCCCCGGGACCTTACTCTTCGGCTACGACGGCCTTGGGCGCCTGAATTACCAGCTGGACCTGGGCACATTTTTCAACAGCAACTATGTTTTCACTTCCGCCGGCCGCCTCAGCCACGTCGACTACCCGAACGGGGTAGCCGTGGACTATCAGTATGACCCCGTCGGCCGCGTAAGCCAGGTGAGCACGACCGATATCAATGGCGTGACCACGGTGCTCGCCAGTAGCTTCACTTATTACCCCTTCGGACCGATCAACAGTTTCAGCTTCGGCAATGGGAGATCCTATTTCACGACCTTCGACAAGGCCTACCGCCCCAACTTCCAGATAAACGGGCCGCGTTATATCAGTTTGTTGTACGACCCGGCGGGCAATCTCAGTGGAACGGATGCCGGCACCAGCACCCAGACCTTCACCTACGATGCCTTGAACGAACTCACCTCCGCCACTACTACCCAACCAGGCAGTTACGGGAGCCTGGCGTACGATTATCTGAGCAACGGTGTCAGCAGCGGCAACCGTCAGAGCGAAACCCGCAACGGCAGCACCGATACCTGCATCTATAACGGAAACCGGCTCGCTAACACCAACAACCTGTACTGGCTGTACGATGCCGCCGGCAATGCCAACTGGAGCATGTATGGCTATGTCATGGGCTATGACGGCTACGGACGGATGATCAGTGCCCACTCCGGGGCCGATACGTACATCTACGACCCCCTCGACCGGCGGATCCGCAAGTCCTCGGGGGGTACCACGACCCGCTTCCACGCTGGGCCGCAGGGGGAATTCCTGTACGAGGCGCAGGGCGCAAATACCAAGGCCTATGTCTATCTAAACGGCCAGCCCTTGGCACGCATCGATAGCGGCACAACCATCTATTACTATCACACCGATCACCTAGGGGCGCCGCAGGTGATGACGAGCAGCACGGGAACCGTGGTGTGGAAGGCCAATTATGAGCCGTTCGGGAGTGCCGCGGTGACGGTGAGTACCGTGACCAATAACCTGAGGTTGGCGGGGCAGTATTTCGATAGCGAGACGGGGCTCTACTACAACGGTCATAGGTACTATGATCCTAAGATAGGCAGATACATTTCATCTGATCCGATCGGGCTGAAAGGCGGGCTTAATACTTACCTTTACGTCGGAGCAAACCCCCTAAGATGGACCGATCCTCGCGGTTTGGATAATCCGTCGGGTGGAACGTGGAATGGCAATGTGATACCCGGTTTTAACCGACAGGATAACGTCTGTACCCTTGGTCCGTTAAGTTCAGCCGCAAACCGCAACCCGTGCGTTCGTCAATGCTGCGTACTGCATGATATTTGCTATACAGCGAATCAATGTAATGCATCGTCTTGGCTTGTCACTCCTCTGTCGCGTACCAGCTGCGGCACTTGCAATTGGATTGGGCTGATGTGCGCTTTGAGTAGCCCAACGCGTGACTGCGAACCTTGTGGAGCGAACAAGAAGTAAAGGACAATCACATGAGCCATACTTATAAAGTATTTATCCTAATCCTTGCAACTGTATGCTTGTCGTTACTAGGTTGTGATTTCTTTCCCGAGTCCTCTTTCGAACTCGCGAGCGAGTCGAGGTTACCAAAATGGTTTATGCTTCCCAAGGGACTTTCACGTTCGGATGTGACAGTCACAATGAGCTATTACGTGAGGCCTTCAGGACGTACAGCGACGTTCACACTGTTGGATGCAAAAAAACATGAGCTTGCAGAAGTAAAAGGCTCGCTGAAAGGACTGGAACCGATTACGCTGAAAAATCCACGAGCCGGATTCCCCCCGGGCTACCCGAGCTATGAGATCGTGACGGTGAACGGAATAACCGAAATAATCGAACATCGTCAAATGGAACCAATTTTCTATATCACTGATGATCCTGCTGTGTGGACAGAACTTGGTTTATCCCGCGTACCACCACCGATACCTTCTAGCCGTTGATCGAAAACATGGATTGAAAAAGAGCTCTCCGGGGGGGGGGAGGTCGACGCGAATACTGCGGGTCTTTGATATATTCGTTAAAGGGATCAGTACCCTTTTACTATCGATCACTTTACACTCCCCCCACAGCGAACGTGACAAGGACAGTCACATGCCAAGAAAGCCTCGCTTCTACCTGCCTGGCATCCCCGCACACATCGTGCAACGCGGCAATTGTCGTCAAGCGACGTTTTTTGACGACGACGATTACGTCGCCTACTTGAACTGGCTCCATGAAGGCGCCCAACAACACGACTGCGCCATCCATGCCTACGTGCTGATGACCAATCATGTCCACCTGCTGGCCACCCCGCAGAATACCGAATCCATCAGCCGACTGATCCAGCATGTCGGCCGTCACTACGTCACGTATGTGAACCATGCGTATGGGAAAAGCGGCACGCTTTGGGAAGGGCGCCACAAGGGATGCCTGATATCGAGCGACGACTACCTGCTCGCTTGTATGCGTTATATCGAGCTCAATCCGGTTCGCGCAGGCATGGTCGTCTCCCCGGGCGACTACCGCTGGTCCAGCTATCGTATCAATGCCACCGGCGGTGAACGCGGCGTCATTACTCCACATCCCTTGTATCTGGCGCTCGGCCAAAGTCCAAAAGAAAGGGCATATGCATACCGGGAACTGTTTCGAAATGTATTGGAGCCGGACGAGGTGCACAACATCCGGACCACTGTTCAAGCCGGCACACCGCTGGGTAATGAGCGCTTCAAGCAACAGATTGAACAGACCTTGCATCGCAAGGTTGGACATTCGCGCCGTGGTCGGCCAGAGAAAATTGCCGAATAAGGGTACTGACCCCTTTTAGAGAGACTTACAGCCCCCGCGACGCGCGGTACAGCAGGACCATCGCCAGCGTGAAGAACATCCCGATCGGCAACAGTGCCCCGGCCACCGGGGGGAGCGCGTACAGCACCCCGAAATAGCCGAGGCTCTGGTCCACGATGATGAACACGAGCCCGAGCATGATGCCGATGAACACGCGGCTGCTCATGCCACCGCTGCGGATCTGGCGGAACACGAACGGTGTCGCCAGCAGCATCATGACCAGGGTGGCCAACGGCATGAAGATTTTCTGCCAGAACACCAGCTGGAAATTGCGCGTGTCCTGGTTGTTCTGCTGCAAATGCCCGATGTAGTAATGCAACTGCTGGATCGACAGGCTGTCCGGCTGCACCGCGAACACGGAAACCACCTGGGGAGTGAGCTCCGAGCGCCAATCCTCTTTCGACACGTTGCGCGTCTGCACCGCCTCCTTGCCGACGATCAGGCTCTCGCGCACGTCCTCCAGCCGCCACTTGTCGCCGTCGTGCGCGGCGCGGCGTGCCGAGGTTTGCACGCGCAAATGCGACTGGTTGTCGAAGACGTAAATATTCATCTGCAGCAGGCTGAGATCGGGCAATACCTCGCCGATGTTCACGAACGACGTGCCGCTGCGCAGCCAGATGCCGCTGCTTTTCTGCTGCAGCGCCTGCGCCAGCGCCTTGGCGCGGCCGGTCTGCGCCAGGTTCTCGGA
>JACXTT010004411.1_pt1 | contig 20916 bp, 16 predicted proteins | sample 9270951 | NCBI WGS metagenome assembly JACXTT01 (sample SAMN15532306, study PRJNA645909) | rock metagenome | isolation source: weathered quartz diorite | place: Puerto Rico | collected 2017-06-21
GCACGGTGCCGGTGTTGGCCAGCGTGTCGGTGTCGAGCACCAGGGTGTTGGCGGCGTCGGCGTCGGTGCTGCTGTGGCCGCTCGTGCCGACCACCTCGATCAGGCCGTCGCTGCTGAAGTCCCCGGCGGCCAGATTCTTGATCGTGTTAACGCCCGAGCTTGCCTCAAGCAGTCCGTGATTAATGACGATACCACCATCGATGGTGCCATTCTGTAGGCTGAGCTTTGAGCCCGCCGTATCAACCTGCACCGTGCCCTTGTCAGTATTGGGATTGGCCCCGTGATTGGTAACGGTGAGCTTGATCAGATTCAGTGTTCCGCCGTTGACCTCAAGGGTACCGGTGTTCGTGGCAAAGCCGGGGAAACTGGCTGCGCCCACATTCAGGGTAGCGCCCGACTCGACGATAATTGTTCCGGCATTCGAAAGCGGGTTGCTGTGGGCCTCGTCGATCGAGAAGGTGGTGCTCTTGTTATTAAGGGTGTCGGGCTGAATATCGAGCGTGACACCGGAAATCACAGACAAACTTGCGATGGAGGGGACGTCGGCTCGGACGGTGACCTTGTAAGTCCCTGGTGCATCAATCACGACATCCTGAAATGGGATCGGGGGGACGCCAGTATTCCAATTCTTACCTTCATCCCAGAATCCATCGCCCAGCGTAATCCAATGGACGCCAAAGCCCGGCGGCGCGCCGTTATTGAGGTCAAACGTCAGCTGAATGGACGCCGAGCTCGTCACCGGCCCCGCAGGGCCTTCCACCAGGGCCGCAATGCCCAGTTGCAGCATTGTGTTAGGAGCTGGGTTAAACGCCAGGTCCGACACCAAAAATAGGCCGGCATTGAACTGAGACGCGGTAATCGTGGCCGAGGCTGTGCCGCCCTCGTAATAGGTCACATAGTTAGGATTGGCAGCGGGGTCGGAGTCCGTGATTCTTGTGCCAGCCGGAAGTCCACTTAAAGTGACCGCCACCAAGGTTTGATTATAGGAGTGCGGCACCACAATAGAGACCAGCGCGACCAACGGATGCTGAGGCGTTGCCGGCCCAAGATAAATCGCTGTGTGCTGATCGATGCTGATCGGCAGCACGGTGATGATCGCAGGATCGGAAATAAAAACGCTACCGCCACCGGTGCTTGGTGGGCCCGAGGGCGGAGGCGCGGGGGGGACGAATTGGGGTGGAGCGCTCTGGTTCTGTGTGAGCGTAGTGGTTGTCGTATCGTACGTGGTTGCGAAGAAGCTCGCTGGAAGCAAACTGCCTCCCGCGTTCTCGTTGCCTGTCTGCTGAAACTTCTGGAAGAACGGGTCCTGAACTCCCCTCTTATAATTCTCGAGCGCGCCGTTGTAGGAGTCCAAGAACTGCGCCATTTGCGCCTGGCTATTGGCGACTGTCTCGACGCTCAGGCCGGACCCGCGCGGCCGAACAACGAAAGTCACGGCCGGGTCGCCGACATGCAGAATGCGCGGGATCGCTTCCGTGGTGGTGACTTCGTAGGTGCCGTGCTCAAATCCTTCGTAGGAAATCAATTCCTTGTCGAGCCACGCGGGGTGCTCACTCAGCCACGCGGGTGGCCCACTCGGCTGCGCGGGAGTCTCACTCAACTGCGCCGGTTGCCCACCCTCGGCCCTGAGCTCATGGATGACCGAGAGAAAAATAAGCCCGGCGACCCCTCCAACTTCAGCATTGCTCCGGATTCTTGTCAGCGGGCTCTCGATAACGAGCCCGCGATTGCCCGCAACTTTGCCGCCCAAGATGGCGACGTTGCCCTTGTCAACCCGAAACAGCGCTCGATTGGAAGACGTCCCCGGGGCATACAGAAACTGGCCCACAGACAGGCTCGAGTCACCGTCGACATGAACCACAGTTCCATCAACGAACAAAATGTCGACCGAACCATCGGCGCCGGTTTGGACCACGTCAGCTTCGTGGACCAGGTCGCCGGCCGAGAGGTGCGTGGCAGCGCCCTTTGCGTCAATCAGGGTAACCAGACCGGTCGCAATTTGGACCTTTCCAATCGCTTTCGCGCCCCCCGTCTCCTGATCGGAGGTGCCTAAAGGCCCGAAATTGCTGGTTTTATCGCCGTCCGCGCCACCAAACACGCAAATATTCCCCGAAATCTGGGAGGTGCGAAGATCCCCGCTTGCGGAGCCCTCACCCCTTAGCTAAAAATTAAGGATGGTACAGTAGCACAGTTTGACCGGAAATTTCACAAAAGTTATTATACAATTAACTTGATAACGGGTGCCTCGATGACGGGGACTTGGGCGGGCCGCCTATCGGCCGCAGTTCTTTTAGCATTGAACATTGGGCTAACGGGCTCGGCCTTGAGCCAGACGGTTGGGCCCGGGAAGGGTTTTGACTCCGGCGCAATCGGCAAGGTGCTGAGTGCCAAAGGCGCCGCAACGATCGAGCACTCAGGCGCTGTTGTCATTCAGGCCAATGTGTCATCCGGCGACGCCAATCAAGCAAAGGTCGGCGACCTGGTCTATCAGGGCGATGTGATTGTCACCGGCCCCGATGGAGCGTTGGGCATTGTGTTCGGCGACGGCACGTCGTTCAACATCTCAAGCAATGCTCGCATGGCTCTCAATGAGTTCGTGTACGATCCCAAAGGCAGTTCGAATTCCAGCTTGATAAGCCTGCAAAAAGGCACCTTCACGTTTCTCGCCGGCAAGGTTGCCAAATCTGGCAACATGAAGGTCGAAACGCCTGTGGGAACCATGGGCATTCGAGGGACTGCGCCGCACGTCGAGATTTTAGACGACGGAACCGTCAAATTTTCGACCCTGATCGAGCAGGGCAGATCTAAATTGGACAACAATAATAAGAAGAGCCCGTCCTCCAAATCAGCTCAGCGCCGTGAGCCCACGCCTGCCGACCTGGCTGCTGAACAGGCTGACAAGGCGTTGAGCAAGAAGCTCCGGTTGTGCCGGGACTGTTGACGCGCGCTCGTGCCTCTTGACTTTATCCGGCGTTGACGCGGATGCAGGTTCGCGAACGCTGGCGTATACTTGGCTCTCGCTGTGACCAAATACTCCCTTGAAGCACACGAATGCGACTGAGTTGATCGAGGGCCCGTCTTGAGCAATTGGACCAGACGCGAACGAGGCATCAGTACCGACCCGGCACGACGCATTGCGCTCTATGCCGCGTTGCTTTTGATGGTGGCGTGCTCGCCGGCGGTTGCACAAAAATCACTGATCGAACAGATCGCCATGTGCAACGGGACGAACCGGCCGTCTGCCGATGAGCAGATCCAGGCATGCACGGCGCTTATCGAAACAGACGTCGAAAATCCCGCCACGCTGGCGGTCATCTGGACCAACCGGGGAAACGTGTATGCCGGCAAAGGCGACCACCAGCACGCCATCCAAGACTACGATGAGGCGATCAAGATCAACCCGGCGCACGCAGCCGCCTACAACAACCGTGGCGTGGCGTTTCAAAAACGCGCCGAATACCAGCGAGCAATAGCGGATTTCGACAAGGCTATCCTTATCGCCTCCGACTACTTTATGGCCTACGCCAATCGCGGCGAGACCTACGCCAAAATGGCCGAGTACGAGCGGGCTTTGAGTGACTTTACCGAGGCACTCCGGCTCGATCCAACCTCTGCATCGCTGTGGAACGAACGATGCTGGGTTCGCGCCATTGTTGGGCAATTGCGGGCGGCCCTGGCTGATTGCAATGAAGCGATCCGATTGGGACCGGACGTTGCCGCGAGATTTGTTTCGCGGGGATTTACGTATCTCAAACTGTCCCAATGGGAGGCAGCGATCTCTGACTTCAATGCCGCGCTACAATTAAATCCCAAATTGGCAACGTCGCTCTACGGTCGTGGCTTTGCCAAGATGAAAAGCGGCGACCTGACCGGTGGTTCCTCAGACGAGTCCGAAGCGACAAAAATTCAAAAAGATATTGGAAGTGATTTTGCTCGGTACGGTCTCCAATAAGCCGCGCGGATCGGCTCTCAAGCGCCCGAGAATGGCTTCCACTCCTCCGAGTTATTTAGCGCAGCCTGCAATGCGGCATTCGCGCGCCGGAGATCCAAAAACAATACACTGGCCTCGGTGGCCGCGGTGTTAAGCTGGTCCGGTTGAGCGCTTGTCGAGATCAATCGCATAAGCTCAGCATGCTTCTTGTCCACTTCTGATAATTTCGCGGCTACATTCTTTGCCTGCTCCCGAGCTCTTCGCATACGCAGCTCGTGGAAACGAAAGCGCCGATAGTCTGCAAAGCCGCGCGACCACCACATCAGAAACATCAACGCGCCGAAGACACCAATGATGGCCAAAGATTCGTTTGGGAACTCCTGAAACAGGGCCTGAACCTTCTGTAGAAAAACCGGACTCATGATCTCTCTCCCCTTTGGGAACTCAGAAACATGTGCGGCTTCCGACGACGCGTCGACAGTTCCAAAATATTGATTCGATGAATCACAAATCGAAGGATGCGGCACGAACGTCCAGTGTGCGGCGCCACGCCAATTGTCGTCTTCGGTGCGTTGCGCGCGGCCGTTCCTGTGCTTGCGCCAGATCCAGATGGAGATCCAGATGGATGGAGATCCAGATGGAGAGTCGTCCCGGCCGCAGATTCCGGCTATACTTGGCAGCAATTGAGCGAACGGGCCATACGTTGGGTCACCGTTCCTCATTGTTGGAGCCTACTGGTCATAGATAAATCATATTAGAAGTAGCCCCATTGGGATCGAGACTCAACGCGACGGGTTGATTCCAATTGTTGGGTAGGGGGGTTGCGCTCAGTGATCGCGACGATCGGGTGGTCGACTTGGATTGCCGGGGCGACAGCTGCGCTCCTGCTCTGGATTTGCGTGGTTATCGTTCGCTCGGCAAGCCTAAAGGCCATTCGGCCAGCCCAAGCCAGTGGCCTTGTGGCACTTGCAATTTTGCTGTTGTGCTTGGCGATGGGCGCTGCAAGCCTGCGGCGTTTTTTTGCACCATCTCCAACAGTCGAAGCAGGTCCTGTCGATGTAAAGAAGGCCCCAACCGAGCGGAGTTCCCGCACGGCCGAACTGAAAGCTCGCGCGGCTGAACTAAGGTCACGTGCCATGATGCCCGGCTCGGCACTCGCGTGCCTTGACCTCATTTCTGACCGTTCCATCGAAGCGGCGTGCGAGGCATCTCTGTTTGCAAATCCGCAAACAGTTGCCAGCGCCTTGGCATATACTGATGCTCGATTTTCACTGTTGGCCGACAGCGCAAAGTTTGCGTCATCTGAGCTCAACAAGGAGCCAGCGTTCGAATGGCTACTTCGCACTCTTGAGCTCGATCGATTCGGCTTCGTGGCGCATCTGCTCGAGATGAATGGCTGTAGTGCAACCAATTGCTATCGGCTGCTACTGCTGCGAGACGCGCGCAATGTTGCCGAGAATTTGCGGGCGCGGACCTTTGACGAGCTCGTGGCTACACATGCCCAAAATTGGCGCCGGGATAGCGCGAAAGAGGTCGCCGCGCCAACTGTCCCGGACCCGCCACAAATGGCGCCCGTTCCAAAAAAAGCAGCACGCACCGCTGAGCCATTCGATTATCCGACGCCCGCTCTATTTCCGCCTGTGAGCATTATGAAACCCGAACCCATGCTGCCTGCCAATCTGGACCCCGCAACAGCCGCGGCAAGCGCCCCAGGCATAAAAATGGACCCGGTTCGCAGACAGCCGGCGCGAGAACAGCCCAAGGATCAGCCGCTGCAACTCGCCCCGGCAGCAACTACGATACCTGCCCCGAAAAGTAGCGCTGCTGAGCCGGAAGATGAACAGAAGCTGCCCGCCGGACGGCCTGTGGATTTGCATAATTTGCATCGCAGCGAGTAGAAGGGCGGCCCTTTTTGCATAGGGTCCCCATCCTGGGCGCCAATCGGCTTGGCTGGATGATCGATACGGCCCCTCCCGGGCGGCGTCCCGGCCAAAAATCAAACCTGTTGGCCCTCCCAAAAAGGGGGTTTAACCCCCGGCAGAACCATTTATAGTTGTTGGGGGGCCAGCATCTCCTCCGCGCGCCGTGTTCGGGACGGTGGCAATTTTGCCACGCGTTCCGTCACGGTCCTTTTGGGGATTGTGCTTCGGGGAAGCGGATGTCCGTTGCGATATGCGCGAAGGCAAAGCGGGCTACTGCGGCAATCGCCATGATTGCGGCCGCGGTTTTCTCGCCGGTTCATGGCTCCGCCGAAACCTTGGAATCAGCGTTGGCTTACGCTTATAGCAACAATCCGCAGCTCAACTCGCAGCGCGCCCTGGTGCGCGCCACTGACGAGGCAGTCCCAGAGGCCCTTGCAGGCTATCGCCCGAAAGTTTCGTGGACGGCGAGTATTGGACGGCAATATTTGGGCACAACGATACGCGAGATTGGATCGACGACCTTGCCTGGCACCGCGGCCGTCTACTTTACGCAAAAGGGTATGAACACCCCTCACGGTGTCGGCGCGACTGTCACGCAGAACTTGCTTAATGGCTTTCAAACGTCGAACAAGACCAGACTAGCAGAAGCGCAGGTGTTGGCCGCGCGCGAGACATTGCGCACCACCGAGCAGCAGGTGCTGCTTAGTGCGGTAAACGCATACATGAACCTGTTGCGCGAAGGTGCGATCGTAGAGCTGCGACGAAACAATCTCTCGGTGTTGCAGGAGCAACTGCGTCAAGCCAAGGTCCGTCTTGAATCGGGGAATGTTACGGCGACGGACGTGTCACAGGCTGAGGCTAGGGTTGCCACTGGTCGCACTGATCTTTTCGTTGCGGAAGCCGCCTATGCCAGCGCCAAAGCAACTTACCGGCAGGTGATCGGCCTCAATCCGATCAGGCCCGAGGCGGCGACCCCAATCGACAGATTTTCGCCGCGCACCCTGCCCGCCGCAACGACTTCGGCTGTGACGGAGCATCCGACCGTTACGACAGCGCAGTTCAACGTTGATATCGCGTTGCAGCAGGTCAAAATCGCCGAAGGCGCGCTCTATCCAACGGTGAACATTCAAGGCAGCGTTCAAAAGAGTTCTGAAATCTCGTTGACCCAGATCCAGTCGTACACTGCTGGCGCGGCTGCTCAGATATCCGCGCCGGTTTATCAGGGAGGCTCGGAATATGCCGCAATCCGCCAAGCCAAGGAAACGGCGGGGCAGCGACATTTGGACCTTGATGTCGCACGTGATCAAGCTCGGATGACAGTCGCCCAAGCCTGGGCGCAACTTGAGTCTGCCAAAAGCAGCATCGAATCGACCAAGGCCCAGGTGAAGGCCGCAGAGGCCGCGCTAAGTGGTGTGCGGGAGGAAGCTCGGCTCGGCCAGCGCACAACTCTCGACGTTCTCAACGCCCAGCAGGAACTGGTCAGTGCCCGCATCGCCATGGTGGTTGCAGAGCGAGACCGGGTGGTGAACTCGTACGCGTTGCTCGCGGCCGTGGGCCGCCTGTCACCGCAGTCTCTAGGGTTACCCGTCGTGTACTACGATCCCACGGTCCATTATCACCAGGTGCGCGATGTCTGGGTCGGTATGCGCACCCCAGATGGCCGCTAGCTGGCCCGCCAATTTTTCAGTTTTTATCGATCGGGTGGCTGTTCGCAAGCGAGAGGCACGGTCACCCAAGCGTAGTGGCGGATGCTGACTTTCGCGCGGATTCTGCGACGAAATCCGCCAAGGCCGATCCAGCGCCGGATAGCATGAACTGGCTGCAAACGTACGAGTGTTGGGCATTGGCCCTGGTTGCTCGAATGCCGGACAGCGCGAGCAGTACTCGAACTCGCCACGATGTAGGACACGTTCGTCGTCGAGGCCCACAGGCAGCATTTATCGGAGGATAGCACCCTCAAAGGTGAAGACGCTTAGGTCGGACCGAACGGTCGGTGACGTTTCCTCGGCGGCTTAATCCAGGTTGAAACTGGAGTCTGGCTCTTATGGGAGGGACCAGACGATGAAGCGCGAGCGGTTTACCGAAGAGCAGATTATTGGGGTTTTGAAGGAGCATGAGCCGGGTGCAAAGACGGCGGATCTTTGCCGCAAACACGGGATCAGCGAGGCGACCTCGAAGCGCATCGGCGCCTTACTCACCTGCTTTACCCCGCAGGAATGTGCCAACTACTTCGCCAATGCAGGATATGCTTCAGAATAAAACCGACATGCTCTAAAGACGCTTGGGTGCGGAACGCCGGACGATGTAAGATTCTCTCGGGGCGGCACCCATGCTTGTGCTTGAATTTTCTGCCTGTGCTTTGAATTTTCTGGTTTACGCCCCTGCGCGGTGACACAATCCATGACGGATTCTGAAAGGTATCTTGAACGGGCCCGCGAGTGTCGAGAGATAGCCGGCAGAATGCACGGCGAGGATAAGCAGAAACTTCTCAAAATCGCCGAAGCCTGGACCGAACTTGCCCTCGACACCATTGCGCGGGACCTTAAGGCCAGCACGACGCAATTTTAATTTTAAGCTCGCTTTCATGCAACGTCGGCCGCCAGGTTGGCTTCCCGAAGGCCATCCGCGTCGATCAGAGCAGCGAGTTCGTCTCCCGCGATCTCGGCCTCTGGGCTTATCAGCGTGACGTCACGCTCGCCTTCTCCCGGCCAGGCAAACCGACCGACAACACCTTCATCGAATCCTTCAATGGCAAGTTCCGCAGCGAGTGCCTGAATGCCCACAGGTTCATGAGCCTCGATGACGCGAAGCGAGGCTTGGCGTGGAGACTACAACGAGGAACGACCACACAGCACGATCGGCAACGCTTTGGTCGCCTTACGCCCCATCTGCACTCGTACGGTTGCGGATAAGCCACTTTTGCACAAAGGGCTTCAACCGAAGCCGGCGAGACTCAGTCGTGCGGAAGCCTTGTTCCCAATCCTCATATTTATTGCGGTGAGGCATCAGACCGCGAATGCTGGCCTGGGACCAGTCGTCGGGCTGTGGCCTTGCAGTAGAAAGGCGATATCGCCAGGTGTAACGCCGCCACCGCCGCAGCATGTGGCCAAATAGCTCGCCGCCGAGAGTGTGAGAGAAGAATATACAGTCGTCGATTTGAACATACAGCGTCTGAACGTTCGCCGCGAACCGTTCATCATACGTGCCTTGAGCTGTCCGTAATCCAAAATAGCGATCTACCAGTTCGCGCTGCGACTGCGGCCGGTTCTTCTGAAAGTCCGATATCAGCTCGTTTCGATATTCAATAGATTTGCTCAGCGCATCGATGGCGGACACAAGCTCTACCGCAACAACCAATCCCTTTCCGCCAATCGAATTCATCTCAAATACGAGCTTCTGCAGCATGTCTGTAGGTAGCCAGATCGGCGCAAGACTTTCGAAATCTGCCCGAAAGTTTACTGCAGGCGGGGTTCCGCCTGTCTGGGCTATCGCCTGGGCGGCAAGCACCTCTTCCTTGTCTCGGAAAAACTCAAGATGCAGCGGTAGAATATGCTGTGACTTGAGCCTCAGAAACCTGTTAGCCATTGAGAAGCAAATCGATCGTGCCGCCCTCAGGCTGTTCAGCTCTTCAACAATCGCGCGTTTGGTTTCGCGACGGCTATTGATCCAAGCGCCGCACAAGACACCGACCAGCCCAGCAGCAATGCTCGCTCCTATGGACAGCGGAGCGACCAGGTTCGAAAAGGACCAATCCGCCAATCCCGCCTCCCCTCATCTAATGCCGGCTGCAGCCTACTGGACGGCGGCAGTTTTGGCATCATTCTGTGGCTGCAGCGTGCGAGACCTTTTCGGCAGCACATCCGCAGCGATTCACTGCGCTACGGCGAGCCGCCTGCCAAACGGTGCTGTCCGGCTATGATCGGGCCTCGGTGTGTGGACCTGCATGGCTCAATTTAGTTGCCGATGTGATGCGAGGCTGAGTTCTTGTTCTGAGCAGCCCTGCCAACGTTTCGAATATTGGGGGCCACAGAATGATTGACGACGAACCGATCTTGGCCGGCAGCGCTTAAAACCTGCGAAGGACTGCCCGTTCTTTGTCGACGGCACAGTTCCCAAGGATCGAACCCATCGCGCGAATTCGCTGTCAAACGCGGGCCTCACCCAGAAATCAGACAAGCCATTGTTTTATAACAATTATTTTTCTAAATTTACCACGCAACCGTCCTTGCAAAATTTGGGGCAAATTAATTGCTAATATGACGTGCAATTACGAATGAGATTTTTGAGGATCCAATCGTATGCGGCGGCCTAGCAATCATCGTCCCCTATTCCAGCGCTCCGAACTTTCGCGGGCACTTGACGCGTGTCGCGGCACTTTTATCGCGACGGCCCTCATGAGCGGCATGAGCAATGTTCTGATGCTCACCGGCGCGATTTTTATGCTGCAGATCTACGACCGCGTTCTACCCAGCCGCAGCGTGCCGACCCTCGTCGGACTCATCATCCTAGCGACCGGTTTATATGCGGCTCTTGGGCTCCTCGACTTACTTCGCGCGCGAATTCTGGTGCGCATCGCAGGCCGAATTGACGAGGCGCTCAGTGGACGTGTCTACGAAATCATCGTCCGGTTGCCACTGAAAGCCGGAAGCCGCGGCGATGGCCTGCAGCCGTTGCGAGACATCGACGCAATCCGCTCATTTTTTTCCGGCCAGGGACCGACAGCGCTGTTCGACCTGCCCTGGCTGCCGATCTACATTATAATTTGTTTCCTGTTTCATCCCTTAATTGGCCTCGCGGCAGTGCTCGGTTCGATCATGCTTGCCGCGCTTACACTGATGACCGAAGTAAAAACGCGCGAGCCGACGCGGACTGCGAGCGACTTTGCTTCGACGCGCAATTCTCTCGCTGAAACAAGCCGCCGGAATGCCGAAGTCCTGACTGCCATGGGCATGACCGAACGCATCGGCGCGCTCTGGAGTGAAGCCAACGTCAAATACCAAGCCAGTCAAAGGCGGGCGAGCGACGTCGGCGTCGGGCTCGGATCTGTATCCAAGGTGCTGCGCATGATGCTGCAGTCGGGAGTGCTCGCCGTTGGCGCTTATCTCGTAATTTATCAGCAGGCGACTGCGGGCATTATCATCGCAGGCTCGATATTGAGCGCGCGCGCGCTTGCACCCGTTGATGTCGCGATCGCGAATTGGCGTGGATTTGTGGCTGCGAGACAGAGCTGGCAACGGCTTACCGAACTGCTTGCATCGCTGCCCAAACAAGTTGTGCCTATGGCACTTCAACCGCCCAGCAAAAGCCTTGTTGTCGAAGGCGCCACGGTCATTCCACCTGGTAGCGACAAGGTCGTTGTGCAGGACATCAGCCTCTCGCTGCAGAAAGGGAATGGCCTCGGGATTATCGGGCCGAGCGGTTCGGGTAAAAGCTCACTTGCACGCATGCTCGTCGGAGTTTGGCAGCCGGTCCGTGGGCGCATTCGCCTCGACGGAGCCACGCTCAATCAGTGGTCGCCAGAGGCGCTTGGCCAGCATATCGGCTATCTTCCACAAGATGTCGAACTGATCGCCGGCACGATTGCGCAAAATGTCGCGCGCTTTTTACCCGATTTGGATTCCAAGGCTATCATTGAAGCTGCCAAGGCGGCCGGCGTTCACGACCTCATCGTCGGCCTACCTGAGGGCTACGAAACGCAGGTCGGCGAAAGCGGCATTGCTCTTTCCGCCGGGCAAGCTCAGCGCATTGCACTCGCTCGTGCCCTTTACGGAAATCCCTTTTTGGTCGTGCTCGATGAACCCAATTCCAACCTCGACGCGGACGGCGAAGAGGCGCTAAGCCGCGCTATCATGGGCGTTCGTAGCCGCGGCGGCATTGTGGTCGTCGTCGCTCACCGCCCAAGCGCGATTGCGAACGTCGACCTGCTGCTAACAATGAGCAACGGCGGTAGGGTGGCCTTCGGTCCAAAGGACGAGGTGCTGTCACGCGTTCTGCAACGGGACGGCGCCGTTCCGCCCCGCCCGCTAAAAGTTGTCTCTGATGCGGGAGTCTCCAAGCCATGAGCCAGAGGCCGCCCACCACCCTAAATTCGGCCAGATCTATCCGACGCCACGTTTTGGCCGGATTGACCACGGTTGTCGTCCTCGCCGGCGGGGTCGGCGGATGGGCGGGAACAATGAAAATATCCGGTGCGCTCATTGCTCCCGGGTCAGTCGTTGTCGATTCGAATGTAAAAAAGGTTCAGCATCAAACTGGCGGTATAGTTGGTGAATTGCGTGTACGTGACGGCGACCGCGTGAGGCAGGGCGACATCCTGGTGCGGCTCGACGACACCATAACTCGCGCTAATCTTGCCATCGTTGCCAAAGGCCTCGACGAACTCCATGCGCGCAAGGCACGGCTTGAAAGCGAGCGCGATGGCGATGACAGCGTCAAATTTCCCGTCGATCTCCTGTCACGCCAAAAGGAGCCTGATGTCGCGGCCATTCTCGACGGAGAACGCAAACTATTCGAGTTGCGGCGCAACGCCCGGATTGGCCAGAAAGCCCAGCTTCGCCAGCGCGTTGAACAGCTCAGCGAGGAAATTCGCGGTCTGAAAGCGCAACGCGAAGCCAAGGAAAACGAGACCAGGCTGATCGAGCGCGAGAAAGCAGGAGTCAATGAACTTTGGAAGCAAAAATTAGTCCCGCTCACGAAGTTGACTGAACTCGAACGCGCGGCAGTCAGACTCGAGGGTGAGGCTGCACAGCTCGTAGCCCAGACCGCTCAAGCCGCGGGCAAGGTCTCCGAAACTGAATTACAAATTATTCAGATCGACCGCGATCTCAGCAGTGAAGTTGCCAAGGAAACCCGCGAGATCGATGGCAAGATTGGCGAATTCGTTGAGCGCAAGGTCGCCGCCGAAGACCAGCTTAAGCGGATTGACATCCGTGCACCGCAGGATGGCACGGTATTTCAGTCCAACGTGCACACCGTCGGCGGTGTCATTACCGCAGGCGATTCGATTATGCTCATCGTTCCCGATGCGGATAATCTCACCGTCGAGGCGAGAGCCAATCCACAAGACATTGATCAGGTACGGCTAGGCCAGAATGCCCTGCTTCGTCTGTCGGCCTTCAACCAACGGACGACTCCAGAAATTATGGGCACGGTCGTCCGAATATCGGCCGACGCTTCTACTGATCAGCGCACGGGCGCAAGTTATTACACCATACGCATAGCGATGCCGCCGGAAGAAGTGGCCAAATTAGGCGACCTCAGGATTGTGCCAGGAATGCCGGTTGAAGCCTTTGTTCAGACCGACGAGCGGACAATGTTGTCCTACGTGGCTAAGCCGCTGCACGATCAGTTTATGCGCATGTTCCGAGAGAAATAAGAAGCTCGACTCGCCGCGCCGTGCTTGAGGTGCCTGCCGGCACCTCAATGATACGCGGGATCGTCAGCGGCAATCACGTCACGCTACCACAAAACAACTGCTTGATCGTATTGCAGCCCCATTCCTGCAAGCAGCTCAGCGGTCTTTCCGCCGTCGACATATGCGACCCGCTGCTTTTCAGCTTGTGGCATTTGGCTCTCGCTGCGAGGCTTCTTGGCAGCCGCGACAACAGTGATCGTCGCCGAGCCTTGACCGTCAATATAAACCCATTCGTTCTGGTTATTTCGCGACTGCCGTTTGACGTAGTCATAACGCGTCTTGGTCCAGAGCAACACATGAGGATTTTGGTTGTCCAGGACGTAATCGCCCTTGTCAGTGTGCGCGGTCAGAACCGAGTGCCCCTCGTTGCCGCTCCACACGACGGTGATGAGCAGCGCCTCGCGCGGCCATCCCAGCTCGATCAATTTCCGTCTTTTCAGGAGAGCGTAGTCTTCACAATCGCCATACCCGTTGTCTGGATAAGTCCATTTCTCCGAAACACCATAATTCCGGATGTCGGTTCGCGGCTTGACGCTGTGATTCACTTCTCTGTTGATGCGCTCAAGTTCCACCATGCGGGCTTCGGTCAACTCGGGTACCTGGGGCTCGTGAGCCTCGCCCCGGCATTCCAGCGGCCGTTCACGGCAGAACTGAGTCCAGCCCTTTGGCACTTTTGCCAATTCGCCTTCGGGATGGAAGAGTTTCAATCCGCGGGACAGCCCAAGCGGAACGGCCTGCAGGGAGATCGTCGATGCAAGGCTCAAGGCGCCAACGGCAAGCGCCAAAACGCTGATCTTTTTTGCCGAGCCAAAATGCCGACCCATTTGCGACCTCCCTGCGACGGAGGCCACATTCGCCGAAAAATTTTAGAGTCGGCTGAAGCGCTTTGGGAAAACTTTATTTGAAGCGTTACCGAACATTAACGATGCGGTACTGAACAAACAAACGAAAAATTTGGAAAATAATTCGGCCAGCTGTGATTCAAGAACTTTTATCGCTTCCGCCAGCGAATCGGCTACGAAGAAGCGATGCTAAAGATGCGAGCGCTCTACGGTTTCGTTGTGACGCATGGCAAGGTATTCGTTGCTGCTGCGCGGCGACCTTCCCAACATCTTTATCGTTGTTTCCGCAGAATTAAGGACAAGACGAATTTCACTCGGCCACCGCTGCATGGCTCTCTGGTTGCTGTCGGATTGCTTCTTGTTGCCATGGAGGGAGCCGAGGCCCAGGGATCACAGCTCAAGATCACAACGCGTTCAGGCACCCACCTGTTCAAGGTCGAGATTGCCTCGACACGTGCCCAACAAGAGCGCGGGCTTATGTTCAGAAAACGTCTCGCTGCAGGTCACGGCATGCTTTTCTATTTTAGGAAGGTACGCCCTATCAGCATCTGGATGAAAAATACGTATGTCTCACTCGATATCATCTTCATTTCCGAAAACAATCAGATCGTGCGAATTGAATCCGATACGGTCCCCAGATCGCTTCGACTGATCCCGTCCCGGGAGCCAGCTCGCGCCGTGCTTGAGGTGCCCGCCGGCACCGCTATGAAACTCGGCATTGGCCGAGGCGACGAAGTTACGCTGCCGCAAGGCATTCAATAAGTGCTGCTTCACCCCAATTCGCGGCGGCTGACACCGGCTTCTGCGGAAGTGACAGACTTTGTCTTGAGATCATCAACGCCAGGCAAATCTCACTTCGATCTGGTTGCCTTCCAAACCCTCTCACTGCCGACAATTTTATGAAAACCACGATGTTTGCAATTATTTGAAAAAAACGTCTCTCGGCTATGGCTACCATCTCATCGGGCCGGGAGGATACGTCATGAGGTTCAAAGCGTTCGCCCTCATTGCCTTCGTGGGTTCTGCGCTTGCGACCGTCGTCTCGTCAGCTCATGCAATCACCGCAGCCGGCGTCAAGATAGTGGCCGAAGTGGTGGGAGGCTGCGGGGATCCGTGCGTGGTCGTGAGCAACAACGGCGGCCGCATAACCACATTCCGAGAAGCTGGCAACGCAATCCGCAGCGGCGCCGGGCAGACGCTGATCATCGATGGATTTTGCGCCTCGGCCTGTATGGTCATGGCCGACCGCGCCCGGCCCCGCGTATGCATTACCAGCCGCGCGACCTTCGCCTACCACAAGACCAACTGGAACCGCCCCTTGCCGTTGAGCGCCGACTTGCACGGATGGATCATGCGGAACGGGTCTTATCCGGAATTCGACGGCACTCCAGGGATCATGTCAAACGAAGTCGCTCAGCGATTTTGGAAGCAGTGCTAACCGGCCGCCGACCGGTCAAATCATTTCCGACCACGCGCCCCGATCCGGCTGCCGTTGACTGTCAAACTTTCTGGGCAGCCACCCTTGCGGACAAATCCGAGCCTGGATTGATCCAGAGGCCAAAGCCGCTATCCGTTCGCCTTGCCCTCGGCTCTACATCAGAGCAGTTCACGGTATGCTCGGGATAGATTTGGCACAATGTCCTCCAAAAGGAGCCCATCTCGTCACTCCAAGAAATGTCATCGAGCAGAACAAGCTTGGGGCGAAGCAACGTTGAATAGATGAAAAACGATTGAAAAGTTGGAAGGGCAGCGTGCTCCGCGTCGATATAAATGAGATCAGCCTGGGATACAGAACACTTCAGTGACGACCGGGAAGGTGTTGGCGTCTCCGACAATCTTTCTTATCGATCTTCCTTCATCCGACAGGGCCAAGAAGTTATCGCTTTCCCCGCGATGTATCCACCGTAACGAGTTCCGGCGAAGTGCAATGCACTTTCATTCCGCGCAAAGATCGCCAAAGCCGAGCCGCCCCAGTGAGTTCCAATTTCGAGAGCTATTCTGCTCTTCGTGAAAGCGGCAAAGCCGCGAGCGTATAATAGTACTCCGTGGGCTCTCGATGGACGTCCGTTTTATTGCCCCAATGGATGCGTCCGTATCCGAGATCACCCAGATTCACGCCCTGGCTGACGCCACGCGGACCGGACAAATTGCGTGAGACGGTTAGACCGCATAGCATTCCCCTAGTGAATTTGAATAGCGTCAAATCTCACGATCAGGTTGTTCGCCTCGCTGAATTCAAATACCAACGTTGCCCTCAAGTACACGTCATAAAGCGGGATCGTGAGTTCATGCTGCGAACCACGACCAAGCACGATTGAGTCAGAGCCTATTTGGCCGCCATTTCGCTGTTCGATGATTCGCATCGTAACAGCCGCCGTCTTGGAACAGCGGTGCACATGAAGCTTTGCGACGATTTCGGAATTCCCGCATAACGGCACATCAAAGATGACAATCCTGCCGGTCCCCGTCGACAGATCGGCAATGGCTCGCACCTCGCGGCCCGACATGCGCAGCCGGCGCCCATCGATATAAACTCGGCCCCAAGCAGCAGAAGGGGGCGCTGCCGGTGTGCCGGCGTCGGATATTGATTTGCGCACCGGCAACAGACCCACGCCGACCTCGAACACGTTTTCGCCGGTCATAACATCGGCGACGTCCCGGACGGGGCGTGTTCGCAAAGCCTGCACTGCCAAATCTGTCAAATGGCGCAGCCGCCCCGGCGCCGGCCCGCTGGCCGCCTCAAGCTGCAACGCCAGCTCCGGCCGGCCCAGCGCCGCCGCCAGCGCCGGCAGATCGGTTTTTGCAGAGTTGGTCTCGCCGCCCTGCGAATGTAGCGAAATCGCCGGATGGTCGGACGGCAGATACTGCATGCATTCAATCGGTGCCGCCTTGCGCACGTCCAGATGAGCGCCACAGGCCGAGATGGTAAACCATGGCGCCCTTCCCTTGTATATCGAGGGTTCGATGCCGAGCACTTCTGCCCCACGCCGCACGCGATCGAAGCTTGGGTACGGCGTCTCTCCGTCAGATTCCATCGTCGCGATCGCTCCGACGGCCGGCAAAAGGTCGATCGATGCGCCCTCTCGCTGGCACCGCATCATGGCCAACTGGCCAAGCAACGAGGACGGGGTCAGCGTATCCGTTTGCGCGTCATAAATTTGAGATTCGCAGACGAGATCTGCGATTGTTGCCGGCGAGGCTGCCCAGACGGCTCCGCCGATGGCCTCACCAAGCGCCCCAAGGCCGGGAATCGTTCCCGCGGGCAGATCCCGGATTTCCGCTGCTTCGTCGCTGCCGGAACGCGTCGCGACGACGCATGAAACGATGCCCTGCCCGCGCCGGTGAATCCGCTCCAGCGCCGTGGCGAAAAATTTGCTCAACAATTCCGTCGCAGCATCGATGAAAAACACGCAAGACGAACGCTTTATGAGCTCGCATGCGTCACGAGATGCTCTCGCATCGAAAACAGCGATATCGTTGTCTTCGGTCTCACAGCCCAATACGTCAACAATGATTTCCTGCAGCTCTCCAGACCGCACCGACAAAACCAGAAATTTAGCCCGCCCGCCAAATCGCTTGAGCTGCACCGAGACCTTGTCGACCAAGAGAGCGAGCGCACAGTTGCCGTTGTCGATGACGACGATCAGAGCAGACTGCTCTGGAGCACGATCGTCTCGAGTGCCGGCTTGACGAGCGGAGGAATCCCAGATCAGGGCTTCCCGATTTTCCGACACAAAGCGATGCCAATTCGACCAAGTCCGGAGATTTTCGTCAGGATCGAATCCTGGCCTGGCCAGACGAGCGCCGCGCTCCAGAATCTCTGCCAATTTTTCGGTCAGCGACTTGACGTCCGGCTCCACCAGCATGGCGTCCCAGCAACTCCGGTCGACCAGCTCGTCAATCCCGCTGCCTCGCGTGCTGATGAACGGAATGCCGGCTTCCATGCACTCATAGACCGCGCATGGGCTATTGTCGGCCAGCGCGGGCATCACAGCCAATCTGCCCGGGCCGCGCAGATACGACAGCGCCTCGTCCTGGTCGAAGTCAGGAAGCAACCGGACCCGATATGGCCACCGTGCGCTCCGGTTGACGATTTGCAACCCGGACGAAATTCCCGAGAATTCCGTCACCCTTCCCATGAAGGTGACATCCGTGTCGGGAAATCGCTCCGCCAGCCGCTCGAGCGCCTCGCAGAACAGCCACAGGCCTTTGCGCACTTCGAGCCGGCCGAAGAAAATCAGCTCCCTGATCGGCAACAGCCGACCATGGTTCTCGGGACTCCGCTCCCGGAAGATCGGATAGGGCTGATGAAACGTATTTGCGGGAAGCACCCAGCCGTATTTTTCGTATTCACGGAGCAGGTAGTCGCTTGGAGCCAGCACAACATCGGCCAACTCAACGCTGCGCCGCTCAAGACCCATCCATTCGACATCTGACGGGCGCGACGCATAATAATCGTTGATATTGAAGATCCACTCGGCGGAGCCGTGCGTTATCAGGCAATGCAGTTGGTGGCAAAACGGCTCGAGCCCCGCGCGCTTTGCCAGCAACGAGTAGTACCCGCTGCCAAAATGATCGTCGAAGTAGAGGAGGTCAAACTTCTCCGCGCCAATGAACTCCTTGACCAGCCACGACGCCTTTCTCCACTCCCGATAATCATCCTCCAAGGGAATATGCCGCAATGTCACTCCCTCGCCGGCCAATTTGCTGACCCAATATTCCCATGGCTTGTCGCCCGACACCGGCTGTCCGTTACCGACGTAGGTGTAAAGAATCGTCACCCGATGACCGTCGGCAACGAGCTGCCTGGCGAGGCCACTGGTCGCCGTGCCAATCCCTCCGTTCTTGACAGGCCCAAGAAATCCCGAGGACACGATGCAAACATCGATGCCTGGGCCAGCATCGCCTCCTTGGCCCAGCGGCAAGCTCGATAAAGGCCTTATCTTCCGCAAGAGCTGCTCCTAAGCGCGTCAAGTGAAGCGAGGGTTATTCCAGCGGGCAATCGCCTCTCCCGCAGGACTTTCGGCCTTCTCGACGATCGTCTTGAAACGCACCGTGCATTGGCCACGAACGCTTTCAGGCAACCGGAATTCCCATGTTTGCTGCTCGTTCGAATCGCGGGTTCTTTCAACGAACCAGCAGTGAGTGCCGTGCTGCGAGATCACTTCAAGCTGAAACTTGATTGGACCAACGAACTTTTCCGGGACCGCCAAATCGCATGCGAAGTGGCTGACGTTGCCTAAATCCACCGACGGCAACTCAAACTCGGAATTGGCGCCCATCTCTATCCCGGATTTGTCCCAGGACACCCACGCGTTCAGGTCGCCGAACTTCAACGACCTGCGGTGTGCAAAAAGATGCTCAACGACGTCGATGGGCCTCGATTCGACCAGCGGCTGAACGGGCTCTTCAGAACCGGATGGCTGATCGACAACGGGCATGGCAACTGCTGCGCAAAGTTCGATCGCAAGATCGATCTGACCGCCGGCGTGTGCAATCGCCGCGAGTTGCCGAGCATGCTCCTCCCAAGGCGTGTAGAGCGGAAAGTGAACGACCGTCCTGCCAATTCTGTCGCTGATCTGGGACACATACTTCGAATGGTTCAGAGATCGCTCACGCTCGAGGCCCCAGTCGACGGCGATCCTGGCAAGCATGGATTGGTCCGAGCCGGGCTTAAATCGATAAAGCGCATTCGACTGCGCACGCATGAATTGTTCGATGCGAAATACCTCAAAGGGCACCTCATCAAGAGGCCGTTGAACAATGAGGTCCGGCACCAATTCAAAACGCTCGCCATTCGCGTGCAACGTGACCGCTATCTGGTGAATCCAGTCCGGCATGGACTTCAAGCGATCGTACGGCTCATCGATCGGGCCGATACCGCTCCATTTCGAAAGCACTTCCGAGCGAAACAAGGCGAAGCCGCTGTTGGTTTCCCGAGCCAACGGAAACAAAGGCGGCGTATTGCCGGTGATATAGCGAACGGCATTTTGACGAGGGCGAGGTGCGGCAATATCCGATTCACTCGACGCTGGGCCCGGATCGGCTTTTTCGGCGACCATTCCGGTCAGCATCGAAATATCCTTCCTCGTCTCAAAACACAGACTGCCGCGCTTGACCCACGCTGCGGGAAGAATCTGCGTCACATGGCATAGTCCAGCGACGGTCTTCGGCCACTTCGCAAGCGACCGTGCCAACTCGCCAAATTCGCTCATGGGATGAATTCGGACAGGCAGCTTTCCCCCATGCAATTCTAGGAATACCTTCAGTTGTCTGGGGTCCGTGACGAGAAGTTCGAATCGCACATGGCCTTCGAAATCCTCGATGGCCTGCCTGAGTTTGGCCAGCACATCAGCCGTCGGATATTCGGGGGGCACGGCGACAATCAGGACCGGGGCTTTGGTGGCCGCCCGGACTTTCGACGCGCCGGCTTTTGTCGCATCCGAGCCAAGCAATTGGCGGGTCCATCGCTCGAACGCGCTTCGCAAAGACTGCTGATCCGATTTCGGTCGACCGATCACGGCGCCCGACTGGCAAATCTCCTGAAGCTTTTTGCAAAGATGATTGACGGTCGGTTCGAACACATTGCCTTGCCGGCTGTCTTCGTCGAGAAGCTCGTCCGCGCCGCCGTTTGTGCCGACCAAAAATGGGATGCCGCGGCCAAGACATTCCGACACAGCTGCGGAATTGAGCTCTTCGGACGGGCCCATCGCTGCGACCCGGCCGCTGCCCTGCAAATATGAAATTGCCCGGTCGTCGTCCAAATTCCTAGTCAGCCGACATTCGAAGAGCCCCCCTGTTGACTGT
>JACXTT010004412.1_pt1 | contig 20913 bp, 14 predicted proteins | sample 9270951 | NCBI WGS metagenome assembly JACXTT01 (sample SAMN15532306, study PRJNA645909) | rock metagenome | isolation source: weathered quartz diorite | place: Puerto Rico | collected 2017-06-21
GAATGGCCGGGCCGCGAATGGCCGGGCCGCGAATAGCCGCGCCGCGATTTGCCGGGCCGCGAATGGACGGGCCGCAAATGGCCGGGCCGCGAAGGGCCGCGCCGCGAATGGCCGGGCCACGAAGGGCAGCTTCCAGCACCAGTTCCCGCCTCCGATTGCTTGCGCCGATGCGCAAAGCAGGACGTACACCAAGCTGGGCCGATGATCGATTATGATGGGCGGTCAATCATTTTGGAGTTGCAATGAGCGAAGCCGTGCCTGTCGATCCCTCGCGCCGCCTGATTCTGCTGGTCGATGACGATATCCACCTGCTTGCCCTGTTGAGCAAGATGCTGCAGATGGCGCATTATGATGTGCGCATCGCGACCTCCTCTGCCATGGCGCTGAGCCTGCTGGCCGATGGGGGACGCGAGCCGGACCTCGCCATTCTCGACATCAATATGCCGGGCATGTCGGGGCTGGAACTGGCCCGCCATGTGCGCGCCAACTCGGCCATTCCCTTTCTGTTCCTGTCCGCCAGCGACGCGGAGGCCTCCGTGCGCAGCGCCACCGAGCAGGGGGCGGTGGGTTATCTCGTCAAGCCCATCGAATTGAACCAGCTGCTGCCCACCGTGATTGCCGGCCTGGCGCGGGGCGATGAAATCCGCGGCCTGCGCGACAATGAAGAGCGCCTGGGCCAGGCCCTGCAAAACGGCCGCGAAACGGGCATGGCCGTGGGCGTGCTGATGGAACGCTACCGCTGCGACCGCGAAACCGCCTTCCGCGCCCTGCGCGACCAGGCCCGCTCTTCCCAACGCAAACTCAACGACGTCGCCCGCGAACTGCTCGACTCAGCCGAGCTTCTCAACACCTTCAACCGCCGCCTGAGCGAACCAGCCCGCAAATAAGCGGGTCATTGGGCGGTTCAGCATGGCGGCAGGCCGCCCCGCGTCTATTTCGCCGCAGTTGACATCCCGTTCTGCAAGTTCTTGGCGCTGTCCAGATGCTGGGCGACGGTCGGCTCCAGGCTGGTTACCAGCGCCTTCAAATCGGGATCCTTGGCGTTTGCCATCCCTTTCTGCAAGGCCGCGTGGACCTTGGTGTGGTCGGCCACCCCGGCCTGGCGGATGTAGGCCTTGTCGAAAGCGTCGCCGGACATCTTGCGCAGCGTGGTGACGGCCGCCTTGTGCGATACGTCGGGGGCGGTGGGCAGGGTGACGTTTTTGCTGCGCGCCAGCGTGGTGATGCTGTCGAGGGCCTTGCTGTGGTCGTCGACCATGGTCTGGGCGAACTTGCGCACGCCATCGTTCTTGGAAATGTCCAGCGCGACCTTGGCAGTGGCGATTTCATCGATTTGCGCCTGCGCCATTTGCTTGAGCATGGCCTGGTCGGCACGGCTCAAGATGGCGGGGCTGGCGCCGGCGCGGGTGGCCGGGGTGGCCGGGGTTGACTGCGTTGCCGGAGTTGCAGGCGGTGCAGCGGGCGTGGTCGTGGCGCCGGCCTGGCCTGTCGCGGTGCTGCCGCCGGTGCTCTGGCTGCCGCCCGCCTGGGCAAACGTGGCGGCCGTTGCGATGGAGCACAACAGCGTGAGAACGATCGTGATGGGTCGCATGGTGGATCTCCTGTGAAAACCTGGGTGGGCGAGGGTGCTGAAGTCCTCTGTCACGAAGTTAGGCAGGACCGCCGCGCTTTAGTTCGCGTCTTTTCCGGCGGCGGGCCAGCAAATCGACACGCTCTGCGCCAGCGCAAATATGTCAACAGTGTTCATGCACTATCGATAATGCTTTAGACTGGTTCCTTGTATCAGCGGCCTGCCATTGCCGGCCGCTGGCCGTCACCCCGACCCCACACCGTATATCCCTGCATCAGCCTGGAGGAAGCACGCCCATGGAACATCTGCGAGATCTCAAACTTTCCCGGCGCGAGCTGCTGATCGCCAGCGCCATCACCGCCACCGCCACTGCCGTGCCCGCCCTTGCCAGCGGCGACTCCGCCAGCGGCGCCGCCGCAAGCCCAGGCAGCAGCGCGCCGCCCGCCGCCCCCGTGATGACGCCTCTGCACATCACCATCAACGGCAAGCCGCAGCAGCTGCAGGTCGACACCCGCACCACCTTGCTGGACTTGCTGAGGGAAAACCTGCAGATGACGGGCACCAAGAAAGGCTGCGACCACGGCCAGTGTGGCGCCTGCACCGTGATTGTCGACGGCCGCCGCATCAATTCCTGCCTGACCCTGGCGGTGATGCACGAAGGCAGCAAGGTCACCACCATCGAGGGCCTGGGCACGCCCAACCAGTTGCATCCCATGCAGGCCGCCTTCGTCAAACACGACGGCTACCAGTGCGGCTATTGCACCCCGGGTCAGATTTGCTCGGCCGTGTCGGTCATCGAGGAAATCCGCCAGGGACTGCCCAGCCACGTCAGCCCCAGCCTGACGGAAAAGCCGCTGCTGTCCGTCGAGGAAATCCGCGAGCGCATGAGCGGCAACATCTGCCGCTGCGGCGCCTATTCGAACATCATCGAAGCCATCACCGAGGTGGCGGGAGGCAAGGCATGAAGGTCTTTACCTACCAGCGTCCCGGCGCGCCGGCCGAAGCTGCCGCCGCCGCGGCCCGTTCGCCCCACGCCAAATTTATTGCAGGCGGCACCAATCTGCTCGACCTGATGAAACTGGAGATTGAAACGCCCGAGCAGCTGATCGACGTGAACAGCCTGGGCGGCCATCTCGACAAGATCGAACCGACCCCGGACGGCGGCCTGCGCATCGGCGCCCTGGTGCGCAACACCGACCTGGCGGCCGACACGCGGGTGCGGCGCGATTACGGCGTGCTGTCCCGTGCCCTGCTGGCGGGCGCCTCGCAGCAGCTGCGCAACAAGGCCACCACCGGCGGCAACCTGCTGCAGCGCACCCGCTGCCCATATTTTTACGATACCAATATGCCCTGCAACAAGCGCCAGCCGGGCAGCGGCTGCGCGGCCATCGGCGGCTTTACCCGCAACCTGGCGGTGCTGGGCACCAGCGAGGCCTGCATCGCCACCCACCCCAGCGACATGGCGGTGGCGATGATGCTGCTGGATGCTTCGGTCGATACCCTGCGTCCCAATGGCCAGGCCCGCACCATTCCCATCGCCTCGTTCTACCGCCTGCCGGGTAACACGCCGCATATTGAAACCAATTTGGAACCGGGCGAACTGATCACCTCGGTGACCTTGCCGCGTCCACTGGGCGGCCAGCACGTCTACCGCAAGGTGCGCGACCGTTCCTCGTATGCCTTCGCGCTGATTTCCGTGGCGGCTGTGGTGATGCCGGATGGCAGCGGCCGGGTCGCCCTGGGCGGCGTGGCCCACAAACCCTGGCGGGTGCCAGCAGCGGACGCCGCCATGAAGCAGGGCGCCAAGGCCGTCGCCAGCCAGCTGCTGGCGGGCGCGAAGACCACCCACGACAATGCATTCAAGCTGCCGCTGGTGCAAAGGACGCTCGCCTCCGTGCTCAACGACGCCAAGAAAGGCTGACCGCGATGAAATTCGATACTCCCGCAACGACCAATCCGATCGACCAGCTCAAGGTCGTCGGTCATCCCCTCGACCGCATCGACGGCCCCTATAAAACCACCGGCACGGCCGCCTACGCCTACGAGCAGCGCGAAACCGCCAAGCCCGCTTACGGCGTGGTGGTGGGCGCCGCCATCGCCAAGGGCAAGATTGCCGGCATCGACCTGGCGGCCGCGCAGAAGGCGCCCGGTGTGCTGGCCATCGTCACCGCCGACAACGCCGGCAAACTGGGCAAGGGCAAGATGAACACGGCCAAATTGCTGGCCGGTCCCGAGGTGCAGCACTATCATCAGGCCGTGGCCGTGGTGGTGGCCGAAACGTTTGAACAGGCGACTGCCGCCGCCGCCCTGGTCAAGGTCCGCTACAACGCGGAGAAGGGCCGCTACGACCTGGCCCACGCCAGGGCCGCCAAGCCCGAAATCAAGCCGGACAAGAAAAAGCCGGACAGCCACGTGGGCGATTTCGTGGGGGCGTTTGCCAGTGCCCCGGTCACCCTCGACGCCACCTACACCACGCCCGACCAGTCGCACGCGATGATGGAGCCGCATGCTTCGATCGCCAGCTGGGACGGCGACAAGCTGACCATCTGGACCGCCAACCAGATGATCGCCTGGGGCGTGGGAGACGTCGCCCGTACCCTCAACCTGCCGAAGGAAAACGTGCGCCTGGTCTCGCCCTTCATCGGCGGCGGCTTCGGCGGCAAGCTGTTCGTGCGCAGCGAGGCCCTGATGGCCGCGCTGGGCGCGAAAGCGGCCGGCCGTCCCGTCAAGGTGGCCCTGCAGCGTCCGCTCATCATGAACAACACGACGCACCGGCCCGCCACCATCCAGCGCATCCGCATCGGCGCCGGCCGCGACGCCAAGATCACGGCGATCGGCCACGAATCCTGGTCGGGCGACCTCGAGGGCGGCTCGCCCGAGGAAGCGGTGGCACAGACCCGCCTGCTGTATGCCGGCCCCAACCGCATGACGGCAATGCGCCTGGCCGTGCTCGATCTGCCGGAAGGCAATGCGATGCGGGCACCAGGCGAGGCCCCGGGCCTGATGGCGCTGGAAATCGCCATCGATGAAATGGCCGAGAAATTGAAGATGGACCCCATCGAATTCCGGGTCATTAATGACACCCAGGTCGATCCGGAAAAGCGCGAGCGCCGTTTTTCCCAGCGCCAGCTGATCGAATGCCTGCGCACGGGCGCCGACAAATTTGGCTGGAAAAATCGCAAGGCGACGCCCGCCCAGGTGCGCGACGGCCGCTGGCTGGTGGGCATCGGCGTGGCCGCTGCCTTCCGCAACAATATGGTCATGAAGTCGGGCGCCCGCGTCAAGCTGGGCGCTGATGGCATCGTCACGGTGGAGACGGACATGACGGACATCGGCACGGGCAGTTACACCATCATTGCCCAGACCGCCGCCGAGATGATGGGCGTGAGCATTGACAAGGTCAAAGTCCACCTGGGCGACTCGTCCTTCCCCGTTTCGTCCGGTTCAGGCGGCCAGTGGGGCGGCAACAGTTCCACGGCGGGCGTGTACGCAGCCTGCGTCAAGCTGCGCGAACAGGTGGCGCAGAAGCTGGGCATGCCGGCCGACGCTGTATTTGCCGATGGCGCCGTGTCCGGCGGCGGCAAGAAGGCGGCGCTGCGCGAAGCGGCGGCCGGCGGTGAGGTCGTGGCCGAGGACAGCATGGAATACGGCGACCTCGACAAGAAGTACCAGCAATCCACCTTCGGCGCCCACTTTGTTGAAGTCGGGGTCGACATGGCGACCGGCGAAACCCGCATCCGCCGCATGCTGGCCGTGTGCGCGGCGGGCCGCATCCTCAATCCCAAGTCAGCCCGCAGCCAGGTGATCGGCGCCATGACCATGGGCGCCGGAGCGGCCTTGATGGAAGAGCTGGTGGTCGACCACCGCAAGGGATTCTTCGTCAACCACGATCTGGCCGGCTACGAAGTGCCGGTGCATGCCGACATTCCCCACCAGGACGTGATTTTTCTCGACGAGACCGATCCGATTTCTTCGCCCATGAAGGCCAAGGGCGTGGGCGAGCTGGGCATTTGCGGGGTGGCGGCGGCGATTGCCAATGCGGTCTACAACGCCACGGGGGTGCGGGTGCGGGAGTATCCGATCACGCTGGATAAGCTGTTGAAGGATATGCCGGCGTATAGCTGAAACCGGGGACTGGCACCGCGGGTGCCTGTCACCGCACTTGGTACGCGGCTGTGCGAAAAAACCGGTGACAGGCACCCTGCGGTGCCAGTCCCCCCTTCTGCATGCTAATCTATCCGCATGCCCACCCGAACCCGCTCCAGCTACGTCGCCACCATCGTCGCCATTTTCCTCGTGCTCGCCATCATCGCGACCCTGGTGACGGCGATCTGGATTGCGCGGGCGCAGACGGTCGATGACTGGCAGCAGCGCATCGACAACCTGTCCATCATCCTGGCCGAGCAGACGGCGCAGGAGGTGAAATCCGCCTTCCTGGTGCTCGACAGCGTGGCCGAGAAGATGACGGGGGACGACATCTTCACGGAGCAGCAGTTGCTGGCGACCATGGGCAACGCGGCCTGGTTTGCCAGCCTGCGCGACAAGATCCAGGGCCTGCCCCAGGTCGATGTGGCCACCATCGTGGCCGCCAACGGCGACATCGTCAATTACACCCGTTCCCATCCGGCGCCCACGCCGCCCATCAACCTGGCCGACCGCGATTATTTCCAGGCCCAGTTGACGCAGCCGGATTCGGGGGTCTACATCACCGCGCCGGTGCGCAACCGGGCCAACGGCCAGTGGACTTTTTATTTGAGCCGCCGCCTCAACAGTCCGAAAGGCGAATTTCTGGGCCTGGTGCTGGTAGGCTTTTCCAGCACCTTCCTGTCCGATTTTTACCAGAAAATCAACCTGGGCAAGGGCGCCACCGTGGCCTTGTACAAGCGCGACGGCGTCCTGATGGCGCGCTCGCCCCACCAGGACGCCAGCATGGGCCAGCTGGCGCGGCCGGCGCCGCGGGCCGCTGCGCCGCTGCGGGGCGAAGGCGATGCAGACCTGGTGGCGGCGCTGCCTGCGCTGTCGGCCACCCGGGTGATCGACAAGCTGCCCTTGATCATCAGCGTCAGCGTGACCGACCAGCTCTACCTGGCCCAATGGCGCCGTTTTTCGGCGGCGCTGGCGCTGGCGGGGGCGGTCAGCGTGGCCGCCATCATGGCCGCCTTCATGGTGCTGATCCGTTCACTGCAGCGGCGCGAGCACGACATGGAGGAGATGCGTGTCCTGAAAGCCGTGGCCGAAGCGGCCAACCGCGCCAAGACCTCGTTTCTCGCCATGATGAGCCACGAAATCCGCACGCCGCTGACCGCCATCATCGGCTTCGCCGACATCCTGCGCCAGCCGGCGCGCGCCGATGCGACGCCGACAGTGCCGGCCGACACGGCCGCCATCATCTCCCGCAACGGCCATCACCTGCTCGACATCATCAACGACATCCTTGACATTTCCAAGATCGAGGCGGGCCAGCTGCAGGTGGAAACCGTGGCGTTTGCGCCGATGGAGGTGGCGCGCGACGTGGCCGCGCTGCTGGCCGGCCAGGCCAGCGCCAAGGGCATCGGCCTGACCCTGGCACAGACCACCAGCCTGCCCGACACGGTGCTGGGCGACCCCACCCGCTACCGCCAGATCCTCGTCAACCTGTGCGGCAACGCCGTCAAGTTCACCGAACAGGGTGAAGTGCGGGTGGCGCTGGCCTGGGATGGCAACCGTGCGCGCCTGGTCAGCACGGTCAGCGACAGCGGCATCGGCATGACGGCCGAGCAGCGCGCCCGCCTGTTCCAGCCGTTTACCCAGGCCGACAGCGCCGTCACCCGCAAGTATGGCGGCACGGGACTGGGCCTGCACCTGGTGCGGCAACTGGCGCGGCGCATGGGCGGCGAGGTCGGCGTGGCGAGCGAATGGGGACAGGGCACGACGTTCACGGTGGCGTTGCCATTCGCGCTGGCGCCGGGTGCCACGTGGCAGGCGGCAGGCGTGGCCGCGCTGCCGCAGTCCGCGCCACCCGCGCCCGCCGTCATGCGCCAGCGCCTGCACGGCAAAGTGCTGCTGGCGGAAGACGGGCCGGACAACCGCCGCCTCATCGGCGCTTTCCTGGACAGCCTCGGCCTGCAGTGTATCGCGGTGGAAAACGGCGCCCTGGCGGTCGAGCAGTTGCTGGCGCCGGAGCACGGCATCGACCTGGTGCTGATGGATATCCGCATGCCGGTAATGGATGGGGTCGCAGCCGTCGAGACCCTGCGCGCGCGCGGCTGCCGCCTGCCCATCATCGCCCTGACCGCCAATGTGATGCAGGACGACGTGCTGCGCTACCAGCAGGCCGGCTTCGACCGCAGCATCGGCAAGCCCATCGATTTCGATCTGCTGGCGACCACGCTGGCCGGCATGCTGGGCCAGGCTTTGGCGCCAGCACCGCAAGCTTCGCACGACAGCCTGATCGATGCGCTCGACGAGATCCGCACCGCCTTCACCGCCTCGCTGACGCCCCGCCTTGCCGCCCTTGGCGAGCTGGTGCAGGCCGAAGACTGGGCGGCTGCGGCCGAGCTGGCCCACCAGTTGCGGGGCGCCGGCGGCTCGTTCGGCTATCCCGGCCTGTCGCGCCAGGCCCGTCTGGTCGAGAGCGCCGCTGCCGCGGGCGATGCCGCCGCCGCCCGGGCCGGGATGGCGGCCTTGCTGGCGCTGGAGGAATTGCAGGGGTGCGCCGTGGCGGCGACCCACGCATCCTCTTAATACGCCCAGTAACCCCGGGCCGTGTTGGTTTCCAGGCCGACGAACACGCGGCGCCCGAAGAAGAACGGCAGGCCCCAGTCGAAGGCATTGCTGGTGCCCGACTTGACGGCCGCGCTGGGGCCGCCCACCTTGCCCACGTGGGCGCTGTTGCCCAGCGATTCCACGTTCTCAATGCTGAAGTTGACGACGCGCGAAGCGAGGCCGTCTGCGCCGACCGTGGTGGCGCTGAGCATCAAGACGCTCGTCGGGCAATAGAAGCCCGTCGAGATGGTGCAGGTTGGAATCGAACTGTCGTTGAAGAAGATGCCGTTCGAGCCGCTGTCGATGAAGCTGGCCGTCAGGGTCGCGCCCTTGTAGATGGTGGTGAAGTTGCCCGAGGCATTGGCGCGGAAAGTGGTTTCGCCGGCGATGGCGTTGTTGCTCTGGGTGTTGATGCCGAACACCAGGCTGCCCGTCATGCTGGGCAAGCCGCCGTCCGGCACGGCGGGCAGCAGCAAGAGCACGCCGTTGTTGTCGGTGACGAAGCTGGCCACGGGATTGGCGACCTGGCTGGCCAGCGGCATGCGGGTCGGCGTGCAGGCGCCGCTGTCGCAGCTGTAGTAAGCGGCGCTGATGGCGCTGTTGACGCAGGCATTGCCGCAATCCTGGCGCAGCAGGCCCACGCCCAGCACGCCGTTGGCGCCCAGCGCTTTCAGGCTGCCGATGTTGGGGCCGATGCTGGAACACGCCGCGGGGGCCGTGCCGACGCCGCCCGGCGCGTCGCCGATCAGCTGCACCGACTGGCCGGCCGCGATTTCGCCGCCCAGCTTGATGTCGGCGCGCGCCACCGAACCCCAGGTGTAGCCGCTGATGAACTGGCCGCACTCGCCCGTGGCCAGGCCGGTAGGCGCGGCCAGCCCTGGCAGGCCCAGGGCCTGGACCTGCGAGGCCAGCAGGCGCACGCCGTAGGATCCCGTGTCGATCAGCATGTGATCGATGGTCTGGCAGATGGCGGTGCCGGGACGGCACACGGTCACGCTGGCGTACGGCAGGTTGATCTGGTTGCCGGCGCCGACGGGACCCGTGTCCACCGTGATGGCGACCATGTTGGCGGTGGGCGCGGGGGCATTGACGGTCACGCTGGCGTTGCCGAGCGTGCTGCCGCAGGTGAGGGTGTAGACCACGGTGGCGCTGCTGGCCGCGCCGAAACCGCCCGCCGGCGCGCTGGCCGTTACGGTGGCGCTGCCGCTGGTGGCCTGGCTGCCGGACCAGGCGCCGCCTGCCTGGCAGCTGGCTGCGCCCGTGTCGGCGGAACTCCAGCTCAGGGTGATGGTCTGGCCCACGTTGACGCTGGCCGGGGTGGCGCTCAGGGTCACGCTGGCGACCGGTGTCGGGGTTGGGGTTGGGGCCGGCGTCGATCCGCCGCCGCCACCGCCGCAGGAAGCGAGCAGGACGGAGACGGCGATGCAGCCCGCGGCGCGCCAGGCAATCAGACGGGTCATCATTGGATCACCTCGGCGCCGACGCCGGCGGGCAGGGCGGATGGCAACCAGGCGCGCCCGCTCCAGGCGCGCATGTGGCCGCCCGATTCGATCACCAGGTCGGCGTCGTTCACTTGCACCGGACCGCGGCCCCGTTTGCGCTCGCCGGCCGCGGCCTGCATGCGCTCGAAGCGCTCGCCCAGCAGGGTGCGGAAATCGGGCAGGAAGGGGCCGTTCCAGCTGACCGCGAACACCCGGCCGCCGGGACCGGTGTACTCGCGCACCACGGTGCCGCTGTCGAGCGTGGTTTCCGTGATGCTGTAGGCAAGCGCGGCGCCGCCGGGCGCGCTGGCGCTCAACTGGCGGGCGCGCGCGGCGGCGCTGCCGAAATCGGAGGGCGTACCGCCCAGTGTGGCGCTGGCGTTGGCGCAGGCCAGCAAGACAAATAAGGAAATGACGATATGGGCGCGCATGGCGGTTCCTGAGGTTCGCGCGGCCGGCTGGCCGCTCACTGGCATTTTACAGGGAGGCTAGCGTAATTTTGTCGGGATGCACGTTCCGTTGGCGGCAATTGTCGGGTCCGCGCAAAAAGTGCTGCGCTGCAGTAGCAAACTGCTACGATGGGAGCTATCCATTTTCACTATTCTTTCCGGAGCCGCTATGCCAACCGATCCCAGCGCCGACTTCCTTGCCGACCCGGACCAGGACCATGTGATTCACCAGGACGGTCCTGCGGTGCGCCAGCCCGACCGCGAAACCGATGGCGCCGCCGCGGCCCTCGCCGGCAGCCGCCAGGCCCAGATCTTCCCCACTTTTACGGTGGATGAAATGGCCCGCATGGTGCGCTTCGGGCAGCGCCGCCAGTGGAACGACGGCGAATGGATCTACAAGGCGGGCGTGTCCAGTCCCGGCGTGGTGATGGTGCTGAGCGGCGCCATCGTCGTATGCCGCTCCAACGGCATGGGCGACACCGCCCTGGTCAACCGCGCCACCCCCGGCCAGTTCACCGGCGAGGTGGCCCAGCTGTCGGGCCGCCCGCCTTTGGCCAGCGCCCGCGCGGAGGGCGAAGTGGACGCCATGGTCTTCCCCCCGGAAGCCTTGCGGGCGCTGCTGATCGGCGAAGCGGAAATCGGCGAGCGCATCATGCGGGCCCTGATCCTGCGCCGCGTGCTCTTGATGGACAACAGCGGCGGCGGCCCGGTGGTGATCGGGCCCCAGACCAATCCCGCGACCTTTCATCTGCAGAATTTTTTGAGGAGCAATTCGCATCCCTACCTCTACCTCGACCCGGCCATCGACGCCGCGGCCGCGCCCCTCGTCAGGCAGCACCAGCCCAGTGACGCCGACTGGCCGCTGGTGATCAGCGCCGATGGCACGGTGCGCAAGAATCCCAGCCTGACTGCAGTGGGCGCCTGCCTGGGCATGCTGCCCAAGTTCAATGGCGACGAAATCTTCGACGTGGTGGTGGTGGGCGCCGGCCCGGCCGGCCTGGCCACGGCCGTGTACGCCGCCTCGGAAGGCTTGTCGGTGCTGGTGCTGGAGCAGCGGGCTTACGGCGGCCAGGCTGGTGCCAGCGCCCGCATTGAAAATTACCTGGGCTTTCCTACCGGGGTCACGGGCCGCGCCCTGGCCGGCCGCGCCTACGTGCAAGCGTTGAAATTCGGCACCCAGATTGCGATTCCCGCGCCCGCGATGAGCCTGCATTGCGATGAATTTCCCCTGCGCCTGTCGTTCGGCGCAGAGAAGATCGAAGCCGTGCGCGGGCGCGCCGTGGTGCTGGCCGCCGGCGCCCGCTACCGCCGGCCGCCCTTGCCCAATCTGTCCGAGTTCGAAGGCCGCGGGGTGTATTACTGGGCCTCGCCCATCGAAGCGCGCCTGTGCCGCCAGCAGGAGGTGATCCTGGTCGGCGGCGGCAACTCGGCCGGCCAGGCCGCCGTGTTCCTGTCGCGCCACGCCAGCAAGGTCCACGTGCTGGTGCGGGGGCCGGGCCTGGCGGCCACGATGTCGAACTATCTGATCGAGCGGATCCGCGCGACCGGCAATATCGAACTGCACCCCCACAGCGAAATCGCCGCCCTCGACGGCGACGATGAAGGCTTGCAGGCTGTGACGGTGGCACGGCGCGCCCGTCCCGGCGAGGCGGCGGGCCAGGAGACCATGACGCGCTATCCGGTGCGCTGCCTGTTCATTTTCATCGGCGCCGACCCCAACACGGAATGGCTGGGCGACTGCGGCGTCCACGTCGACGACAAGGGTTTTATTTGCACGGGGGCGGACGTCGGCGCGGACGTGCCGGCGCTGCAGACCAGCGTGGCGGGCGTGTTTGCCATCGGCGACGTGCGGGCCAATTCCACCAAACGGGTGGCGGCGGCGGTGGGCGAGGGCGCCGCGGTGGTGGCGCAGTTGCATGCATACCTGGCGGATCTGACGCCTGCGTCTTGAGCGGTCCTGTCGAAATTTTTTACACCTGGGCGGGCGGCCGACTTATACTTTCTCCAAGTCATTGATTTGAATAAATTTTAATTTCTGGCATTAAACTTGCTTAGAGCTAATTATTCGATATTTCACCTGGAGATTTTTCATGCGCAAGTCGGCCCTCGCGACCGTGTTCCTCGCTTCACTCGCCTTCACCGGCGCTGCCAACGCCAGCCTGATCGGCGTCAAATCGGTGACCATCACCAATTCGCTCAATCAATATCTCCAGGTCTCAGAGTTTCAGGCCTTCCAGTCGGGCACCGGTACCAATGTTGCCTTGGCAAGCTCGGGCGCCATTGCCACTACCACCTCCGGCACCTGGGACGGCAACTCGACGCCGGGCAAGGCCATCGATGGCGCATATTCGAACCTGAATTTCCCGAATATGTACCACAATGCCCCCGGCACGACGGGCAACCTGACTATCACCTTTGCCGCCGTCGACAACCTCGACAGCTTCACCATCTACGGCCGCTCGGATTGCTGCAGCGACCGCGATGTCTACAACGTCGCCTTCTTTGGCGCCAATGGCAACCTCCTGTACACGGCCTCGTCGGTGGACGCCACCAACGGCCTGCACATGGCGAGCCGCGCCTTGCCTGAGCCAGGCTCGATCGCCCTGTTCGGCCTGGGTCTGGCCGGGCTGGCCGGCGTCACCGCCGCGCGCCGCCGCAAGCAGCAGGCCTGAGCCGCGGCGCCACAAGGCGCTTTGACTTTCAAATAAACCGGCGGACGTCCTGGATGTCCGCCGGTTTTGCATTTTTGCAACAGATTGCCGGAAATCATGTTGCTCATCGTTATTATGTTGAAGTGATTAGTGCACTATGGCAAAGTGATTAGCCAGGTCGGCGCCGCACGTGGCCGCGCGTGCATTGATGACGTCTCCGTTTTAATGATCGGACAGTACGATGATCACCGAGCTATTCCAGATCGACCGCAGCCGCATCAAGGTCGACCAGCCCCTGCAGTGGGATGTGTTCACGGCGCAGGGCAAGCTGCTGCTGCACAAGGGTTCCATCATTCTCGGCGATAGCCAGCTCGAGCGCCTGCTCGAATTCGGCATGTACGTCAACAAGACGGAGGTGCAGCGCCAGTTGCATGAGGGCGCGCGCCGCAGCTTCGATCCCTTTTTTGAGTTCGACGACCTGCGCGGCTGGCTGGGACGCCTGCATCTGACCCTGATGAAGCTGGTCCACGCGCCCGAGCCAGGACCGGCGCCCGCTCTGCTGGCCGATATCGACCAGGTCGCTCGGCGCATCGACGTGGTCGTGAGCAAGGCGCCTGACGCGGCGCTGTTTCAGATCATGCAGATGAACACCACCCAGTATGCGATTGCCCATCACCTGCAGGCCGCGGCTTTGTGTGCGATGGTGGCGCGCTCGATGGGCTGGAGCGAGGAGCGGATTCACAACGCCTGCCGTGCGGCGCTGACCATGAATATCGGCATGCTCGATTTGCAGACCCGCCTGGCTTCGCAGGCCGCGCCCCTCACGCAAGAACAGCGCGCCGTGGTCGAGGCCCACGGCGCGCGCGGCCGCATCCTGCTGCAAGCCTTCGGCGTGACGGACCCGGAGTGGCTCGACGCCGTCGCCCACCACCATCCGGAGCGTGCGCCTGCCGGCACGGCCGTCGCGCCGCTGGCCCGGCTGCTGCACCATGTCGACATCTACCTCGCCAAGGTGACGCCGCGCGCCTACCGCTGCGCCAAGAACACCCAGGCGGCAGCGCGCGAACTGCTGCAGGATGCGCGCCTGGACATGCAGTTTTCCAGTTCCCTCATCAAGATGGTCGGCATCTACCCGCCCGGCACCTACGTCAAGCTCGTCAACGGCGACAGCGCCGTGGTGGTGCGGCGCGGCGCCAGCGCGCACACGCCGGCCGTCTGCAGCCTGCAAAGCGGCGCCCGGCAAGCGCTGGGCGAGCCGGTGGCACGCGACACCGCGCTGCCGAAATTCGCCGTCGCCTCGCTGCTGTCAGGCGCCACCGTGACGGTCGCCTTCGATCGCAGCAAGTTGTTTCGCCTGGCTGCGGCCGTCCATCCCGCGCCGGCACGCCCTGTGCAGGCTGAACCCGAGCGGGCCGCAGCGGTCAGCTGAGTTGTTCACAGCACGGGACTTCTGGGCAGCCGCAGCTGCGCCAGCAAGCCTGGCTGCGCATCTTCCAGCACCAGCATGCCGCCATGGGCGGTGGCGATGGCCTGCACGATCGACAGGCCCAGGCCGTGGCCGGGCACGTTGCGGCTCTGGTCGAGCCGGTAAAAACGCTCCACCACCTTGCCGCGCAAGTCGGCCGGCACGCCGGGACCGTCGTCGCGCACGCTGATCACGCCGGCATTGCCGTCCAGGGCGGCGCTGACCTGCACGCTGGCGCCGCTGCCGGCGTGCTTGATGGCGTTGTCGATCAGGCTGGCCACGGCGGTGGCGACCAGATTGCGGTCGGCCAGCACCGGCACCGGCCCGTTCGGCGCCAGCTGCAGACGCACCTGCTGCGCTTCGGCGGTGGCGTCGTACATATCGGCCATGTCGGCCGCCACCGCCTGCAGGTCGACCTGCTCGCGCCGGGCCGCGCGCACGCCCGATTCGGCCAGGGCGATTTGCAGCAGGCGCTCGAACAGGCGGATCACTTCATCGATGTCGCGGATCGCGCCCGCGGCCGAGGCGGAGAGGCCCGCGCAGTCGTTCGGCCGCGCCAGCGCTTCTTCAAGCCGGGCCCGCACCCGCGTCAGGGGGGTGCGCAAATCGTGGGCGATGGCGTTGGAGACGTTGCGGATGCCGTCCATCAGCTGTTCGATGCGGTCGAGCATGCGGTTGATGTCGCGGTTGAGCAGGCCGAATTCGTCGTCGCCGGTCGCTTCGATGCGGCGCTGCAGATCGCCGGCGGCAATGTCGGCGGCGGCGCGCCGCACTTCGCCGATGCGCCGCTCCACCAGGCGGCGAAACAGCAGGGCGCCCGCCACCGCCAGCGCCAGCGCCAGCACGGCGCCCTGGCCCAGCGCGTCCCACAGCAGGGGGCGGATCGACTCGCTTTCATCGGCCTCGTAGCCGAACACCAGGGTGCCGTCCTGGGGCAGGGCGCGCACCATCAGGCGGGCGTGGATGGTCTCGCCCCGGCGCAGCACGGCGCGGCTGAGCAAGCGGTCGCGCTGGGCATGGGCGCCCGCCCAGCCGGCGATATTGCCGCCCAGCGAGCGGCCCTGGCGGTCCAGCACCAGGTAGATTTCGCCGTCCGTATCGCCGTCGATGCCGTTGGCCAGCTGCTCGCGGACTTCTTCCGCCATCTGCTGGGGCGACAAGGTGCCGATGCGCTCGGCCAGGCGGCGCGACTGCGCGTGGATGCGCGCATCGGTCTCGGTGTCGATCTTGTGCACCAGCGCCAGGTAGAACACGGCGGTCGCCGCCAGCATCGAAGCGAGCGAAAGCGCGCAGCAGGTGACGATCAGGCGGGCGGTGAGGGAGCCGCGCTGGCGCCGCGGAGCCTGCGCCGGCAGCGCCATCTAGAGGCCCTGGCCGCTAGATGGGGGCGCCACCACCGTGACGGGACCGCGGGGCGTGTCCTCGGCCGGCAGCGCTGCCAGGCGGTAGCCGATACCGCGCACGGTGTGGATCAGGGGGCGCGCGAAATCCCTGTCGATCTTGTTGCGCAGGCGGCTGATCTGCACGTCGATGACGTTGGTTTGCGGGTCGAACTGGTAGTCCCACACGCCCTCGAGCAGCATGGTGCGGGTCACCACCTGGCCTTCGTGGCGCATCAGGTATTCGAGCAGGCGGAATTCGCGCAGCTGCAGGCTGATGGCGCGCTCACCCCGCATCACCCGCATGGTGCCGACGTCGAGCGTCAGGTCGGCCACCTGCAGGTGCAGGGCGTGGCGGCCCACGCCGGAGCGGCGCCACAGCGCTTCGATGCGGGCCAGCAGTTCGGCCATGGCGAAGGGCTTGACCAGGTAATCGTCGGCGCCGCCCTGCAGGCCCCGCACCCGCTCGTCGGTGCTGGCCATCGCGCTGACGATGATGAGGGGGGTGGTATGGCCCAGTTCGCGCAGGCGGCGGATCACGGCCAGGCCGTTCAATTGGCCGGGTAGCATGCGGTCGACGATGATGACTTCCCAGCGCCCGCCGAGCGCCTGGGCCAGGCCATCGTCGCCCGAGAAGGCGGCGGTGGGCGCAAAGCCCGCCTCCCGCAGGCCGTTGCAGATGTAGCGGGAGGTATCGACTTCGTCTTCAATCACCAGGCAGCGCACGTCATTCTCCGAAAGCAGAATCCAAGTTCATCAGCGAAACGCAAACAGCATGGACGCTCGCTGGCAGTCGGTGGATTACGCCTGTGTAATGTTGCTAATACATACTACCATTTTCGCAACAGACAATGCTTTTGTAAATACTTTTGCCTCGAGTCAATGCAAATCAGCAGATTTTGTGCATCCAGCCATGGGTGTCGGGCGCCGTGCCATGCTGGATGCCCAGCAGGGCTTCACGCAAGGCCATGGTGACGGCACCGTTTTCACCGTTGTTGATGGTGAATTCGAAGCCATTGGCCTTGACGTGGCCGACCGGGGTGATGACGGCGGCCGTGCCGCAGGCAAACACTTCGGTCATGCGGCCGCTGGCGATGTCGTCGCGCCACTGCTGCACCGACAGTTTGCGCTGCTCGGCCTGGTAACCGAGGTCGCGCGCGATCTGCAGCAGGCTGTCGCGCGTCACGCCGGGCAGCAGGGTGCCGGTCAGTTCGGGGGTGACCACGGTGGTGGCGCCGGTTTTTTCGTCGCGGTAGACGAAGAACAGGTTCATGCCCCCCATCTCTTCCACGTACTGGCGCTCGACGGCGTCCAGCCACACCACCTGGTCGCAGCCTTTTTGTTCGGCCTGGGCCTGGGCCACCAGGCTGGCGGCGTAGTTGCCGGCGCACTTGGCCTCGCCCGTACCGCCCGGTGCGGCGCGCACGTAGTCTTCGCTGATCCACACGGTGACGGGCTTGACGCCTTTCGGAAAGTAGGCGCCGGCAGGGGAGGCAAACAGCACGAACAGATAATTGTTCGAAGGCCGCACGCCGAGGAAAGGATCGGTGGCGATCATCAGGGGACGCAGGTACAGGCTCTCCCCGACGTTTTTCGGCACCCAGTTGCGCTCCAGGGAAATGAGGGCGTCGGCCGTTTCCAGGAACAGCTCGGGCGGCAGGTCCGGCATGGCCAGGCGGGCCGCGCTGCGGTTGAAGCGGGCCGCGTTGGCTTCCGGGCGGAAGGTGGCGACGCCGCCGTCGGGCTGCGAAAACGCTTTGAAACCTTCGAAGATGGCCTGGCCGTAGTGCAGCGAGGAGCAGGAGGGATCCAGGCTGAGCGGACCGTAGGCCTTGATCTCGCCCTGCTGCCAGGCGCCGTCGCGGTATTCGATCAGCGCCATGTGATCGGTGAAGGCGCGGCCGAACGCCAGGCTGCGCATGCGCTCGGCGCGCTCGGCGTCGGACAGGGCGGTGGGAGAAGGATGGACGGTCAGGCGGGAAACGGACATGGCAAAGCTTTCGATCTGGTGGGGACAGGGTGGCGCCGCGCGCCGGTCCCCGATTGTAGCCCAGCCTCGCGTCCCCGTCAGCCCGCTGCAGGAGCGAACCGGTGCGCATCGGCGCGGGAAATCCTGCTACGCTTGAGTTTTTCAATTTTGTAAAATTCATGGGCGAAATCCTTAACACTGGCGGCGCCGATACCAGGTTTCTCACCTCGCCCGGCGAGCTGGGCGCGATGATCCTGGCGCACGACTGGTCGGCCACGCCGCTGGGGCCGATAGTGCGCTGGCCCAGCAGCCTGAAAACGGCCGTCAGCCTGATGCTCAGTTCGCGCCAGCCCATGTGGATCGGCTGGGGCATTGACGCCACCTTTCTCTACAACGACGCCTATATCGACGTGCTCAGCCTGGCCAAGCACCCGTGGGCGCTGGGCCGCCCGGCCGCCGAAGTATGGTCGGAGATCTGGCACATCTGCGGACCGCTGGCCGACGTCGTCTTCGTCGAGGGCGACGCCACCATGGCCGACGATGTGCGCCTGTTCATGAACCGCGGCGACATCCTCGAAGAGACTTATTATTCGTTTTCGTACAGCCCGATCCGCGATGAATCGGGCAATGTGGCGGGGCTGTTCTGCCCCAACCTGAACGTCACCGCCACCCATCTGAACGCACGGCGCCTGCGCGCCCTGTCCGAACTGGCCACGCGCGCCCTGACGGAAAAATGCGTGGAGGCGGCCTGCGCCAGCGCGATGGCGACCCTGGCCGCCAATCCGGCCGACGTGCCGTTCGCGCAAATTTATCTCTGTGCCGACGGCGATGCGAAGCCCTTGCTGGTACAGGCCAGCAGCGCGTCCCTGGCCGATGCCGATCTGCCCGTGTGCCTGGCCGCCGGCGGCGTGGCGGCGCCTTTCCCCGTCGCCGAGGTGCTCGGCAGTCTCGCCGCGCGCGAAGTCGATTTGATATCCCATCCCGCCTTGCCGGAAGGGCTTGCGGGCCAGCGTCTCAAACAGGCACTGGTACTCCCCCTTCCGGGCGGCCCGGACCAGGCGCTGGGCGTGCTGGTGCTTGGCGTGAGCGCGGCGCTGCGCCTCGATGGCGACTACCGCAGTTACTTCGAGCTGCTGGCCACCCAGGTCGCCACCGCCATCCAGAACGCCCGCGCCAGCGAGGACGAGCGCACCCGCCTGGCCCTGCTGGCCGAAGTGGACCGCGCCAAGACCCTGTTCTTCAGTAACGTCAGCCACGAGTTCCGCACCCCCTTGACCCTGATGCTGGGCCCGCTGGACGAAGTGCTGGCCGAAGACCACCTCGACGGCGGCCAGCGCGAGCGCCTGCAGCTGGTGCAGAGGAATGCGCGGCGCCTGCAAAAGCTGGTCAACACCCTGCTCGAGTTTTCGCGCGTGCAGGCGGGCCGCGCCCAGGCCGATTTCCTGCCGCTGGACCTGGCCGCGCTGACGGCTGAACTGGCCGGCAGCTTCCGCTCCACCATCGAGGCGGGCGGAGTGGCGCTGGTGGTGGACTGCCCGCCGCTTGCCTGCCCGGTCCACATCGACCCGGCGATGTGGGAAAAGATCATCCTCAACCTGCTGTCGAACGCGTTTAAATTCACCTTCGAGGGCGCCATCACGGTGACGGTGCGGCAGCAGCACCAGCAGGCGGTGGTGACGGTGAGCGACACCGGCGGCGGCATCGCAGCGGCCGAGATGCCGCGCCTGTTCGAGCGCTTCCACCGCATTGCCGGCGGTCCCGCGCGCACCCACGAAGGCTCCGGCATCGGCCTGGCGCTGGTGCACGACCTGGTGGCCCTGCATGGCGGCGTGATCGAGGCCGCCAGCACGCCGGGCGTGGGCACCAGCTTCCGGATCGCCATCCCGCTCGGCAGCGCCCATCTCGATCCGGCCCACGTGCGCCAGCATGCCGACGCCGACGCCGCCGCGCCGCACAGCCAGAGCGTGCCCAGTTACGTGGCCGAGGCGGAAGGCTGGATCGGCGGCGCCGGTTCGTCCGACGCGCCGCTGCCGGACGCCGATGCGCCGGCCGGCACGGACCTGGCGCGCATCCTGGTCGCCGACGACAATGCCGACATGCGCGACTACCTGCGCCGCCTGTTCGGGCGCCGCTGGCAGGTCGAGGTGGTGGGCGACGGCCTGGCGGCGCTGGAAGCGGTGCGGCGCGAGGCGCCCGACCTGGTGGTGTCCGACGTCATGATGCCGCGCCTGGACGGCTTTGGCCTCTTGGCCGCGCTGCGCCAGGAAGATGCCACCCGCCACCTGCCGCTGGTGCTGCTGTCGGCCCGCGCCGGCGAGGAAGCGCGGGTGGAGGGCCTGGCCGCGGGGGCCGACGACTACATCGTCAAACCGTTTTCCGGACGCGAACTGGTGGCCCGGGTCGATGCCCTGCTGCTGCGCCGCCGCGTGCGGGCGGTGGAAACGGCGGCGGCCAAGCGTTTGCAGGCGATCTTCGCCCAGGCCCCGGTGGCGATCGCCATCACGCGCGGACCGCAGCACGTGTTCGAGCAGGCCAACGCCTATTATCTGGCGCTGGTGGGCGGGCGCGACGTGGTGGGCAAATCTGTGCACGCGGCCTTGCCGGAGCTGGAAGGGCAGGGCTTCATCGACCTGCTCGACCAGGTCTACGCCAGCGCCACGCCCTACGTCGGCCGCTCCATGCGGGTAATGCTGGACCGGGGCGAAGGCCACGGGCCCAGCGAAGCGTTCTTTGATTTCGTCTACCAGCCCCTGCTCGATGGCGAGGGCAGGGTGGAAGGCCTGGCGACCGTCTCCTTTGAAGTAACCGAACTGGCCGGAGCCAAGCGGGCAGCCGAAGCGGCCAACCGCGCCAAGGATGAATTTCTCGCCATGCTGGGGCACGAGCTGCGCAACCCGCTGGCGCCCATCGTCACCGCGCTGCAGCTGATGCGCCTGCGCGGGGTCGACGCGGCCCACAAGGAGCGCGACATCATCGAGCGCCAGACCCGCCACCTGGTGGCCCTGGTGGACGATCTGCTCGACGTCGCCCGCGTCGCGCAGGGCAAGATCGTGCTGCACAAGGCGCGCGTGGAAATCGCCGACGTCATCGCCCGCGCGATTGAAACGGCCAGTCCCCTGATCGAACAAAAGCGCCACCTGCTGGCGGTCGACGTGCCGGCGCGCGGACTGGCCGTGCTGGCCGATCCGGCCCGGCTGGCGCAGGC